>Ga0209636_10005991_pt1 | contig 12419 bp, 10 predicted proteins | sample DeeMarSWOR152_54_FD_187464 | JGI IMG/M metagenome (GOLD analysis project Ga0209636, IMG submission 187464) | Marine sediment microbial communities from White Oak River estuary, North Carolina - WOR-1-52-54 (SPAdes) (version 2) | ecosystem: Environmental > Aquatic > Marine > Intertidal zone >...
AATTTGCTACCGCAGTCTTCACAAAATTTCTTGGGGTGACGTAATCAGAAAATCGGGGCTCAACCTTTGATATATCATAGTTCTGACACCATGGGCAATCAAAATTGCAGGACCAAAAACCAACGGTCAATGCCCGTGAGCCAGGATAGAAATGAAAGAATGGCTTCTTTTCTATTGGATTTATAGAGATCGACGATATATTACCATAATTAAGGGTGAAGAGAGAACCTCCATCATTTACCCTTGTCCCGCAGTATCCTTTCTCACCTTGTTTTATGACGCATCTACGTTCACACACAAGACATCTGCCGTCCTCTTGAAGCAGTGACCTCCTTTTGTCAGCCATAGGTAATTATAGATAGCCATCATAAAATGTCAAACAATGGAACTGCTCCCGTGCCCATCCACAGGGTCTTGATGCATTGTCAGAAGTGCTCTCAAAGAAAGAACTGACAACAGTTTAGGCGCTCTTGACAATGAAGGTATTTAGCATATAATTTCTAGTATTTGCGGGTGTAGCTCAGGGGTCGAGCATCGGCTTCCCAAGCCGAGGGTCGCGGGTTCGAATCCCGTCGCCCGCTGTGTACCTCATATAGGTGGCACAGCTTTGGCCGCCTATAGTCGTTTAGGTGAAGGAGGAGCTATGAAGAAAATTCAGCTGTTAACCATAATCTTGGTTGCAGGCATTGCCTCAGCAGAAATGGATTGGGAGAATTTAACGATTAAATCATCAGCAGTAAATCAAACCACAGCCGTTGATCTTTTGAAGAAGGACTTGTATGCACTCCAGTATGACGAGGGAAGGACAGTGGGTGAATTCCTCAAGGCACATTTTGACCGTGAATTTAAATTGACAGAGCTGCTCTTTCAATATCAAAGGGTGAAACAGAACTATCTCACTGACGGGAGTATTGAATATATCTACGAGCTACCAATGACCAATAAGATTATGTCACTGCTCCTCCCTGATACAAAACCGGTAAAATTAGTCGTCCCGATGCTCTGTCCGTGTTGCGGTCAAGACTGGCCAATGGGTAACCCCGTTCCAGATGGAGTAGAGTTAGTCCCAAAACAGATTGAATCCACTGAGTATACTGGTATCATCATCGACTGCCGTAATTATAGGTTGACTCGCTGCCTCTTCCCAAAGGTCTACAATGAAATGATGGACGAAGTATACTCTATAAACTTTGCAGACCTCAATCACGTCATTGAAAGTGGCCTCGTCCTCTATAGCACACAAGACTTGTATAATCATCCACGGGTCGGGTATAATCCACTCAGGATCCGTGCAATCGGAGTAGTTGGCGGCAAATTAACCAACGTAAAGATTTCTCCATTCGACGCACGCCGTATCCACGGCTCAAAGAAGAATATTAATCTCCTCAAAGAATGCCGTGTCGCGATTATTGTTGGATATTAATCCTTGCCTCTTTACACTGTGCAACCATCCTTCGTCGTCCGAGTGAATTCGAAAAAGGTCTAAAGCTCTACCAACAAGCACATTTTCATGAAGCCTCGGTGCATTTCAATACCTATTATTCGAAACACCCTGATTCGGACACAACACTCTATTATTTATACGATTGTTATAAGCAATTAAATCAACCTGAACAGAGTGCACGAGTCTTAGAACAATTCGTGAAGATAGGGAGTAAGGATGAAAAGGTCTACTTGGCGCTCTTCTCATATTACCACAAAACATCTCGTTATAGAGATCTGTATAAATTACTCATCAATGTAGACGACCCAATTCAAGACACGCTGAATGAACATCATATCCTCACACGAAGGCTCTATGCAGAGATACTATGTGGCGCTCAAGAGAAGCCTGTATATACAGATCCACTCGTCTTTGTCATGTCAGAAGGATACATACCTCCTTTCCCTGATGGTCTATCATATGAGAATGATCCGATCACCATCGGCAATCTGATCATTCTCTTGGACAAATTAGTGGATCCTGTTTATCCAAAGCAATTCTTTAGGATGAAAAACATATCGAACCGGTCATTCTTATATTTGCCCTATATGAGATTGGTAGAACTTGGTATCGTCGAGTCAGACCCAGATTTGAACCCTGAAGAGAATGCATCAGTCATGATGACAGTCCGAGCAGTGGCAAATTTAAAGAAAAGAGGATTCATTGATTAGATTAATAGACCGATATTTCATCAAGGAGTTCATTCCTCCGTTCTTCTTTTCACTCTTTGCCCTAACTTTTATTCTCTTGATGGACCAACTCTTCAGACTCATTGACCTCTTTGTGAGAAAGGGGCTACCAGTCGACATTGTTGGACAAATACTTGTCTATACCCTGCCGCTCATTATTTCATATACCGCACCGATGGCAATCCTTGTTGCGGTGGTGATGACCTTTGGCCGTCTGGCTCAAGATAATGAAATTCTTGCACTGAAAACAAGTGGTCTCACCTTCTTCTCCATTATGAAGACTCCATTTATCATTACGCTCGCGTTTATGACTTTCCTCTTCTTCTTCAATAGCTTTGTGCTCCCTGAATCAAATCACCGCGTCAGAAATTTGATGCTTGATGTGTCGAGAAAGCGACCAACAATACGACTACCCGAGGGTGTATTCACAAAAGATTTTTCCGGTTATACAGTATATATCGGCAGGAAAGATGAGCGTCATTCAAAGCTCTATGACGTCACCATCTACGATTTACAAAACGGATTGATGATGACCGCGCCATCTGGAGAACTGAGGGATCTCGAAGAAGAGGGCATCATTCAATTCACTCTCCATAATGGAGAGCTACATCAACTTATGGACAATACAAACTATCAAAAAACAAAGTTCGATAAACAGATTATCAACATGAAGGTGAATACGGAACTCGTGAGGAGAGAGAGAAAGCTACGTAATGAGAATGAACTCGATATAAGGGGTCTGAAATCAAAGATTGAGAGTACTCGCCTCGAGATAAAAAAAACACAAGAAAATGTGGTACATATTGGTCGTGAGGCTCTCGAAGCCTTTGTCAGGGGTGAGGTGATCAATCTCAGTGCTGCACGATTTCAAATCAAAAAGGATATCAGCATAATACAAGGTAAGACGAGACAGGTCTCTCGTTACCTGATTGAATTGTACAAGAAATTCTCTCTGGCATTTGCCTGTATTCTCTTTGTGATTATCGGCGCACCCTTAGGCTATCTCTTCAGGCGAGGTGGAACAGCTGGTATCCTTATTGGCATTCTCCTGTTTTCATCATATTACATCCTTGTCATCGGGGGTGAAGAGTTTGCAGACCGTAGAGACCTGTCACCATTCTGGGCAATGTGGTTACCCAATATCATATTCCTCTGCCTCGGAATCTACCTCTATCTTGTCGCCGAATACGAATGCTCACCATTTAAGAAAATTCTTAAATGAAGATTATCCAGCGCTATATCCTCAAAGACTTCGTCAAATATTTAGTATTCTGCCTCGCCGTATTAGTCTTCATTTATATCATCATAAACCTCTTTGACAATCTCGGGAAATTTCTCGCAAAGAACGTACTCGTGAAAGATATTGTGATTTATTATCTCTATCTGGGTCCTTCATACATTGTCCTTCTCATCCCGGTTGCATCGATTATGGCAATATTTTTTATCTTTGGTAATATGACTAAACATAGAGAGTTAATCGCCTTAAAGTCAAGCGGCCTCAATATCAATCGACTATTTGTGTTTATCATCATCGCTGGCGTTATCCTCTCGATCGGGACCTTCATCTTTCAAGAAACAGTCGGTGTGTGGGCTCAGGCCAGAATGTTTGAGCACAAACAAGAGAAAATTGATAAACGCCCAAGGAGACAGGCGACTCGACGGAGTAATTTCTTTTATTATGGAGAAGACGATTGGATATATTTTATTCGAAGATTTGATGGAGAAAGTAACAAGGCTGACGGCATCATTCTGTGGCAGATAGCAGAGAACAATCGAATCAAGAAACGGGTGGATGCAACAGAAGGGATATATGACACAGTATGGAAATTCAGGAGCGCAACAGTGCGAGAATTTGATACGCTGGGAAATGAACTCGTTGACATCCACCCATACCTCGAAATGCCTGAATTAAAAGAAAGGCCAGAAGATTTTCTCAAAAGAATCAAACCACTTGAAGAGATGAATTTTCTGGAAATCTCTTCATTCGTAAGACGAAGGGCGCGGGCAGGAGAAGATGTGGCTCAAGAAAGAGTCGAGTTTAATTACCGGTTCTCCTATCCTGTGATAACAGTAATCGTGCTGCTCATCACGCTTCCACTCTCTGTAGTCCTGAAAAAAGGAGGCATTGCCATTGGACTGGGCACTAGTATTGTCCTGGCATTTGTCTATTGGGGAATCATTCAGTCCTGTCGTGCCTACGGTGTTGCTGGTTTGATAGAACCTGTATTAGCAGCCTGGCTTCCCAATATGCTCTTTGGCATCGTCGGTATATTTCTGGTCTTGAAGGTACCACGGTAGCACTATCTCTCCTTATTCGCAGAGCCGAAAAGAGAAATATTGACATCTTTTTCAAAATAAGTTAATATTATCTCTATGTGGTTCAAAAAGAAGGTTAAGGCAAGGCCTGAGGAGAAACTCAGATTCCCGGATGGCCTATGGGTGAAATGCGAGACGTGCGGCGAAATTTTATATCGTAAAGAACTCGAAAAGAATCTCTGGATTTGCCCAGAATGTAATTTTCATTTCAGGATTAGTTGTCAAACCTACATCTCATTGTTACTCGACGATGCAACACTGGATGAACAGGATACAGATCTCGAGCCTGCCGATCCATTAGAATTTCCTGAATACAAAAAGAAATTGAAGCTTGCCCAACAGAAGACGACGATGAAGGAAGGTTCGGTTCACGGCTATGCAAAAATTGGCGGTATTCCGGTAGTGTTTGCAGCAATGGATTTTGGCTTCATGGGGGGCAGCATGGGTTCGGTTATTGGAGAAAAGATTGCCCGAGCAATAAGGATGGCGTATGAGATGAGAGCCCCGCTCATAATCTTATCGGCCTCGGGTGGCGCGCGCATGCAAGAAGGAATTCTCTCACTGATGCAGATGGCCAAAACCGCTGCAGAATTGGCACTTTTGGCGCAAAAACGGATCCCCTATATATCAATCCTCACTCATCCTACCACGGCAGGCGTGATGGCCTCGTATGCCTCTTTAGGTGACATCATTATTGCTGAACCCGGGGCGTTGCTCGGTTTTACCGGTGCACGAGTGGCTGAACAGACGATCGGGGAAAAATTCCCGCCGGGCCTTCAGCGTTCAGAAAATCTATTGGAGCATGGTCTTGTCGATCTTATTGTATCGAGAAAAGAGTTGAGAAGTACCCTTATAAGGGTATTGAACATAGTTTGGCGCGGTAACCAAATTCTCGACAAGAAGAGTAACAGCGCATAACAAAACCCATGAAACAGGGAAAGATACATCTCACCAAACAACACTATGTCCGTCTCGGCATAATCATAATCGTCTCACTTATCGTGGGTCTTGGTGTTGGTAGTTACCTCTCAATCGTCAATGACCTACCGCCTGCAGAGTCGATATCCTTCTTTATTCCACCGGTGAGTACGAAGGTTTATGATGACAAGAGCAACGTGATAAGCGAGTTCTTCATCGAAAGACGAGAATTAACGCAAATAGACAGGGTTCCAGACTATCTAAAGAATGGAATCATCTGCATGGAAGATAAACTCTTCTATAAGCACTGGGGAGTCGATATACTTGCCCTGATAAGGTCATTGATCACTAATATGCTCTACATGAGGGTCGTGCAAGGCGGTAGCACCATAACAATGCAATTGGCACGGAATATGTTTCTCAGCATGGAACAGACGATGGTAAGAAAATTAAAGGAGATCGCCTTAGCGATCAGAATAGAGCGGGCATATACCAAGGACGAGATACTAGAAAAATATCTTAATCAAATAAATTTTGGGCAAGGCCGATACGGTGTTGCCACAGCCGCAAAGTACTACTTTGGCAAGGACATATCTGAATTAACACTCAGTGAATGTGCACTGCTCATTGCAATACCAAGATCACCGGAAAAATATTCACCCTATAATCACCCAGAGCATGCAAAACAGAGAAGGGATCTTATCCTTCAAAAAATGGCTGACAATAAGCTCATATCGAAAGCCCAGTATGAGAAAGCAGTAGATGAACCCATAACTGTGGTTGAACAAAAAGAGAAGAGACGTATAGGTGAGTATTTTCTCGAAGAGATCAGAAGGTATCTTGAACTGAAATACGGCGCAGAATTTCTCTACCGGAGTGGCGCGAATATTTACACCACATTGAACATAGCATTTCAAAAGGAAGCCGAGAGGATTTTAGAACAGCATCTTGCACAAATAGAAAAAGACTACAGGTTTGAAAATCCTAAATCACTTTTTGATTCACTCGGCATGAGTGACACACTCACATCGTCACCATATCTTCAAGGTGCATTAGTGCTTATGGACTATCACACCGGAGAAATCAAAGCACTTATCGGTGGTCGGGATTTTTCTCAAAGTAAATTTAACCGTGCAACACAAGCTCATCGGCAGGCAGGGAGTGCCTTTAAGGTATTTGTCTTTACCACGGCGATCGATAATGGTTTTACACCCGCTGATATAGTCCTTGATCTACCAATTGTCCTTGAAGTACCTGGTATGGACAGTATCTATAGGCCTTCCAATTATGACCGTAAGTTTTTGGGACCGATAACATTAAGAAATGCATTGAAGTATTCCAGAAACCTTGTTGCAATACGATTGATTCGGAATATTGGCCCTGAATTGGTAGTTCAGTATGCACATAATCTCGGCGTCAGATCGCCTCTTCTCCCAGTTGTGTCTCTCGCTTTAGGAGCATGCGAGGTAAGTCTGCTCGAAATGGTCACTGCGGTAGGTACAATCGCTGGGCTCGGAGAAGAGGTCCAACCAATATTCATTAGAAAGATTACTGATCAGGACGGTACTCTCATTGAAGTGAACAATCCGCTCCCTGAAAAAAAACTCTCAGCACAGGTCAGTTATGTGATGACAAACATAATGCGCTCGGTCGTAGATGGCGGAACCGGATATCAGATCAGACAATATTACAATGGCCCAGCTGCTGGGAAAACTGGTACAACCAATAATTACTCTGATGCCTGGTATGTAGGATTCACACCTCAGTACATTTGTGGTGTGTGGGCTGGCTATGACAATAACGACCGCATCTTTCGTGGTGCAACGGGCGGAGTCGTCGCGGCACCAATCTGGGGTGAGTTGATGGCGAAAATAGATTCTGTGCCATCTACCGAATTTCCAAAACCCCAAGGACTCGTCGAGTGCCTGATATGCTCAGAGACTGGTCGTCTGGCAAGAAACACCTGTCCACATCCTGTCAAAGAAGTCTTTATTAACGGAACAGAGCCTCGTGATTCATGCGATCTTCATGGGTTTGGAGGTGATGTCGATTATCAGGACGACTTTGACAAGCTCGACCCTTCAGACATAGAAGGTTATTAACTCGTTCAAACGACGCTCTCTAACACTCCTATAAAAATTTCGAGCTTCTGTTTATCACGTGCACAGATAATCTTGATGCCCTCTTGTTTTTAGTCTGATGTTAGAATAACTCTTCCCACATAGAATAAATAAATGGCACAAAGAAGGTATATGGTAGAAACTTCATTCTTTACATTGCTCAACTTAAAATCCGCCTCTTTTCTGGTGAGACTCCTCAAGAATCTCATCTCACTGTAGATAATGACTGAATATTCAGCGATGAAAAGAACAATCAAAAGTATACTCAACCACAGTGGAACATTGAAGAGCAGGATAACCCCCACCACAAGAAAGAAATTACCCAGATATAAAGGATGTTTTATATAGCGATAAGGGCCGTTGGTAATAACGAAATCCGCAATAAACTCATTCTTTCTCGATTGTTTACCTATATAACCAGCTGACCATATCCGTACAAGGAGTCCTGTCAAGATCAAAAAAGATGCAAGAACATACGGAGAAGAGGAGGGCCGTGCAAAAACTAATAACATAATAAAAAAAGGGACAGCAATGACTGCCCTTAATCTATACAGAGACCGTCCGAGTCGCACAATCTTATCGTTCGCCATCTACAAAATTAAATCCACATTCTAAAATCAAAATTCTGCAACAAAATAATGCCGGGAAGGGGATTTGAACCCCTATACCCTTTCGGGCGCTAGGTCCTGAACCTAGTGCGTCTCCCAATTCCGCCATCCCGGCTCCATTATGATATTCAGATACACACCAAAGTCAACCTCTACCCTAGTTCAGGGACCTCGGTTACTTTCGGTGGCCGACCAAACAAGTCATGATACATCTGTGCATAGTTGGTTTTGCCACCCAAGAGTTGTGAGGTTATCGGTATTGCCTTGCGCGCTAATGTCGACATCTTGTGTACCTTGTCCCTGATATCCCATTGTGCAGTGGGGTCTTCCCGTAAACGTGAGATGTGATAGAGTTCTCTTAGATTAAGGCTTAAGAGCACCCTCTTATGATGGGCATTTGTCAGGATATAATCACTGACGCTCGGAAATTTTTTCTTAATCTTTCTATACACCCGCTCTGTCTGGCGCATAACTTTAGAAAATTCCTGCACCTCGCCCACCTCTCTGACTGACTCAGGAACAGTGTATCCAAGACTCGGGTCATATTCTTGACATGTTATTGTAGCGATGCGATGACGCTTCAGCTGTCCAAAACATGCCGCAGATACTGTGAGAGAATAGGTTAGCTGTGAGAACTCAAATTCCCTCAAGGCGGCATCATACAATTCCATGTGTTGACACGCCTTTTTGAACAGCTCTCGTCGCGCCCTCTTTGACATTCTTTTGACTGCCTTCTCGCAATAGGTATAATCTTTGTCTGTACTCTTGAAAAGCAGAGACGCCAAAATCTTGCTATCTGCCGCAGGAGTGGCATAGAGTAGTGTAACGTCTCTCCCTTTCCTCGAGTCATTGCCTTTGAGAGGTAAGCTCTCTGCATATATCTGTAGTCCAGGGTATGTCTTTTGATCATATTCGTCTGCCGAATAGAAGAGAATAATCGATGGTGCTATCTTCTTTGCGAGCCCGAAGAACTTTTTCCCCAACACATTCATCTCGCTCAGAGGATGCGATGCACACCTCCTCATCATCAACTCCAAATTGCGGGCATTTATCGTTGTCCCGACTTGTGTCTGGGTTGCCAGAGGAAGTACGTATCGCGCATCCTCCTTTGCCAAATTCTCTAAGCAGCGCCTACCTTTACTTTCTTTCACAAGACCGGGGAATATTCTGAAGTTGTATTGACGTATCTTTTTAAAGAGCTTCTTGTAAAGAACGCTTTGCAGATTAATCATTCCAATATACTCATCAATGAACGTGGCGCCCTTCAGTTCTTCTGGTATTACAAAATCACCTTTCAAGGTCACGTAGCGCTGTGATTTTTCAGTATATGAGCAGAGTCGAAACTTCTCTAATTCTTCAACAGCCCGGCGTGAAATACCGATTACATCAAAATTAAAGACTGCATGTTCGGCAACAGAGTGATGGCCCATCTCAAAAATGATCTTGCGATTCGAGCGCCGTGCTCTTTCTACTTCTTTACGTGCCTCCTGTCTCAGTCTATCTACTGGCTTGGGACTTCTACTAATCCGAGCATATGCTGCCGATATCGATTCTGGTGTTAAGATCATATCCTTTTCTTTATATTCCTTTAATGCCTCAGTGTCTACATTAAACCCAGCCAGAATTACTTTCATTGTGCTACATACTTCTGAATCTTTTTCTTATGTCGTTAGCAACGATCTTCAATGAAGGAAGCATATCTGCTGCGGTCTTGCGATAGTATTCCTGAGCCATCCCTACTGGATCAAAAATCTTATTATACTTGGGTCTCCTCTTGTATTCCTTCAAGAGGAATGTCTTTACTGCAGCATTGGGCGACATCTCCCATATTACGTCGTAGTGCTTGTATTCCATAACCAGAATCAAATCTGCCCAATCAATAAGCTCAGTCGTGATGGTCTGTGATCGATGGCCCGCAATTTCGCCCCCATACTCGGCAACAACATCCTGTGCAAATGGGGCAGGTGGTCCTGCACCCATCGGTAAAGTGCCAGCAGATTTAACATCACAATACTCATCACTCACCAATGTCCTGAAGATACCTTCAGCCATCGGACTGCGACAGGTATTACCACTGCATACAAACAACAGGTTGAATTTCAGCCTACTGTCGAGCAACACTCTTCGGCCATAGACTTTCTCGATCTCAAGAATGGGTACGATACCTTTTCGTTTAATTATCGGTGGAGCAGTCGTTAAATCGATTACTGTAGACGCTTTGGATTTTAATCTCCCACCATCAACCACCAATTCAATCTCGACAAACTTTTCAGGAATCTCAGAGGCATCAGTAAGTGGCGATTGACCAGCAAGATTAGCGCTTGTGACAGCCAACGGCTTGTTATACATACTCAACAGTTTAATAATAAAATCGACCCGAGGAATGCGTATCCCTATTTTCTCTGTAATACCGGGGAGAGAAATCTCTATCTTCTTTTTCAAGATAATCGTTAAGGTACCCGGGATGAAATATTCGATAATCTTACGTTTTGAAATAATAGCGTATTGCTCTATTTTATTTTTTGGCAAGAAGAGTGTATATGGTTTTTCATGACGTCCTTTAATATTGTTCAGTTTCCTGACCGCATCGGGTGAGGTACCATTAACTGCAAAGCCATAAACAGTGTCAGTGGGTAATGCAACTACTCCACTTTTCTCTAAAACACGGATTATCTGTCTATAAAACTTGTCTGTATGCTCAATCTTGATTATCATGCACGAGGTTCTTTATCACTACAAATCTATACTGTGCAATGGTTAAAGATGTTAGTTCCCTATTTCTTCTCTAATCGCCGGAACAAACGACAGGCAAAGATCGCAGCATTTTTTACTCCATGTTTCCCAATTCCAAATGCTGCTACAGGTACACCAGAAGGCATTTGCACAATCGAGAGCAAAGAGTCAATACCACCAAGTGTAGATGCGGGTAAAGGAACACCAAGAACAGGTATGTCAGTCAATGAGGCAATAAATCCCGGAAGATGTGCAGCCAGACCTGCACCTGCAATAATTGCCACCACACCTTCTCTTTTTGCTCTCCCGATTAAGTCTCTAATTTTATCTGGTTCACGGTGTGCAGAATGGGTGAATGTATCATAGGGTATCTTCTCATCCGTGAGTATTTTCTCTGCATATGCCATAAACTCTTCATCTGATTTACTGCCCATGACTATCCAGATCTTCATCGCCGCCTCTTTCTCTTCATCTTCTTCATCCCTGAATTACCAATATCTTTACGATAATACATGCCATGAAAATGGATCTTCTTAATCTCCTCATAGACCCTCTGCTTTGCAATCTTCAGGTTCTCATGTGTCGTCACCACATTGAGCACTCTCCCCGATGCGGTGACGAGTTTTGAATCTTCCATCTTTGTCCCGGCGTGAAAAATTAATGTTTTTGCCGAGAGTTTTTCTCTAAATTCTATCTCCTCACCAACTCGGTATTCAAAAGGATATCCTCCAGATGCTAATACTACACAAATTGACCAGTGATTCTTTACCTTCATCTCGACATCTGAAAGCTCTCTATTAACAACGGCGAGAAGCGCCTCGAATAGATCGCTCTCTATAATAGGAAACATCGCTTGGGCTTCAGGATCACCAAATCGACAATTGAATTCAAGCACCTTTGGTCCCAATGAAGTAAGAATGATACCCGCATAGAGCACTCCTTTGTAGTCTATTCCCTGGTCTTTCAGAGATAAGATTGTCGGTTGAATAATAACCTGTTCGATAATGTTTGATACGCGGCGATTGGTTGGATATGGAGCATAGGCACCCATTCCACCAGTATTCGGCCCGCGATTACGGTCATGTAATCGTTTATGATCTTGCGAAGAGGGTAGGTAGGTGATTGTTATGCCGTCGGTGAGGACAAAGATCGATGCCTCCTGACCAGTAAGAAACTCCTCAACGACAATTGTATTACCTGCTTCCCCTAGACGATGTTGCACAAGAATCTCATCGACCGTCTTCTCATATTCTTTCCGGGTATTAACCACAAAAGTACCCTTTCCACCTGCGAGCCCAGAAGCCTTTACCACTACCGGATATTTATTTATGGTTTTCGTGTATTTGAGCGCTCCAGATGCGGTTTCATAGATCTGAAATCTCGGTGCAGGAATACCAAATCGATGCATGAAATCACGGGCAAAGGATTTGTCTGCCTCGATACGGCTTGCATGCCTATGTGGTCCAAAGATCTTCAGTCCCTTTTTTGTGAATTCATCAACTATACCGAGCGCCAGAGGAATCTCTGGACCAACCACTGTTAAATCAATTTT
>Ga0209636_10005995_pt1 | contig 12415 bp, 11 predicted proteins | sample DeeMarSWOR152_54_FD_187464 | JGI IMG/M metagenome (GOLD analysis project Ga0209636, IMG submission 187464) | Marine sediment microbial communities from White Oak River estuary, North Carolina - WOR-1-52-54 (SPAdes) (version 2) | ecosystem: Environmental > Aquatic > Marine > Intertidal zone >...
TTAATTGGCCCTATATCCTGTCCCCTTCGTACCTTCATATTTTCCCTCCTCGATCTCAAAGAAGGGCATGCCTCCTATGGGACAGCTAAAACAGGCCGTGAGCTTCTTTCTGTATCGAGGGACGCCTGTGCTTTTGCCAACGAGCTTGCTCCTTTTTTCCACCGGCCAATATTCATCCTGCCCATTCCTCACGATGACCGAAAAGTCCCAGCTTTTGGATTCAGGCTGGTAAAATGATTCTAGGATCCCCTTCCTCCATGATGGGGCAGTAGGAGAATCCTTTATCTTTTTTAAGGCCTTACCCGCTGCTGCAAGGAACGCTTCTGGGCGGGCCACCTTAATCGATCCGTGTCCACGCACTGCTAGAGCTTTGAGTCTCTTGCTCCCCATTACACATCCGACACCTGACCCACCGGCAGTCTTTGCACAGTCACCGATTATGCATGAGCCTCTCACTGAGTTCTCACCAGCAGGGCCTATTGATGCCACCTCAACTCTGGTGTCACCCAACTCTTTTCTCAAAATTTCCTCTGTTTCGTAAGTCGTCTTACCCCAAAGCGAGCCTGCATCTCTCAATTCCGCTTTCCCGTCATGTATCCACAGGTAAACAGGGGTTTCCGCCCTACCTGTAATCACTACGCTATCAAAGCCTGCATATTTCAGCTCAGGCCCAAAGTCACCTCCAAAATTCGCTGAACCTTTTCCATTATTGAACGGATTTTTCGTATCGACCGAGACCCTGCATGCCCCAGGTGCTAACGTGCCCACCAGGCAACCGACGCCGAAAATGAGCATATTCTCAGGATCTGACCATTTGACATCTGGACTCATCTCGTCCAACAAGATGTAGCTATTGATGGCTCTGCCGCCAATGAATCTTCCAGCATACTTTTGCGTATCTTCGGTTGATATCATCCCGCTGCTCAGGTCAACCCTTAATATCCATCCCGCCAGACCACCTCTAATACTGCCGGTGCTCAACCTCATTTGATCTCCTTCAAGGCTCCGTAAGCACAGTATTCCACGCAAAGCGGTTTAGCTTCTCCCTTACACGAATCACATGTGGAGCCAATAGACCATTCCACCTGGCCGGTTCTGTTGCACTTAGCGACTCTTATACTAGATAGCTCCGGGGAGAAGACTCCCCCATGATGAAAAGAGCATGCCAACTCACAGATTCTGCACCCGTAGCATGCCTCGATATCTACTGCTATCTTCAAAATGATAACTCCTCTGATAAAGACAGTCGGTCTCTTCGAGCCTTGAACCCACACTTGCAGTTGTTGGTGTGGCCATCGCTGGGTTGATTTACTGTCTTAGGGCACTAACGACTCGTTACGAATAGGTTTCACCGACAATATCTTCCAAACGCCAGAAGCCCACCAAGCGATAGGCGTACAGGTATCGCAATAGTGAATACCAAAACCAGGAGAGAGGCCTAAGGGAAGACCACACACGGAGGAACAACTCTAAACATGACGCTATGTGGCTGCACCGAGGAGAAGGGGGAGGTGCTCTTTGATTGTGCCCATCTTAATTCCCCGCGCCCATAGTTCTGGGCCTAATCGCTATCGCATCGACCGGACAGATCGTCTGGCATATCCCACAGAATTCGCATGTTTTCGCGTCCCACTTTGGAAATCCGTCCTTCATTCCCATCGCGCCGTAAGGACAAACTGCGCATTCCCCACAGCCAGTGCATGTTGCCTTATCGATGGTCATTGCCATGGCCTCCCGGGGTACCTGTCTCTCCTCCACAAATTCCGCATATTCCTCAGGGTTGTTTACATGGGGCACGGCAATTCCTATGATATCCTTTACACTTTCATAGCCCTTTCTCAGCATGAAGCTCCTCAGCTCATCTATCATGTCTGCGAAAACCTTAGGGCCGTAACGCATTGCTGCGGTCATGACTTGGATAATCGTACCTCCGCACATGAGGCGCTCTATGACATCCCTGCCCTTCATTGTGCCGCCGCTGGTCACGATAGGGCATTTTGCTACCGATGCGAGTCTAGCAGTCTGATAGTTTTCGTGTGCCGTAATGCCACGACCATAGTAAGGCTGGGGGAAAGGCAGAATTGGCCTCCCAGTCTCTATATCCATCACGGTGGCTGGAAGCAAGGAATACACGCAGTGGGCGGATACTCCAGACTCCTCGAATCTCTTGACGTTTGCAACGGTAAAATCAGTTTGAAGCTTTAGGTAAAACGGAATGCTTACTGCCCTCTTTAAAGTTCTGATTATCTTCTCCGTATAGACTGCATCAGATGCTTCTCCCCAATTTCCGCCGCTTTGTCTGCCAACATCTATGGGGCACGCTCTCATAACCTCTATCATGTCAGCGCCTGCTTCCTCGAGTTTCCTGGCGAGATCCCCCGCCCTGTCAAGCGCCTCCTCCTCCGGAAATGCGTCGAGATCCCCCATGAGATTCATATTTGCTATGAGTACGGCACCTGCACTCCCTGTAATGAGCTTAATCTCCTTCACAAACTCCACGCCCCGCTTATCAGGCAGGTTTCCTATCGAAATGTTCTGGCTGCTACCTGGGTCTCCATACTTATCCAGAAGCCATATCGCAGGCCGCGGGAGAAGCCATTTGCCTCCGGAAACACCTGAAACAAAACTAATGCTCTTGGTTACAACCCCGCCTACTCCCGCCTCTACGCACTTCCGTACCGAGTGCACGCTGCGGGTAATAATACCCGAGGCCGCTACAACGGGGTTCTTAAATGTTACTCCGGCAACCTGACACGTTAGATCCACATCTGCCATCTATCCCAGTTCCTTTTCTCCAGACATTGATCATACCCTCGTACCCAAATAACGATAGAGTATTTCCCTTTCTTGCCCCAACTCTTCGACCCCTCCACTGTATTCTATCCGACCCTTGTCCATGATGTAGGCCCGATCCGCTAAAGACAATGCGAACGGTATCTTCTCCTCTACTAGCAGAATCGTCATTCCCCTATTATTCAGCTCTCTGATGACCTCCTCTAATTTAGAAACAAGAATAGGCATCAATCCTGTTGTTGGTTCATCCAACAGGAGTATATCCGGTCTTGTAGCCAGAGCTCGTGAAATGGTTAGCATCTGCTGTTCCCCGCCGCTTAGGGTGTAACCCTTCTGATCCAGGCGGTCTCTTAGGGAAGGGAAAAGGCCGAAAATATCGTCTAGTACCGTCGTGTCGGACTTACTCCTCATTGCCGCCTTTATGTTTTCTATCACGCTAAGCTCTGGGAATAAACGCCTACCCTGGGGAATGTAGCCAACGCCTAACCGAGCTATCTTGTAAGGGGGTAGCGCGGTAATATCGATATTCCTTAGAAACGTCTTTCCCAATCTAGGCCTGACGAGCCCCATAATGGTCATTAGGGTAGTGGTCTTGCCGACACCATTACGCCCGAGCAAAGCGACAACTTCACCTTCGTTTGCCTCCAGTGACACACCTTGCAGAATGTAACTTTTTCCGTAATAGACGTGAATGTCATCGGTGGACAACATCATTATCCTATCCCAAGATAAACCTGTTGAACCTCCTCACTCTCGCTTATCTCGCGAGGGGGGCCCTCGGCTATTATCCTACCTTCGTTAAGAACGGTAATGGTTTTAGAGAGAGATAAGGCAATATTCATGTCGTGTTCAATTAAAATTGCTGTCGTGATTCGGGAAACGTTCTCAATAACCTTAAGCAAGTTGTCAATTTCCTTCGGACTTACACCCTGAGTTGGCTCATCGAGGAGGAGGAGAATCGGATCTGTGCTCAGTGCTATCGCTATCTCAAGCACCCTCTGATCGCCGTGCGAGAGGGTCGCGGAGATCGCATTCATCTGGTCGCTCAGTCCTGTCAGCTCGCATATCTCCTCCGTTTTTTCCGAAATATCGCCAATGGTATCAGCACGGACAAAAGGGTTCCACGGGTCCTTAGTCCTTGAATTGACTCCTGCCCAGACACTTTCATGAACTGTCATCTCCGGAAAGATATTGGTAATCTGGAAAGTTCGGCTTATCCCCTTTTGAGAAATCACATGCGGTGAAAGCCCACTTATGTTCTTTCCATTGAGGAGTACTCTCCCCTTTGTCGGTTTGAGATATCCTGTAATGACATTAAAAAGCGTGGTCTTCCCCGCGCCGTTTGGTCCTATTATTCCTTTCAATTCCCCTTTTCCCACTGCAAAATCCACGTCATCAAGCGCAGTGAGGCCTCCGAAGCTTCTGGTCAGACCAACAGTTTCCAACAGGCTCATGCCTGTACCTTTTTCCACCTTCTCTCCTCAGTCTTGGATCTAAAATAGCCCATTATTCCCTTTGGTGATACTCTAAGAACAATGATTAGAAGAACCCCAACTATGATCAAATACTGGCTCCACCATCCGCTCACGTAGTACTGAAACAGGGACAGGATAACAACTCCGATACATGGCCCGACAAGGGTTCCCATGCCTCCTAGCAGAGACCAAATTATCGGGTTAACTGACCAGGTAAAGCTGAAAAAATCGGCGTTGCCATATCGGAGTCTGATAGCATAAAGGGCCCCACTAAGCCCAGCGAACAGCGCCGATAACACAAAAGCTGCCAGTTTATAACGGAAAACGTTATAGCCCAGGAAGGTTGCTCGCTCTTGGTTTTCTCTAATAGAGATAAATACTTTTCCAAGAGGGGAATTCACTATTCTTGTCAAAATGATATATGTGGCGACAAGAAAGAAGAGAACGAAGTAGAAGTTCACCAGCCGATTATAAATGGAGAAAGTCGCAAAACCCAGGTCAACCGGCGGTATTTGAACGGAGAGTCCATCGTCCCCTCCCGTTAGCCAGGTCATACTAAGAGCCAAGAGGAAGAAGATAAAAAAGAATATAGCCGTAATGATTACGAAATAAGCCTCGGATAGACGGACGGATATGAGGCCCTCAAGAAAGGCAAACACAAAAGTCACTGCCAGGGCAATGAGCAAGGCGAGCCATAAGCCTACGTTGAAATGGAGGACTGGGAGCACAATGCCATAGGCACCGACTCCAAAGAATAGAGAGTGACCTAAGCTACACTGGTCCGTATACCCCAAGCATATATCATAACCCATGGCGAAAATGGACAATATCATCATCTCTAGCATCAGGGACATTATGCCAGATGGTAAGATGGGGCCTATCATTATGAGCATTAGTACTACCAAAGAGAATACTAAAGAGGTCCACTTTGCCTTTATTCTCCTCATAAATAACTGAAATCCGCTACCAGCCCCCTTACGTTTTTGAGGAGAATTCCTGTGTTCCATCGCCTCTACCTCTTATCTGCCAAACAGACCCCTTGGACGGAATATCAATACTAATATCATGACTGCGAAGATCGCTACTCTCGCCTCAACAGGCTTCAGAACAATTGTCATGCCCTCTTCCAGCGTGCATAGTGCCAGAGAGGCTATGAGAGTTCCCTTGAGACTACCGAGCCCACCAACAATAACGACAATAAAGCACAATAAGATGACATCGTTACCCATAAGATAGAACACTTGATTTATGGGTGCCGCGAGGACTCCCCCTAGGGCTGCAAGGACGCCACCCAAAGCAAATGTGGTCATCAGAATTCTATTATCGTTAATTCCTACGGCACTGGCCATTTCCTTATCTTGTATGGTCGCTCTGATCAGAATTCCATAGGAGGTCTTGTACAAGAACAGCCATAACCCAGCAATAATGACCACTGAAATGCATGCAATCAGTATTCGGTAGCCAGGGTATCCAACTCCCAAAAGGTTAACAATTACTGGCCATGGTTCAGGCATTTTTTTAGGTATACCACCATAGGTCGTTAAAACGGCTTGTTGAATAATGAACGCTACCCCAACCGTCGCTATCATCGTAACCGCAGGGCGTCCTTCGAATGGCCTTAATACAAAGCGTTCTGTAGGAACACTAATCAAACCAATTGCTAGGGGTACTATAAGCAGGGCCAACCAGAAATTTCCGAACCATTGCAATACGTAAAACGAGAGAACGGCGCCGACCATGTATATATCTCCATGGGCCATGTTCACTATCCTCATCATGCCGAAAATGAATGAAAGGCCCAAGGCTATCAACGCGATTATGAGGCCCCAAAGGAATCCATCCACCAAAAGAAACGCTAGTGTCGATATCGTCTCAAGAGGGATCATTTGAATATGACTACGTTACTTTAACTAAACTCCTTGCAGCGTAATGCAGGAGTTAAGTTACCCCTGTTGCCGTTTGCTTTCGTATGATCACATCCATTTCCCACAGATTAATTCAAGCGGGGAGGCTCGCCTCCCCGCTTGAGCTATTGGCATTCAGTCTCTACGCTGAACCACCCAAGAGAGGCTTAGAAGGGCTCCTTTGTACGATCCACTATCGGTTCATACACTACATCCTCAGCAGGTATCTTCCCAATAAGTTTGATCTCTCCGTTGACGATTTGTTCCACGTATATCCCCGTGATAGCCGCGTGATCTACTGCTCGATAATACATATCGCCCTGTGGAAACTCCAAACCCTTTTTGAAATGCATACCTTCCAAGGTTTTTATGAGGGCTGGGTTGTCATTTTTTTTATTCGTCCACCCACATTTTTCAATAGCTCCTTTGAGTGCAAAGATAGGCTCCCATACAGCCCAATCATAAGCCAGAACAAAATATTTGCCGGTACCTCGCTCTCTTCCCGCGCTATCTACCCCAATAATCTCACGGTATGCCTTGTTGTAAGGGGTATCGAGTGCTTCCAATCTCACTGGGTATGAGGTTAAGGAATAAAGCCCTTCAGCTGGAGGACCCAATTTGGCAGGATCACGTGCGGATAAAACATAAACAGCACCGAGCTTTTTTATATCCGGCCGAACTGCGTGCAAATCTCGTATAAAGCAGAGAAAATCTGAACCAAAATTTGCAAAGAATACAGCTTCGGCCTCAGCCGGGATTTTCCCCTTCAAATAGGGCAACCAGTTGCTCGTCCCCAGCGGAACTCGAATCGATTTAAGCACGATCCCACCCTCCTCAGCAACATACCTCGAAAAATCCTTTTCGTTTGAGTGACCCCACGCGTAATCAACGACAACGGTAATCCACTTTTTTCCCAAATTCTGAACTGCAAACCTAGCCGCTCCTTTGACCTCTTCTCTGACATTGGTACAAGCCTGAAATACATACCTGTTGCCCTTTTCTCCTGACATTTCGGTTGCGCTTCCACAGGGAAAATATATCGTACGCAGCTCTTTCGCAATAGGACAACACGCTATACAAACGCCTGAACTATTTGAGTCTAGCACAAAATCTACGCCATAAGTTTCGACCAGCTTTCTAAATTTTAACGCTCCAACACTTGGTTTGCTTTCAGTATCTTCAACATACAGCTTAACAGGACGTCCAGCAATTCCACCCTCAGCGTTTATCTTCGCTACAGCAGCCTCCGCCACCTTCTCGTGAGAATACCCATATGCCGCAAGTCCACCTGTCTTATCAGCAAGTAGACCAATCTTTATGGGCTTTGCTGGTTTCGCTGATGCGAGAACTGGAAGGTAAACCATAACTAAGGCCAGTACAATCAGAATGCCACCTTTGAAAATCGTCCTCTTTCTCATCTTAATTCTACCTCCTCTAATTTTAAAGGTTTAGTAGTTGAAAATACACCCCTTGCCTACCTTCAGGAAGTTATGTGAAAACACTTACCTTTCAAGCTTCACTCTCCCCGTTTCGGAGACCCTCCTTTCAATTCGGCCATTGATCCACCGTCTGTCCCTCTCTAAAGCCAAATATCATCCATTGCTTCGTTTTTTGTACTCTTACCATTTCCTACGTTGTCTAATTCCAACATTCCAGAACTAGAATATTCCTGTCAAGCTTTTTTCCTCCCTGCGAAACACTCAAGGGCCCGTCATGGAAAGCTCGCTCCCTCTTAGGGGATGATAATTAACTCATCGTTGATGGTTTGATCAGAAAGCACCTCACATCCGGCGGAGGTGACTAAGACCATATCCTTGCTCTGAAGACCGAATCCCTTTCCCCTTCCATAGACAAGGGGCTCTATCCCAAGCACCATGCCCTCTTCGAGACGGCTGTCCGAATATTTGCCGAGATAGGGCTGCTCGTGCAAGTGGAGCCCTATTCCGTGACCCACGAAAGAAATGGGCGGGAGGCCCAGCTCGCCGAACTTCTTCAAGAATGCCGCATAGATGGCGGAGGTGCTCGCTCCGGGTCGGAGCATGCCAAGCACAAGATACTTGCACTCGATCAGGCTCCTCCAGATCCGTTGAGCCTCGGGCGAGGCTTTCTTTACCACAGCGGTCCGACACACCCCCGCGTGGTATCCGGCAGCGACCCCAAAGATCTCAACCCGGCAAAGATCTCCAGGTCGAAGGACACGATCTGTCGGCCCCACATTGGGGAACTCGCTCCGTTCTCCTGTTGCTACGATCATAAGCTTGAACTGTTCGGCACCACGTGAATAAATGCCCTTGGTGAGTGCCGCTGCCAGATCCATTTCCGTCATGCCCTGACGCACAGAATCGAACGCCTCCCCGATGGCCTGGTCAGTGATCCTTGACAGCTGCCGCATCAGACCGATTTCCTCAGGGGTCTTCACCTGCCGAAGGCGACTATAGAGCTCATGAGCTGATGAGAAACGGACCTTCGGCAAGAAACCCTTGAGCTGCTCAAAATCACCAGCCGGGAGATAATCCATCTCAAGCCCAATGGAGCCCTCCTCGAGTCCTAGATCCCTGAGCAGATTGGCAAGGGCCTCCATGGGTCGCTCGGTGAATTCCCCCCAAACTCGAACCTCCACGTCAGGAGCCCGGCTTCGAACTGTACTCTCCTCCATATCAACGATAAGGAGCGCTTCACGACCGTCCCTCGTTATGACTGCCATTGCATGACGCCAGCGCATCAGGTGTTGCGACGGAACCACAAAACCTGTCGTATAGGCAAAGTTCTCTGGAGAGTTTGCGACAAGGGCATCCAACCCAGCCTCAACCATAGCATCCCGCTGTCGGGTGGCAATTTCCCTTCGCATCGATCGCTCCGATTTAGGCTCCGCCTCTAGATAGATGAGAGAAGTGTTTTCGGAGAAACGCCCTCAAGCCCCATTCGGGAAAGCGTGAGTCCCTCTTTCCGATAGTCTGTATCTAGTGCAACTGAGGCCAAAATTATCAAGCTGTCCATGACGGGGCTCTGTATACCAACCAGCCTCCCAAATTCGGACATCGGCATAAGCCCGTATCCCACATCTTCTTGTACATAGCGATGATCCAGGGATGGAGGCGATTTGATGGTTTGGTTCGGCCCACTGTCCCGCATTGCCCGATATACGGAACGGGAGTCTCGTGCTGCCTCAGTTGTCAAACCGGCCTCATAGAAGTAGTCGATAAACGCTGGAACCCGGAGCCCAAGCCGTGCGCAGATAGCGAGCCGCTCAGTATCTACCTCTTCAATAACACTCGCAACTGCAGGTGTAATCGACTCCTTATAGAAAAGGAAATCCCCTTGAGTGAACTCTATCCACCCGGCGTTCATCAGCATTCCCGGGGGATGGATAACCGCATTGATGTTCATGAACCCTGTTTCTAGAACATTTGTTGCCGGGACCAAGTTTGGAAAGAGTGGGTGGAGGAGTTCCATGAGTTCCCTCGTGAGCCTAGCCGGTAAGGCCGCAGATCGCAGGTTGGTTGTTTCTCGGTAAACGCCGACCGTCGCCTCTCCCTCCATCCTACAAATGTATGTGAGCGTTACGGACTCGCACAGAGGCAGGGAGGGCCCTCCGGCTTCATGAAGTACCCTTGCAAAGTGGAGCGCTCCTCCGGTATGCCCCGGGTTCAGATACACGACCTGATTCGGTTCAAGAATCGGAGCCAGGGCGCGGGCATATCCCTCATGGGCAACAGAAGGCACGACTATCATCACCAGATCTGCGCCGGAGACGGCTGCGTTTAGATCCGTTGTGATGAGATCAGGCTTTACCACTCCCCTATATTCACCCCGTAGGGTGATGCCGCCCCGCAAAGGAGCGAGCCGCTCCTCAGAGCGACTATGCATCCTTACCTCATAACCCTTGAGAGTCAGAATGGCAGACGCCGCACATCCACCGTTGCCAGCCCCCAGAACAGCGATCTTTCGAATCTCACTCACGTCGGTTTACCCGATAACGAGCGATTTTCTCCTCGTCAACCTCAATCCCCATTCCGGGGCCATCTGGCACCTTGATCGCGCCATCGGAGAACTCGAGCGGTGCCTTAATCAGGTCGTCCTTATAGTAAATTCCCGCCAACTGGCCATGCTGGGCCTCGACCGGCGTTGAGACAGGCACAACGCAGGGAAGGGTAACAGATGGTGCAGCTACGGCCAGCTGGATGTTTGCCAAGTTCCCGACACCTGTCTCCACAGAACCATTGACATTGCACGGAAGGCCAGCTGCATGCGCCACGGCGGCGACCTCCATGGCCCGATAAAGGCCTCCGGGCTTTGTCGTATATATGGAGATGATATCGGCAGCGCGTCGCTCTATAATTTCCAATACATCTTGAGCGCTCCATGCGCTTTCATCCGCCATCACCGGCGTGTCAACGGCACTGGCAACCTCAGCCATGCGCGTAATGCCTTCTACTGGCTGCTCCATATACTTAAGACCATAGGTTTCCATGGCCTTTATGGTCTTAATCGCTTCCCGAGGACTCGAATAACCCTGATTTGCATCTACACAGAGTTCCACATCTTGCCCCACAGCATCGCGGACCCGCTGCACGATTTCTATATCCCGCGCTGGCTCGGCGCCGACCTTGATCTTGATGGTCCGGATTCCCTCATTCACGACCTGAACACACTCAGCTACAGCCTCTTCTATGGGCAGAAGCCCGATGGAATGTGTGACCAGAACGGACTCTCGCACACATCCGCCAAGAAGGCTATAGACAGGCACTTTGAGGGCTCGTCCGACCAAGTCATAGGCCGCCATCTCGACCGATGCCTTTGCGTACGGATATCCCTTGATGGCAGCGTTCATTCGGCTATGGAGGGTGGCGAAGTTCCCAGCTTCAGCACCTACGACGGCCGGGGCCAGGTAATTCTCGATTACGTACCTGGTTGTCCCTGGGGTTTCTCCGAAGTAACGCCCGAAATCTCCGCCCCAATCCTTAACCACTGGCGCCTCTCCCCAGCCGACGTGCCCATTATCCCCTATCACACGAACGAGAACATAGCCACCAATCGTTTCCGTTAGCCCCCTCCACTTGTGCACCCGCCGGGGTGGGAGGGCAATATGAACCGTTTCAACCCTTTCTATCCGGACCATCTATCTCTTCCTGTTTATGCCAAGCCGATGGGCAGAGTTCGAAAAACACGCAGCACGAGTTAACAACGACTGCCTAAGTGCGGAAACCCTGTCTTCTAAGAACTGTCGCTCATTGATGCTCAAGGAAATAGGGCCTAGGGGTTTCCCCAGCCCCCTGGAGACGAAGGTTATCGGAGGCCGTCCTCCTTTTTGGCCTCTTCTTTTTTAAGACCACCGATTCGTGGCAGCGGTCTCCCCGAACCAGTAACCACCAAGGCGACGAGGATCTCATCCTCTCTCGGGGCATCCTGAACGCTTATGGGCATGGCATCAAAATGCGAGCGGACAAAGGCGGCATCCTTATAGTGAGTAGGGACATCAAGCTCTGTTCCCGGTCCGCCCATCTTCGCCGCCGATGGAATGATTGCCTTACCGCCGCCAAGGGCATCGCGAAAGGGGGCCCCCAACTTGGGATGCAGGATGGCATGGCCATGCTCTAGCTCGCCGCCTGTGCCGATGATAGCGCCCTTACCGTAGCCCTCACACTCCTCCTTTTTGACTCCGAGTGCCTCTCTGGCCATGTTGCCCAACATATCGCCCAGCTTCGCGCCGTCCTCTATAAGCTCATTCAGATCTTCCTGGTACTTACCTGCGAAAGGGTTTTTGATTACTGCTATGGCAGCGGCCCTTTTTATGGCTTTTGGAAGATCCTTTCCCATCTCCTTTCTGGTTTTTTCCACTATGGTCACTGTCTTTCTAATTTCCATCTTCTCCTCCTATCTAGATGTTCTCATAGCTCAAGATTTTAACATCTATGGCGAATTTTTGTGACAAAAGAGAACCCTGAAATTCGAAATCCGAAATACTAAACTCGAAACAATATCGAAATTCAAATGTTCAAAATTCGAAACAGCACAAAGCTGAGTTGCGCTGAGCAAATACCTCTTGGTTTAGAGCATTAGGATTTTGATTATTGGAATTTATTTCGGATTTCGATATTCGAATTTCGGATTTTCTTGTTGCCATCATGCCTTGGTGGTTTTAGGCAAAGGCTCGCTAGTATCTCGGGGTTAATTGGTTTATCCCCTATGACGTCCCCTATCCGATCGATTGCTCGGGCCCGCCTATCACGCATTTTCTTACCG
>Ga0209636_10005996_pt1 | contig 12415 bp, 11 predicted proteins | sample DeeMarSWOR152_54_FD_187464 | JGI IMG/M metagenome (GOLD analysis project Ga0209636, IMG submission 187464) | Marine sediment microbial communities from White Oak River estuary, North Carolina - WOR-1-52-54 (SPAdes) (version 2) | ecosystem: Environmental > Aquatic > Marine > Intertidal zone >...
AGAATTTTCGCAAAGATGAGAAGAAAAGCAAGCCAGAATCCCAACTGATTTTGCAGACAGGCATCAATTGAGTCATATCCGACTCCAAATATCTGAGGTAAACCAAAGCCGATTCCTCCGATTAAAAGACCTCCAAGAGCCGGTTTCAGGAGAGGGTGAAGACGGATACTATCAAATCTGTCCTCAAAAAAATAGAGAGCCTTAATGAAGATTATAGCCACTAATCCGCTCACTATTCCCAGCAGTATATAGGGACCGATCTCCCAGACACTGATGAGCGTATATTTAGGAACAGTAAAAGCTGAAAAATCGCCCATGATGAGCCTTGATGTCAGGGTGGAGATGACAGAAGCGATAATTATCGGGCTAAAAGAGAAGATGCCGAATTCTCCCAGAAGGACTTCTACTGCAAAAAGAGCTCCTGCAATCGGCGCATTAAAGGTCCCTCCTATGCCGGCTCCTGCTCCGGCAGCAACCAAGGTCCGCATCCCTCTTTCTTTTATCCGGAACAATTTGCCGACTGTTGATGCCAGGCTGGAGCTGATCTGGACGATGGGGCCTTCCCGCCCTACAGAGCCTCCAGAGCCGATACAGATGGAAGATGCCAGGGCTTTTATGGCTACCACTTTAGTTCGGATACGTCCTCCCCTGAAGAAAAGGGCTTCCATTATTTCAGGCACGCCATGGCCCTTGGCTTCTCTTGCCCCGTAGTAAATAATAGGGCCAATAATTAAGCCTCCAATTGCCGGGATGAGGATTGTAAGGTACCATGGCTGAGAAGAGACAGAAGAGATGAAGCTTTCTGCTCGCCAGAACTGACTCTGGAAGAAACGAATCATGATTTTAAAGACGACCGAAGCGAGACCGGCCATAATACCGACGAGCACCGCTAAAAGCGTCAGGCGAATGTGCTCGCTGAATTCGTTTTTTCCAAAATCAATTTTCATTTTTGTAAGATGCACTCATTAAATTAATACAAGTACAAGAAAGGTTTTTACATTGTCATTGCGAGCGACCGAAGGGAGTGTGGCAATCCGACGAAGTCGTTGCGAGGCGCTAAGCGCCGTGGCAATCTCAACCTTTTTCTAAGGGATTGCTTCGCCCTTTCAGGGCTCGCAATGACATGCGGGGAATCTTCTACGCTCCTTGCAATGATATGCCGGGAATCTCTCTCAGCTTCTCCTAATGACATTTATCTAATTTGCCTCTTATAGTTTCTAAAAAAATCAGTTTCGCTGATTGTTTTTTCAGAAAAGCTTGAGCTGTCCTTGAGTTTCTTCTTCGTAGGTATCCTTCTCGAAAAGATTGATATCTCCAAAGCATCCATCATGCCCGGGTACTATTTTCACCGCTCCTTTTCTCATCCGCTCCACCCCAAGGCTGATCCTCTCTGGATGGATTCGCTTTAATTCCGCTGAGCTAACTTCTGTTAATATATTCTGTTCGTTCTCGAATTCATGGATGAAACGAAAATAGATATCCCAGACGCTTTTACACTCTGCAGTTTTTTCGATCGCCTGGGCTATAATTTCATTTAAGGGAATGAGGTTTAAATAAGGAATTCTGAGGGGAGGAGAGTTTCCCTGGTCACGGTCGGATAGCTCCTCTACTCTGTGCATCACGCCGATGGTGAGTTTCTTCCCACATTTGGGGCAGATATTATTGTGTTGTAAGCTTTCCCTGGGAGAGAAAAGGATTCCGCATTTGCGGTGTCCGTCATAGTGATATTTTCCCTCTTCTGGAAAAAATTCAATTGTGCGGAGGAATTTATCAGGATTTTTACTTCTTATCGCTTCTACTAGGCCTTTGTAGCTGAATTCTGTGTCGAAAACATTGGCCTCTCTTCCTATCTTGGAGGGAGAGTGGGCATCAGAGTTTGAGACTAAAGTGTACTTATCGAGACAGGAGAGAAGCCAGTTCATCGGAGGATCTGAGGAGAGGCCTGTTTCCAGGGCAAAGATAAAAGGAGTTGTCTCTTCGAAACATTCCTCAATAGAATCAAAGCCAGAGTTAGCTCCAAAAAGAGAAAACCAGGGAGTCCAGATATGGGAAGGAATGACCACGCAGTTTGGGCAATGATCGGAGACGATTTTAACAAAGGCTTTAGCATCCATGCCCAGAATCGGGCGGCCGTCAGAGCGCAGGTTGCCCAGGCCGGAGAGCTTCTGGTTGATTTTATCGACAGAGTCAAAATCTGGAGCGAGGAGGAGGATGTGAATTTTCCTGACTTTTCCTTTTTTAGAATAGATAAAGCTTATTTCTGTGGAGAGGATAAACGAGACATCCTCAGGGGAAGGATGAAGAGATTTCAGGTATTCATTATTGGAGGGAACGATATTTTTTAAACAAAAGAATCCGTTTCCTTGCGGTTGGAGTTTCTGCTTGAGTAGAAATAGCCATTCAGGATGGGTGAAGTCGCCTGTTGCCAGAAGTTGTATTCCCTTTATCTTGGCCCAGTAAGCAAGGGTATCCAGGACCATCTCCCGGGAAGTGGCTCTTGAGAATTTGGAATGGATATGAAGGTCAGCCACATACTTCATCGTAGTTAGATTAAGTTTAAGGAATAAAGAATGACATTTCAAGAAAAAGAATAATTTAAAGAATATTCCATTTTGAGGAAGGGAAATATAAGGAAGCAGTCGAAGGTTACAAGAAGATTTTTCGATAGTATTCCGATATTCACGTGATTAAACACTATACCGGAAATTTTTATTTAAAACAGGAAAAATAAGAAAAGACTCAAGAATACTGCCAGAAGGTTTTGGAGAAAACTCCCGAGGATGTCTTGTTATTTTACCTCGAAATCGATAGTTTTCTTTTCAGATTTTCCTGATACCTTGTCTGAGATTTTTAAAGAAAGAGCATACTTCCCGGGCTCCAGGTCTCGGATTTCTGTCCGTTGTTCTTCTCCAGACGTTATTATAATAGTTTGTTTCAAGTGAAGAGGTTGTGGAACAAGGGGTGCCTCGTATTTGCCCGGGCTAAAGCGGATTGCTAGTTCTTCTCCTTTATAGACCTCAAAGCCTACTTCAATATCATATTTTCCCGTCTCCGAGGGTTGAGCTCCAAAAATATAAAAGAAAACTTCAAAATTATCCTTTGGAGAAAAGACCCTGTCAACATTAGCTTCGATCTGGAGAACAGAATAGGTAAAGAAGTCCTTATGAACTTCAACCCGGTTCTCAGGAGCGGACATTCTTTTTATTTTATCGATAAAAAAGACAGGCGTTGTGTCAAGGCCATCGGGGGAAGATAACGGATCAGGAAGCGAGAACTCGAAGTATTGAGTTCCGATTTTTCCTAAATCCTGAGAAGCTATGGCCATAGACAAAATATAATTACCTGGAGGAATAGGATAAGCCGTTGTGTAAAGCTCCTCTTTATCAGGTTCATAGGAGCTGCTCTCTGCCTCGAAACTAACGGGTATATAGATTTCATTGACCACTTCTCCAGGTGCGTTTTTTTCCATCCTGTTGACTTGAAGAAAAATATGGAAATTGCACTGAAGTTTTGTGGGGACAATTTCGGTTTCAGGTGGGGCTTCCTTCTCTTCTTCTTTCTTCGCCGGGGTTGCTGGAGCCTGCGCGATGGGAGCGAAACCAAGGTCTGCGTTTTTCACTTTAAAGAAAAAGATGCTGTGCACATTTTCTCGGGCAGGAAGATAAAGATGGTTGGTGATAGTGAAAGGAATGTCCAGACGTGCCTCACGGGTTAGAATGCCCTCCTCAAAAACGGTTTTAACTTCCTTGGGGATGCGGACAGACTCTTCTTGAGGCTTCGCTGCCTTATTCAGAGCGGCGAGGTTTGTGGCCAAGAGCAAGCTCAGGATAAATCCCAAGAGGAGAACTGGAATTACAAGATTTCTGGTTTTCATGTTTCCTCCTATCTTACCGATCTAAATTATTTATCCTTTTTAGATTATGGCGTTTATTAAATTCTTTTTATTGAGGAAGTACTTTCCTCGTTGACGAATAATCAATATAGCAGAACCAGTATTTTTTTTCTACCGATATTTTCAGAGATAAAATGTATGTATTTGAATTATTTGCAGGGGCTTGATTTATCAAGCCCACCTTATTGTTACTGTTTGATTAACCTAATCCGCACTTCGATGATGATGCCCTGCAGGTAATTTTTTCAGCCTTATTTGTCTCCTATTTTCCGATATTTTCTTACAGCATTCTGGTGGTTTCTAAAGCTGGTGCTGAAGTGGTGGCTGCCGTCTTTCTTAGAAACGAAATAAAGGTATTTTTCCTGGGCAGGATAGAGAGCAGCTTCGAGGGATTCTCGTCCTGGGCTGCAGATAGGGCCGGGAGGAAGACCCCGATTGCGGTAGGTATTATAGGGAGATTTGAGTTGTAGGTCCTTTTTCAGGAGGCGGCCTTTAAAACTTCCTTCTTCTTTGAGCACATAAATGATTGTAGGATCGCAATCCAGTTTCATTCGTATCTTTAAGCGATTGTGGAATACGGCCGATACAAGTTTTTTTTCCTCGCTGAGGGAAGCTTCTTTTTCGATCAATGAAGCAAGGATGACAACTTCTCTTGGGCTCATTTTTATTTCGCCAGCTCTTTTTTGCCATCCCTCTGAGAAAACTTCCTTAAACTGGGAGACGAAGGTGGAGATAATTTTCTCGGCTGAAATTCCTCTTGGAAAATGATAAGTTTCAGGAAAGAGGTATCCTTCGAGATTTGCGGCTTCTTTATCCAAGGCGGAGATAATCTCTGTCTTTAAAGAAGCCGCTAAAAATTCTTCTTCATCGGTAAAATGCAAGGATTCAAGATGGCTAGCGATTTCTTTTCTTGTCAAGCCCTCAGGAATGGTCAAGGAATGAAGGTAAACTTTCCCATCTGTGAGCATTTTTAGGATGTCTTTTGGGGAAATAGGAAGATTAAACATATACTCTCCAGCCTTTAGACTTTTTGAAGAGTAATAAATGTTATACCCCAGAAGAAAAGACTGCCTATTTTTGATAACTCCTTTTTCTTTGAGGTTTTTAGCAATGTCATAGACTCCTTGTCCTTTATCAACCACGAAAAATATTTCCTTTGGTGAAGTCTTAGGAGCAAAATAGAATTCGAGGGAGAACCATGCTGAAAGGAGAAGAGGGATCACCACTGCTACAACCAGAACAATCTTGATGGTCTTAAGTAGCATGGTTCTTACCTCGTTTGCTTTCAAGATAGCTTGAAAGGATAACAGAGGCCGCGATTTGGTCTTCTAAAATCTTTTTTCTTTTTGCTTTGATTTTTTGCTGGCTAAGAATCCGAAGAGCCTGTTTTGTTGTCAGTCGCTCGTCCCAAAAAATGATGGGAATCTTAAGTATCTTTTTGAGCCAATCTGCAAATTCTTTGGTTTTTTCAACCCGAGTGCCCGGGCTTCCATCCATTCTAAGAGGAAAACCCAGTACGATTTCGCCAATTTCGTATTTTGAGACAAGCTCTTTAAAGTATTTTTTGTCTTCTTCTTTGCTCTTTGAACGATAGCTACCCAGAGTTTGAGCTGTGAGAAGAAGCTTATCGCTTACGGCTAGGCCGATGTGGCTATCGCCATAGTCTATTCCCAGGACTCTCACGGGAGGAAATTTTCCTTTCTTCTTTTCTTTTTTTGGTGCTTTTCCAAGCCAAGCTCGATAAGTTGTTCGAGGAGTTGAGGAAAGGGAAGTCCGCTGACTTCCCAAAGCTTAGGATACATGCTGATTTCTGTAAAGCCTGGAATGGTGTTGAGTTCGCTTATGAAAATCTTTTCAGTTTTCTCTTCCATTAAGAAATCTACCCGTGCCATCCCCGAGCAGAAAACAGCCTTGTAAGTCTCTAGGGAAAGATGCTGTACTTCTTCAATTTGTTCGGGGGTAAGTTTTGCAGGGATTCCGAAGCGAGTTTTCCCTTCGATGTATTTATCTTTGTAATCATAGAATTCTCTGTAAGGGATGATTTCCCCTGGTAGCGAAGCCCGGGGAGAGTCATTCCCTAAAATGCTGCACTCCAACTCTCTCCCTTTGATTCCCTCTTCCACTAAGATTTTCTTATCGTAGCGGAATGCTTCTTCCAGAGCGCCAGAAGTTTCTCCATATTCTTTAACTTTAGAAATTCCGACACTTGATCCTAAACAGGCAGGTTTCACAAAAAAAGGAATGGCAAACTCTTTTTTGATTTTCGAAAGTATGTCCTCTTTTTGCCTCGCCCATTCTTGATCCTGGAGAATTAGGTGTTTAACCACTGGCAGATTTTTCGCTTTGAGGATTATTTTTGTCATGGCTTTGTCCATACTTATAGCAGAATCCATAACAGATGCACCCACAAAAGGGACATCAGCCATTTCAAAAAGTCCCTGGATGGTCCCATCTTCACCGTACGGGCCATGGAGCACAGGGAAATAGATATCCGCATCTATAGTCAGAGGCGAAACATTTTTGCTCCAGGGGAGGAAAGAAAAAAAATCGCCCTTATTCAGAGTGGGAGCTGCGAGGAGGGGTGATTCGACAATTTTCCAATCGCCTTTTTTGTTAATATAGATAGAAGTAATTTCAAATTTCTTTTTATCGAGGTTTTTGAAGATTGATGTAGCAGAGATAAGAGATATTTCATGTTCAGCAGAACGTCCGCCAAACAGCAGAACTATATTTATTTTTTTATGCTTCAATTTCTTCAAGGAAGATTATTTTATAGGAATGAAGTTTCCTTGTCCAATGAAGAGTGAGAGGTGCCTCCCTATAGATATAAAATTTTTTTAATAAGGTTGAATTACGTTTTAGCCTTAAAGGGAATCTTTAAAGCTTTTGCTGGGATTGAACTTGATTCTCTTTTTTTTGGGTATGTTGATAACAGCCCCGGTTTTCGGATTTCTTCCTTTCCGTGCTTTTCTCGTTTTAATTTCGAAACTTCCAAACCCTGAAAAGGTCACTCTTTTCCCCTTTTTCAAGGAAGCCTTGATTCCCTCTATCATGGAATTAAAGGCCTTTTCCGCTTGAAGAAAAGTTGTCCCGGCATCCTTAGCCATTTTCATCGCTATTTCTTTTTTGTTCAAGGTGAACCTCCTTAGCTATTTTACCGTTTAGAAGCTTGTCTTATGTTATGAAGAAGAGGGATTGTTGTCAAGCAAAAATGAAAAAATGGTCATTTATTCAAGCTTTTCACTTTCCGTTATAAAAGGGAAAATCGTTGATCAGGCTGGGTGTTTCGAAAACACGCGGGATTTCTCCAGCGAGGAAATCCCGCTTGGATACAGGCTTCGCTCTCCTCTCCTGCCGTCGAGGAACCATGCCCGCTCAGCCTTGCTCACGGTTTTCTCAATCACCCATCCTGATCTCTTCTCTAACGCGGATTTGGAAATGCTTACGGTATTTATACTTATATTGACAGATCTAAGGGATATAAATATAATAGGTCAAAGCGTTGAAAGGACGAAATTTACCAAAAGGAGCAATGATGAAAAGCCTCATTCATAAAACATCCGTGAAAACCTTTTTTTCTTTGGTGATAATTTTTTTCCTGTTTTGTCTGGGAGATGAAGTACAGTCAAGTTCTTTAGATAGAGGAGAGAGCCAAGAGCAGGAAGTAAAGAAGGCGAGATTATACAAGGATATCTTTCCTCTGATCTCAGAGTCTGACCTCTATTGTTCTTTTTTTGTTATGAAAAATAAGGATGGGCTGGACCTAAAAATCGTTAGCGCTGAAAGAACAGAGGAAAGATTGTTCCTTAGAGAGGGCGATATTTTTTATCTTAACAAAGGACAGAAGGACGGCCTTGAGAACGGGCAGCTTTTTTTGATACTGGAGGTCGGGCAGAAAATCAAAAATTATGGTTATCTTACTTTTATGAGGGGAAGAGCGAAGATTACTGATGCAAGAGTGAGCCGAGCCACTGCCAAACTGGACAAAGCGTGCGCTCCGGTTATGGTAGGATATTCCCTCGTTCCTTTTGATGAAAAGGGAGGACTGCTGGGTAAAGACCTCGGCTATGATATTCTTGCCCGCGAAGGAGAAGACTCAAAAGGAAAAATTATCTATGCACAGGACGAACATAGCCTGATAGGAAGCGGAGACTGGGCTCTTATTGATCTTGGAGAGGAAGATGGCATCCAATTCGGACAGCAATTGGTAGTTTACGAGAGATCGAAAAAAAAGGCCGCCCTAGTTAAGGTGTTTGGCAATTTAATCGTCATCAATGTCCAGAGGAAGACATCCACGGTAAAGGTTCTCTCTTGCAGTAACCCTCTGAAAATTGGTGATCTAGTTCAAACACATTTTAAATAATTCAGCAACTCAGCTTGCACATAGATACTGAAGCGGGCGTAGTTCAGTGGTAGAACGTCTGCTTGCCAAGCAGAAGGTCGTGGGTTCAAATCCCATCGTCCGCTCCAGACTTACCCCTTATTTTTCAATAGTTTTCCTCATTTTTTATTTTCAGTGAGCTTATGCCATTTTGAGCTTTTTTGACATCAAAATGTCAAAAGAGTGACAAATCTGTGTTGTGGGAATAAGTCTATATTCATTTTAATTTGACACTTCTCTCATTAATTAATATCCTACTGCCAAGTAAGTTGAGGGAACAATGGGAATAAAATGCCCTAAATGCAACACTGATAATCCCCAGGATACGCGGTTTTGCAGCGTGTGTTCAACACCACTTCCCTCTTCTGAGGAAGTCGCCTCCTCCCGTACGAAGACAATGCATCCATCCGTAAAAGATCTGCAAAGAGGGAGTACATTTGCCAGGAGATACGAGATAATTGAGGAGATAGGAAGAGGAGGGATGGGAGTAGTTTGTAAAGCAAGGGATAATAAGCTCAAACGCACCGTTGCCCTTAAGTTTCTCCCGCCTGAGCTAATGCGTATTGCGGAGGCAAAGGAGCGGTTTATCCGTGAGGCTCAAGCTGCTGCAGCGCTGGATCATCCCAACATATGTACCGTCTATGAAGTTGACGAAGCTGAGGGAAAAACCTTCATCTCCATGGCCTACATTGAAGGCCTGAGCTTAAAAAGAAGAATCGAACAAGGTTCTCTTGAGCTCGAAGAAGCCCTGGACATTGCTGTCCAGGTTGCTGAAGGATTAGAGGAGGCCCATAAGAAAGGAGTTATTCATAGGGACATTAAAAGCGCAAATATCATGGTGACTAAGAAAGGCCAAGCAAAAATTATGGATTTTGGTCTCGCTAAGGTTGAGGGCACAACGCTGGTTACTAAAGAGGGGACCACCATGGGGACAGCCGCTTATATGTCGCCGGAACAGGCGCGCGGGGAAAAAGTCGATTACCGGACAGATATCTGGTCGCTGGGTGTTGTTCTCTTTCAAATTCTTAGTGGTGAAATGCCTTTTAAAGGAGAGCGGGATACTTCAGTAATGTATTCTATTGTACATGAAGAGCCGAAACCGCTTATGGATTTCTGTGCTGGTCTTCCGATGTCATTAGAGAGACTTGTTGACAAAGCCTTGGCAAAGAAAGCGGATGAGCGTTACAAAGATATGAATGAGATGCTAAAAGAACTAAGGTCGGTTAAAAAGGAGATTGAGTCCAGGTTTTCGGAAGAAAAGCCATCGTTTTTTAAGGATTTAATCAAAAGACGCGTTCCTCAAATTCTGGGAATCTATTTTGCAGGACATCTTGGAATAATAATATTTATGGAGTGGTTGGTACACAACAATCCTGTGTCACCACATCTGCCAACATTTTGTTTAGTAGCATTATCTTCAATAATTCCCACAATTCTAATTCTGGCATACTTCCATGGAAGAAGCGGCCGTTTTCAGTGGCACAGAGCTGAAAAAATAGGCATACCGGCAAATCTATTTCTTTCTGCTGTGCTTCTTTTCTTCCTGTTCCAAGGTAAAGACCTTGGGGCGACCATAAAAACCGTAACTTTAACGGGTGAAGAAGGACATAAGGTTGAACGTGTCATCCCCAAGAATGAATTTCGTAAAAATATAGCTGTCTTTTTCTTTGAGAATGAGACAGACAACTCCACGTTGAACTGGTTACAGTATGCAATCCCGCGTATGTTGAGCTATGATCTATCTCAGGATCTTTATTTTGATACCTATGAGGAGTTTGAGGATGAGCTAAAGAGAGCAGGATATCAGGAAGGAATTGGAGCACCTTTAACACTAAAGAAAAAAATTGCAGAAGATCGGCACCTCAATTATTTCGTCACAGGGTCTTTTCTAAAGCAAAACGATGTGGTGACAATAAAAACGATACTTTATAAAACGAAAAATACTAAACCCATCACAGAAAATTCATTTTCCGGAACGGATATCTTTGAATTGGTCGACTCAATGTCTGATAAATTAAAGCACGATTTAAAAATACCCAAATACCATATAGAAAAGACAGAGGATCTGCCTGTGTCTGAGAGGCTAACAAAATCAATGTCTGCCGTCAGGAACCTTATTATTGCTGAATATGAGATTTGGCACAATAACGATTACAAAGCCGCATTGAAACATCTTGAAAATGCTATCAAGGAAGATCCGACTTTTGCATACGCACACCTTTATTTATGGGGTGTCTACTCAGCGCTCACACAATTTGGTAAATCTCAGAGAGCGTTGCGTGCTGCGATGAAATATAGAGATAAACTTCCGGAAAAGTTACAATTCCAGCTTAAGAATAGATTCCTTATTGTTGAAGGAGTATTTAAAAAGGATATACGCCTTGTAGAAGTATTCGAAAATGCCAAGAACTGGGTTCAGATATACCCGGAGTCATTAGAGGGACACCAAATACTTGCAAACATCTACACATCAAGAAATAAGCCTGATGAGGCTATTTCAGAGTATAAGCGCATGCTTGAACTTGACCCAGAGAAATATAATTATCTTCAAGCTATCGGCATTCTTTATAGACAAAAGGGTGAATTTGAAGAGGCCCTGAAATATTACAATCAGTATGCGAACCTCTTTCCTAACGATGACACATCATTTACAGCCTTGGGTGAATTATACAGAACCATGGGGAATTTTGAACAGGCAAAAACCTATTACAAAAAAGCCCGCCTTATTGAACCGGAAAAAATCTCTATCCTTACAGAATTAGCAAATATTGAAATCGCCTTTGGAAATTTCGAGCAGGCTTTGGAGCAATACCAGGATATGCTTAAAATCGCTGAGATGCCACAAGACCGGAGGATTGTATATTCATGGCAATCGAATTTCTATAGATGTAGGGGACAAATTGGAAAAGCTCTTGAATATTTTAATTTGAGCCTGACTGAAATGCGAAAGTTTTTGTCTCCCCCCGAAATTTTAAGTGAAAAATTTAGTTCCATAGCTACCTACGGAAGTGGGGAGCAGCTTAGTCATCCTTATTACAAAATAATATCCTTTGGCTACTTTATGGTCTACCGGGTGTTATGGGACGAAGATCCTGATAAAGCCGACCGGGCTCAGAGAACACTTGATGGATTTATTAAACCATTCACAGAGGAGAGATATCAATACTTATCATTCATGGCTCAGGGTAGTATACATCAATTAAAAAAGGAATTTTCTAAGGCAATTGAAAGCTACCTGAAAGCATACGAGCTTTCACCGCCAGAGTATAAGCTAGTTATTTGTATAGCATTAGGTGAGAACTACAGGGAACTAGGTAAGTTTAAGAAAGCAGAAGAATATCTGCAGAAGACTATCAAGATTTTACCTTTTGAACCATTATCCCATTACGAAATCGCATTGGTTTATTGGGATATGGGTAAAAAAGAAGAAGCTCTAGAACATTTGAAAAAAGCCTTGTATGTTTGGGAAGATGCTGATCCGGAGTTCAAGCCCGCAAAGAGAGCCAGAGAAAAATTAGCAGAGTGGGAAACATTGATTTCAAGAGAGCATAGCAAGTAAGATAGAAGGAAAATCATAACACCACCACCAGAAATTCCTTGACGTCTGGAAAGACGCTGATCCTGGTATTGCTGAGGTTTAGGATGCGAGGAAGAGGATGGCTGGGCTGAGGGGTAAGTAGTTTTTTGTTATTTCTTTGTGTCGTCTAAGCTATATTATGTCTTTATTAATCCTAATATAGGAAAGCCTTATGTTGATATCAAAAGAGCATTTAGATCAGCTTGTAATGGAGCAGGTATTGAGGATTTTCATTTTCATGATCTAAGACATACCTTTGCAAGCAGGTTAGTTAGGAATGGAGTTGATTTGAATACTGTTAAAGAATTAATGGGACATGCTTCGATTACCACAACTCAAAGGTATCTTCACTCCCAGGCAAAAGAAAAGAGACAAGCGGTTGAGACTTTGGCTGGACAAACAAAGAACATTGATTTAGAATGTCAAAAGAATGGCAAATCTGCCATAGCAGATGTTGAGACTGAGATTGTAACTCCTTCTTATTTAAGTAGTTAGAAAGGAGTTAGAGGAGCGTGATTACGTGGGTTCAAATCCCATCGTCCGCTCCATAATTTCTTTTATTATA
>Ga0209636_10005997_pt1 | contig 12415 bp, 9 predicted proteins | sample DeeMarSWOR152_54_FD_187464 | JGI IMG/M metagenome (GOLD analysis project Ga0209636, IMG submission 187464) | Marine sediment microbial communities from White Oak River estuary, North Carolina - WOR-1-52-54 (SPAdes) (version 2) | ecosystem: Environmental > Aquatic > Marine > Intertidal zone >...
AAGGTAAATTATACGGTTACCAATGCGCGGGTAGGGCAGATCACCGATTATGATAAATTAACCCTGGAGGTTTGGACAAACGGATGTGTGCGTCCGGAAGATGCCGTCGCCTATGCGGCCAAGATATTGAAAGATCAGCTTAGCATATTTATCAATTTCGAGGAAGAGCCCGAGGATGAGGAGGAGGAATTAGAGGAGGAGCAGGAGAAGTTGAATGAGCATTTGTTTAAGAGCGTGGATGAGTTGGAGCTTTCGGTCAGGTCTGCCAATTGCCTCAAACATGCTAACATTAAATTGATCGGAGAACTTGTCCAAAAGACGGAATCGGAGATCCTGGCGACCAAAAACTTCGGGAGGAAATCACTCAACGAAATTAAGGAGATTCTGGCGGAAATGGGCCTCGGCTTAGGCATGAAATTGGAGAATTTCCCCCCTAAATCCGAGGAAAAGGACAAAGAGGAGTCGACAACGCCGGAAGGATAGGGAGGGATCTCCTCATGCGACATCAAAAAGCGGGAAGAAAGCTCGGCCGTGAATCCAGCCATAGGGTATCGATGTTGAGGAATATGGTAACATCGTTTTTTGGCGATGAAAGGGTAGAGACTACTGATGCCAAGGCAAAGGAACTTCAAAAACTCGTCGAAAAAATGATCACCCTTGGAAAACAGGGCAACCTTCATGCAAGGAGGTATGCCTTGGCCGTTATCAAAGACAGGAGAATTGTCAAGAAACTCTTTGAAGATATTGCTCCTCGCTTTCAAGATCGACAGGGGGGATATACACGAATCTTTAAAGCGGGTTATCGCCCTGGGGATGGCGCTCTTTTGAGCGTGGTCGAGTTGACTACCAAGATATCTTCCGCCGATAAGAGAAAGGCGGAGACTAAGGAGAAGTCTTCCATATCCAAATCGGTTTCCAAGAAGAAGAGACCCAGTAAAAAATCCCCTCCGAAGGGAGAAAAAGGGAAAAAAATATCGAGGGAAAAAGGCCCTGAAGAAGGGGAAGAGACGAAGTGATCCCGGTTTTATCCAGACAGAGGGTAATGTTGACCACTTGCTCTTTTCATCCTTCGGATATCAACACCATGTTCGAGTTACGAAAGGTTTGGCCACCAAATATATCTCCGCAGGAATTTCCTCCCTTCGGAGTCGTTTAATCAAAAGGGAATACTGTCTTTCGACAATTGCCGAGCGATCCTTCCTTCTGGAACACATGGGCTACCCCATCCCCCAGGAATCCTAACGATGGAGGAGATGGAGGTGTTTCTCCTGAGTGTAATGAGGGAGTAAAACTCTCCCAACTATCGGCATACCTCTGAAGAGGAGGAAGCCATTGGCCATCCAGATGAAGGGAAAGAAGGCCTTCCATGTCGTCATTTTCATTCTCCTTGGCATTTTTCTTTTCATCCTTTTTCTCCTTATCGGCTTCCCATACGAGTCCCTTAAAAGGAGAATCATAGGGGAGCTGGAGGCTAAAACTCCCTTCCATTACGAAATTGAAAAGGCCCGTCCTTATCCCTTATGGGGACTAACGTTTAAGAACGCGGTCATCTACGCCTCAGTGGATTCAAAAAAGATTAAGGTATTAGGCGTCGAGCGGATTAGGATTACCGTTTCCCTCCTTCCACTTCTGTGGAGAAAAATCTCTCTTCGATTATGGGGAAAGATATTGGGTGGTACCATGGAAGGGAGGTTCTCCAAAAGAAGGGAGCAAGGGGAATTAACGCTTTTGGGAAGAGATGTAAATCTCCAACAAATCCACATTCTCAGGGATGTCGTTGGCGTGGAGATGGTGGGAATCCTTGAGGGAAAAACGATGTTTACCCTTGGGGGAGGGGATATTTCCAAGCAATCCGGATCAGCGGAATTTGTGATTAGTGAGGGGATACTCAGCAAATTTCCCCTGCCTGGTATAGCTCCTCTTCGCGTGGGGCGTATTCAATGCAATATAGAACTAAAACGTGGAAACGTTATCATTAAGCACCTCGCCTTCACAGGGGGAGATTTCGAAGGCAAGGTGCTCGGAAATATCTTCCTCAATTCCCATTTTTCCCAGAGCAGACTCAACCTGAGGATTACGATTGAAGCTTCGGCGAAATTCGATCCCAGGCATCGGATGCTTCTCTCCCTTCTCGGCCGGGAAGGGCAAGCCAAGGGATCTTATGCCTTCTCCTTAAGGGGAACAGTAGGTCGGCCTCGTCTCGTAACGAAATAACCATCGGGAGTGGAGGAAAAAATATCTCCCTTCTGCTAGCCGCAAGAAGCCAACAGTGGGATCATGGAATTAAATTGATAGGAGGTAGGCCAGGTTATCGAGAACGGTCGTGAAGAAGACGTTCTTCACGACATAGCCTTCCGGAATCTCTATCTGGGCTGGAGCGAAGTTGAGAATTCCTCGGACATGGGCGTCTACTAGTTGATCCGCCACCTTCTGTGCTTGATCCGCCGGGGTCGTGATAATCCCGATCTCGATGTTTCTCTCCCTCACTACTTCCTTGAGAGTATCAGGATGGAGGATTTCCACGGGCTTCCCCAGCTTTTCCGAAATCGTCCCAATGACCTTAGGTGGATCGATATCGAAAGCGGCAACGATTTTATAGTTTTGCTTCAGAAAATCCTTATACGATAGGAGTGCCGAGCCAAGGTTTCCCATCCCGATAATTGCCATTCTCCATTCTTTATCTAATCCGAGAATACGTTTAATATCAAATAGTAAATTCCTCACATAATATCCAACCCCTCTGATACCGAACTCACCGAAGTAGGCTAAATCCTTTCTTACCTGCGCCGCGTTGACCGCGCACATTGTTGCTAGTTGGGCCGAAGAAACAACTTTTTGCCTCTTAGTCTGTAATTGCTCCAAACACCGTGAATATCTTGATAACCGCCTAATGGTCGCCTCTGGAACCTTTGAGAACTTCAACTCTCTACCCCCTTCACAGAGGATTCAAGGTTTTTCTGGAGAATTTGAATTCCTTAACCTAGTGATTATATTACACATTAATAGGGATAATGCAAGGAAAAAGATATTTTTTTCACAAAGTTATTTCGGCATTTCTTAACCGCCAAATCCCCATTCTTCGGCGGAATTTTCCTTGATATACCTCTCTTCCTGCGCCAATGATCTGAACTATTCGTTCAGTATTTATTGACATAGGGCTTATTCTCATGGTACATATGACATTGTTCAGAGGTAATGGGGTTTTTATCATTACCGGAATTTCCTTCAGTAACTGAGATGGGATTGCGGCCATGAACGTCGGTGTCCGATTGAGGGAATTGAGGAATGTGAGGGGAATATCACTCCGCACTTTGGCAAAAAAGGTGGGGGTTTCGGCAAGCTTCATTTCCCAGGTCGAACAGAACAAGTGCAGACCTTCATTGGACAAACTCCGGAAAATTTCCGAGGCCCTGGACGTTCCAACCAGTTACCTTCTGGAAGCTGAAGAAGATGAGGGTCCCTCTTCCAAAGAAGTTGTTGAAATCCGTCTACCCAATCGGCTTCAGTACCTTTCAATCTTAGCGGATTTTGTTGGCCACGTCTGCCGCAGCAATGAGTTGCCCAATGAAGACCTCGAGGATATTTTATTGGCTGTAGATGAAGCTAGCAGTAACATCATCAAATATGCATATCAGGTCGGTCCCATCAACTATTTTAAGGTGAGGATTTCCTTCGACCGCGAGCTTGTCCAAGTCGATCTCCTCGACAAGGGGATAAAATTCAACCCTTTGGAAATCCCTTTGCCTGAGATGAAAGGAATGACAGGAGAGTACAAGGAGAAGGATCTCAGGCTTGGAATCTTTGTCATGAAAAAGGTAATGGATGATATTCGTTATCGGTATTCACCAAACGAGGGGAACCATTTGACACTGATTAAAAGGATCTCTCAATCAAAGGGGCATGTTCTATGAAGATCGAAGTCATCGACACCCAAAAAGGAGGTATCCAATTGGTTAAAATAGATGGCCGCTTGGATGCCAATTTCTCATTACAATTAGAAGATGAAATTGATAAGCTGTTGGAACAAAAGACGAAGAGTATCATTCTGGATTTGTCTGGCGTGACCTATCTAAGCAGTAGCGGATTGAGGGTTTTACTCTCCATCAATAAACAAACGGAGGGCATAGGAGGTCTTGTTCTGCTTAACCCGGGTGACGTAGTCAAAAGAATTATCGAGGTCGCCGAACTGGATGATCTTCTGACTCAAGCAAAGACCGTAGAAGAAGCGATGGCGATATTGGGGGTTAAAAAGAAATCGTAATCCATTACCTTACGGGTTCATCGACCATGAATATGAAATCCTTTTTGCTGAAGTTTCATTTTACCATTTCAAGAAAATTGCTCATCTTTTTCGTTATCGTGGCCCTGGTTCCCCTAGGTTTCGTTACGGCCATAACCTTGAAGCGTTTGCAGGAAACGATGAGCTCATATAATCAGGCCAAAATCTCTACCAACCTCAAAACGGCATGGGGGACCTATAACGCTGAGCTAGAAAGAATCGCCGATGGCGTTCGCATCCTCTCCTCATTACCCGAGATGAAGGAGAAGGTGCTTGAACGGGACATTGATGGATTGAGGAAAAGGATAACGATCTCCAAGCAAATTCTCAACGTGGACCTCATCAATGTAATAGACCGTTTCGGGGATATCCTCTGCAAGAGCAATAACTACCTTGATGACTACGCCATCAAGCATTTGGTAAGGGAGGCCCTCAAGGGGAGGGAAATTGTTTCCAGCGAGGTCTTTACCCCCAAGGAGGTGGATATCGAGGATGACATGAAGCAAACGTATGCGCAGCAGTTGACCGTGAAATACCGCTTTACTCCAGAGGCAAGGCCCATCAACATCGAGAAGAAGCTGATGGGAATGGCCTTGGTGGCGCTTGTTCCCGTAATGGACGAAGAAAAGGTGATCGGGGTGGTGATGGCGGCTCAGTTTTTGGCGGGGAATTATAAGATCGTGGATAAGATTGTCGAAAGCGTGGGGGAGGGGACGGCAACGATCTTTCAAGATGATGTCCGGATTTCAACGAATGTCAGGGATTTAGAAGGCAAAAGGGCTATGGGTACACGTGTGTCCGAAGAGGTTTATAATCAGGTGATCAAGGAAGGAAAGCCCTGGAATTTCAGGGCTTTCGTGGTGACGGACTGGTACATCTCCTCCTATGAGCCCATTAAAAACTATTGGGGCGATCGAATTGGCATCCTGTATGTGGGGACAAAAGAGGCCTTCTTCACCCCCCTGAGTGAGTCCATATTGAGGCGCATCTATCTCATCGTGATCGGAGCCCTGTTATTCACCATTCTTCTCTCTCTCATGATTTCAAAAACCTTTACCCAACCAATCCTGAGGGTTATCGAAAAGACCAAAGCCATGGCCCGGGGGGAATTGGATACAAAGATCGATGTCCGGGGCAAAGATGAGCTGGCGGAACTGGCAGAGGCGCTCAATACGATGAGCACAAAACTGCTGGAGAGCAGGGAGGAGATTCTCACCAAACAGAGGATGCAAAGGGAATTGGATATAGCATACCATATACAGAAGAGCCTCCTTATCGAAAAATTCCCCGAGGTTAGGGGAGTTGAGATTGCTGGGGAGTGTGTTCCCGCCATGGAAGTGGGGGGAGATTTCTATGATCTCCTCCATATCGGCAATGGCTACACAAACATCGTGATCGGCGACGTAGCGGGAAAGGGGATGCCTGCTGCCATGTTCATGGGGATCGTGAGGAGTATCATTAGGGCCGAGGGATTTGAGAGTCTCAGCGCCTCTGAAGTCATGAAGAAGGCCAACCGATTGATCTGCCTGGATTCCCAATCCGGCATGTTCGTCACTATCTTCTACGCCCTTTACAACGAGGCGAAAAAGAGCCTGGAATACTGCAACGCCGGACATGTCTATCCCATGTTGTACGATCCCAGCTTTCAAAAATTCACCTACCTCAATACTGAGGGGAGACCATTAGGCATAACCATTGATAGCAACTACGAGGCAAAGAGTTGTACCTTAGAAGGAGGACAGGTCATTATTCTCTATACCGATGGAATGGTGGAAGCGGTGGATGAAAACAACGTTCCCTTCGGGGAGGGCAGGCTGAGGACGATCATCCGGCAAAATGCCCATGCATCTGCCAATGAGCTTGTTCAAAAGCTAAAAGATGAGGTTATTTTGCATCGGGGGGATGCCCCCCAATCAGATGACATAACCCTGATTGTGCTTAAGGTTGGATGATGTCCTCCTGAGGGGAAACACCGGATTTGATCACCAGTTAATCCTTCCCTCCTTTTGCCTTCTCTTCTTTTGGGGCCTTTTTCTTCGCTTGATCGAGCTTGAATTTTTTTGAGCTGTAGGGACGCATACGGGAGATGAGATCCCACGGCCCTCGATATTTTTTCCTCTCTCCGGCCCATTTCTCCTCCGCCCTGGCAATCACTTCCTCCGCGGATTTTTCCTTTTCCGTTTCCTCCAGAACCAGCTTCCTCCCCTCAATCTCCTCCAGCTCCAATGGATGGTGATGTCTCATCTCTTCTTCCGAGATTTTCCCGGTAATCTTCGCCCAGTTCATGGGGTAGACATCGGGATCGAACATGACGGAGTAAAGGTGCCAGACCAGGATGGTCATGCTCGCCAAAATCGCCTCATAGAAATGGATCAGCCTTGCTACGTTCACCCCCCAACTGGGCAAGAAGAGGCTGAAGTACTTAGGATACCAGAGGATAAAGCCCGTAACCACCATGACGAAGGTTCCCCACAGAGCCCCAAAATATTCGATCTTCTCGATATAGCTATATCGCCCGAATTTCGGCCTCTCTTTTGATATACCGAGATCATAACCAATCAATTTAAAGGCATCGAGCAAGTCCTTGAAGGTGGGGATCAAGGCCACCATATGGCTCCGTCCCCTCCTGCTAGATACCATGTACAGGATATGGTAAATGCCGAGGAGCACGACAAGCACACCCGCTATCCGATGGAGCAGACTCCTCATGGCGCTGGCAGGGGGATGGAAGAAAATTCCCACCCACCAGGCATCGGGATATTTCAAGGCGAAGCCCGTAATCACCAAGATGGTGAAGCTGGCCGCCAACAGTCCATGTTGAATCCTCTCATTAACGGTGAGCCTTTCATAATACTTGACACCCTCCTTTTTCCTTGCTGCAAGCCATTTCCGGATAAAATCGATCCCCCCGTGGAAGTACATGAAGAGGACAACCAAGATGATGAGGATGACATAGAAGACTCTTACCCACGAGGCCACCTTATCCCCGATGGTGCCTACTTCGGTGGAGGGCGTAAAGTGGACGGGAAACCTGGCGAAGTTCTCCGAGGCGCCGGGGTGGCAACTGCCGCACGTTTTTACGAGGTTGGACTTATGGATCATCGACTTTGGGTCGCTTGAGGGGCGGATATCGTGAACGCCATGGCAACTGGCGCAGTTAGCAGCAACCACATCTCCCCCCTTTTTGGCTAAACCGTGGTAACTATCCAAATAGGATTTGACATTGAGGGTCGATACGCCGTACTCCTTGGTAATCCACTCCGCCCCGTGACATTGTGGGCAGGTGGTCATGGCGATCTTTTTCTCCGCAACGGAGGAAGCTGGGTCAACCTTGGCCTTGATACTGTGGATGCCATGGCAGTCAGTACAGACGGGGGAACGTCCTACCCCCCTTTTCGCTGCAAGCCCGTGAATACTTCCCTCATATTCTTGAAAGGCTGCGGAATGACATTTTCCGCAGGTGGAAGAGACATTCTGCCGGGAGATGAGGGACTCTGGGTCCAGGGGGCCTCTGAGGTTGTGGGAGCTGTGGCAATCGCTACAGGCGGCTGCCCCCTCAATTCCCCTCTTTACGGCACGACCGTGGACGCTTTCCCTGTAGATAATCCCGGGTAACACCCGATCGGGAATACCCCGGTGTTCCCTCACAAAGGCTACATTGGCGTGGCATCGATCACAAGTCTCCTCCAAATTGAGGGGGTTCACCTTGGAGAGGATGTGACCTCCGGGGTAGACATAATGGTTGCCGTGGCAGTCCGAGCAGCGGGCCGAGTCCTTCACCCCGTGTTTGATGGCCTCCGCATGGAGGCTTCCCTGGTAGACCTCATCCACCTCCTCATGGCACTGTCCGCAGTTGACTGACTGGAGCTTTGGGGCATGTTCCGTTTCCATAGCTTCAAGATCAGTATGGCAACCCACACATGAGATATCCGCATGTACAGAATTTTCCCAGTTCGCCTTATCCACATAGAGGGAAACCTCCCTTCCCGATTCATCGATCTTGACTAAATCCTTGTCACTGTGGCACTCGAAGCAGATGCTGTCCTCAACTGCCCAGAGATCTCCCGGGGCGAGGAAAAGTCCAACTGTCAACAAGAGCACTATCCATCCCCAAAGCGTAGCTTTTTCAGCTCTCATTCAACCTCCTCCGTTGTTTTTGTGATTTTTTTAACATAACAATTGGGAATTGTCAATAAAATTATTAAGCAATACTTAACATATTACTCTCCGGGTCTTGTCTTGATTTTTCGCACCAATTTCTTATTCATTGCCTGACATGCATTTGCAGGCGATCATTTCAGGGATGTTGTTACCCATATACATACCAAGAGTATATTCTTGAAGAAGTCGTGGTTTGATTTTAGCGGTTATGCTTTGAGGGATTTAAGGAGACAACCAAAAGGCAAAAACATAACTTTCATCTGATTATCTCGATTGGCAGGCTTTTTCCATGGTAATAGTCTCATGGCTTTCTTTCGATCCTGTGTGGGGTAAAACAGATCGAGAGTTTTAGAGGTTCTGAGTACCTTGTTTGCTGTTTCTTGCGAATTGAGCACTATTAGGTTATCGCCCGTACTCTTGAGGGCATTCGTTAATGATAAGAGGGATTTATTCCAACACTGCTCAAAAAAGTAACATCCGATCATTCTCGAATAATCTCTTAAACCCTTCTCAATACCGGTTCAAGGGGCTTCTCCAATTGTAAAGCATAATAGGAATCTCGTTTCTCCTTCGCTTTGATGGACTGAATATTGTGGTCTTTCAAATATGAAACACCAATAAGGGGAGCCCTAGCCGTAGGTTGGTTTAACACCCAGAGATTGCCCGCACGTAATACCATAGGAACTGAGTACCCTATCATCATGGGCATTTCTATTCCCTAACAATCCTTCATTCTTTCCCCGAAAGCAGTTGGGGTCCGGTCCAAAGAGGTCTCCGAAGTACGTATAAGCACGTGCCCTGCAGCCTCCACAGATGTCACGGATTGAGCAGTGTCCACACCAACCTCGGATATTCTCCCTGTTTCTCAATTTTTTCAGGACAGGGTTTTTGGCCCAGATTTCCATGAGGCTTTTCTCCCGAATATTTCCGACCTTCAGTGGAAGCATATCGCACGGCTTGATAGAACCATCGGGGTCGACCGAAAGGAGGGTGATGCCTGCAGAACATCCCCTGGAAAAGAAAGCGGCCCCCGCCTGGATCCGGCCGTAAGGGAGAAGATTCATTGCCCCCCGGACAAGCTGGTTGAAGGAGAATTCTCTCAATATTCTATCCGCAATGAGCGGGGCTTGAGGAGCCGTCGTGGATATCTCCAGGGGATTTTCGCCTAACATCTTACCGCGGGTTTCGGCCATGATGAGGTGGAGCATCTTCCTCCTTTTTTCCCCATCCAGGTCTAGCTCGATTTGGTTACATCCCCTTCCACTGGGAACAAAATTGAAGATAATGATCCTCTTGCAGCCTAGTTCCTTGGCCATTCGAACGATCTTCGGGATCTCCCTGAAATTGGCTTGGGTGGCTGTGATAGATATTCCCGTATCAATCCCAGTATCCACGGCATTTTGTATCCCTGCAATGGCCTTGTCCCAGCATCCCTTCCCGCGGAGCGCATCATGGATTTCCGGGCAAACTGAGTCGATACTGATTTTAATGTAGTCCAGACCAGCCTGCTTTAGACAAAGGGCATTTTCGCGGCTTAGAAGGGTTCCGTTTGTGATAAGAACGGTGTAAAGGCCTCTTTGATGAGCCTCGTGAAGCATTTCAGGCAGATCGGGAGAAGTAAGAGGTTCGCCGCCGGCGATCATAAGGGCATTGGTCCCTGCGTTTGCAACTTGCTGGACAAGCTCAAGTTTTTCACTTCGGGTCAATTCGTTATCCATGGGGTTTCGGTCGGCATCCACATGACAGTAAACACAATGGAGGTTGCAGGATCGAGTAATCTCCCATACGAGGATAACAGGTGCCCCCGAGGGCTGCGGAGTAACCGCCCCAAACTGGCAGAAACCCCGAAGATAATTGGTAAACAGGTGGCGAGTGTGTGTTTCCGATAAGAATCGTCTGAATACAGAACGGTCCACTCCGAGCCAGACCCTCACTATTTCAAAAAGAGACTGATAAGCCAGCACTTCCAGATAACAGAGCCACGGGAGAGAATTGCTTTTATCCCCATTTTGGCCATAGAGAAGCATGGCCCTTTCCATGTGATTGTCATGGCAGAGAGTGCATTGGGCGCTGGATCTCTTCAACAGGGCCCGAAAAGGAGAGAAACCCGCAAACCGGTGAAATCGGTCAATGGTTCCAAGGGTTGGTGTCGAGCACGAAATACGCCTGAGAGATGTCCTCATCTTTTCTGTTGCAAGGCGGTTAAAGAAAAATCATCCGCAAATTGCTAAAGATTCCGATTTGAACCTCCAGAAACGGTACAAACAGCAGAAGGCTCAGCCTTTCGTTCTTCTACAATGCCTAGGTAGATAGCAAGGGTAAACGGGAAAAGGTGAAATTGGATAATGGTATAAAATTCTAAATCAAATTAGGCAATTGGGAAGGCACTATGTGCTCATTTTCTTTCCTCGACATACGTTTCAATAAGGAACCATGTAACAAATCCGAGACCTACTATTGCGGCGAAAATTATGACAAAAATCATAGTATCTTCCTCTTAAGTTCTCAAGCCTACAGAGGATAAAAATGGACCCAAGATGCTCAACTCGGATTTGAATGCTTCCGACCTTCAAATAGTGACAAGAATAGACAAAATAGGGGGAGCATGAAAGCTATCAAGCAAAGGCCGGTTGCGAAAGCGATGAGGACGACTTTCATCATTATGCCTCCACGTTTGCTTTGGAACAGAATGGAGTAGTTAAGTATTACTTAACACAATGGACTAACTTTGTCAAGGGAAAACGTGATTTATCTTAAACTCGAGAAACAAATCATTACCTATGGCTGATATACGAGTCGTGGTGAAGACTGGGCCCGAGAAGGTGAAGTTTGAGTTTCGTCAGTGAATAGTTTCAAAACCGTAGAAGAGGAAGATTCCTTTTAGACATAGATAAACTGAAGGGGGAGAAATGTTTTTCAGGTCAACTTGACGAAATGTTTGGAACTTTTTAAGAAATATTTCATATGAGAGTTCTCAAGGATGAAAAGAGCCAAATATATATTGCTCCGTACGTAGCCAAGAGGATTATGTAATAGGAAAAGACATGTAAATGATTCTGGGACCCGGTTGGCTGCTGGTTTGCATAAACCTTATACATGACATAGAAGGCCCACCCGATACCAATAATGGCCAAAGCAATTTGCACCGTCCAAATGAGGTCGATGGTGATGAGTACATGAGATGAATCCTCCGGGGACGCCGCAAATGGGAACCTGCTCAATTGTACTGTCAAACCCCTGCCTCCCGGCACATAGCGGAGGTGATTGGCGAAATGAGCACATAAGGCCAGAGGGATAAAGGCGAAGCTATATCGAATATGGTTCGAACTCATTTCATTTTTTTCCCCATCTCGATAGAAGAGCAATCGTGGAAATTCAACGAGGAATAAGGCCAAAAGGACGATGCCAATGAGGAGGATCGTATAACCCAGGTCGGAATTGATTTTCAGGAGAGGAATCGGGGATTCAGAGAAAAACCCGGACTGAGGCAAATCCGGTAGTATTTCAACGAACAACAGGCTCGCCAACAGGAGGGAAAAGAATGCCGCTCCCTTCACCGGTTTCGTCTGTGTCCATATTTCTTGCCCCGGGGGCCTTAAATTCAGCTGGACCGACCTGTAGGGACAGTTTTTGATGCAATAGGTGCAAATCCGGCAGCTCTGGTTCTCTTCCATGAAAAGGGGGTGTCGAAACATTGGACAACCATAGGTTCTACCTCCCTTAAAACATTCATGGGTTTTGCACTCATTGATACAGACGTTGGTATTTGCCCTCATCTCCAGAATGGAGGCCATGGCGTAAATCCCACACATATTGCCCAGGGCACAGAAGTACCGACACCAGACTTTTCTCTCGAAGATGAGGCTGAAAACGATAGCCCCCAATGTGATGGATAGCAGGACCAATGCGGTAGGCAGGGGAAATTCACGAGCCCTGGTTATCCTTTCCACCCACAGGATTAAGACGAAGAGAAAG
>Ga0209636_10005998_pt1 | contig 12414 bp, 10 predicted proteins | sample DeeMarSWOR152_54_FD_187464 | JGI IMG/M metagenome (GOLD analysis project Ga0209636, IMG submission 187464) | Marine sediment microbial communities from White Oak River estuary, North Carolina - WOR-1-52-54 (SPAdes) (version 2) | ecosystem: Environmental > Aquatic > Marine > Intertidal zone >...
CTCAGAAGGCCGTAAAGCTGGGTTTTGGCTATCTTCCTGAAGAAAGAAAGACTCAAGCCCTCCTGTTAGAGAGAAGCGTCAAGGAGAACATGTCTCTGGCCAGTCTTCCGAAATACAGCCTTCCCTTGGGGATCATCAAAAGAAAAAAAGAAGAAGAGGATACCCTCGGATTTCTTCGCAGACTCAAGATCAAGATCCCCGGCCTTTGGACGGAGACAAAAAACCTGAGCGGCGGAAGCCAGCAGAAGGTGATCCTCGCCCGCTGGCTTCTCTCGGATGCCCGGGTGATAATCTTTGATGAGCCGACAAGGGGAATCGATGTCGGAGCCAAATCCGAGATCTACCGCCTTCTCCAGGAGATGAAGGAAAACAATATTGGCGTCATTCTTGTTTCTTCCGACCTGGAGGAAGTGATCCATGTCTGTGACCGGGTGATCGTTATGGATAGGGGTGAGCTGGTCAAGGTATTGGAAGGGAAGGACAAGCGGCCCGAGATGATCATGCACTATGCGACAGGCGGAGAGTGAGATGGGAGAAAGGACAGTGATACCCCGCCTGCTGAAGCGAATCTGGGAGAAATACAATATCCTGCTTGGCCTGTTGGTATTGTTTATTTTTTCTTCATTGGTCTCAGAGGCTTTCCTGACCGCCCGAAACCTGTTGAACGTCATGAGGCAGGTATCGATAAACGGCATCATCGCCATCGGAATGACTTTCGTTATCCTCACTGCCGGGATAGACCTTTCGGTGGGAGCCATACTGGCCATGGTCGGCTGTCTCTGTGCGGGCCTGATCAAATTCAACGGTCTGGGCTTCATCCTGGTCCTTTTGATCGGGTTAGGTGCCGGCCTTTTGATGGGTGCGGCGAACGGAATTGTCATCACCAAAGGAAGGATTCAGCCGTTTATTGTCACTCTGGCCACCATGACCTCCATTCGGGGATTGGCTTTCCTCTACTCTAAAGGACGGCCGATCGTCCTGGGAGACAGTACTCCGTCCACTCTTCAATTCATAGGCGAAGGGTACATCGGCCCCATCCCGGTTCCTGCGGTTATTTTTCTGGCTGTTCTGGCTCTTTCCAGCTTTATCTTAAGGAGGACGGTTCTGGGCCGTTATGTGTATGCCATCGGAGGAAATGAGGAAGCGGCCCGACTTTCGGGCATCAACGTCGATTTTTATAAAACAGTTGTCTATTCTCTCAGTGGGCTCTTCGTTGCCCTGGCCAGCCTCATTGCCATAGGCCGGCTGGGAGTCGGAAATGCTGACCTGGGTCTGGGCTACGAATTGAACGCGATCGCTGCGGTAGTTATCGGAGGGACAAGCCTTATGGGAGGAATAGGAACGGTGGAGGGGACGTTTATCGGAGCCGTTATTCTGGGGATTCTGAACAACATTTTAAACCTGCTCGGAGTGGGCTCGTTTTTTCAGCAGATACTGAAAGGGATTATCATCATCATTGCGGTTCTGCTGTCCAAAAAAAGGACATGAAAGACAATAACAGTTCCCCCTTCAAGTTAACTGCCTCTGCTTTGATATCTGATAAAGCGCCGTTTCCGTTCCATCCTCGCCAAGACCCCCCACCCGCCACCATAGGCTCCGGATGGAATGGAAACCGTCGCTTTATATCTCAACGATTGGATGATTTGCGCAGCGGAACCTGGCGTTGGAAGGGGGATGTCAATTCTCCTTCCAAGTTGAGTTGATGGTGTAAAATCATTTTTTGACATTTTTGTTTTCTGAAGGAAAAATAAGAAATGAAGGCTTGATCCCAAGGTGCCTTATATGAAAACAGGAGTTAGGACAATGATGAAGAATAAATCATCTTTCAAGGCAGTGGCCGCAATGGCTCTTCTTCTGTGCTCGGTCATACTTTCGTCCTGTAAAAAAGCAGAGCAAGAAAAATTTCTGATCGGATTCTCTCAGAGCACCATGATCGATCCCTGGAGGATCAATATGCTGGAGCAGATGAAGGATGCTGTTCAAAAGCACAAGGATTCGATCGATTTCGTCTTTACCGATGGCCAGAACGACAACATGAAGCAGATCAGTGACGTGGAAGACCTGTTTTCCAAAGGGATCGACCTGCTCATCATCAGCCCCAGGGAAGCGGACCCTCTCACTCCGGTGGTGGAGAGGGTTTATAACGCCGGCGTGCCGGTGATCACTCTGGACCGGAACATCACCAGCGATGCCTACACCTGTTTTATCGGAGCGAGCAATTTCAAGATCGGAGAGGCTGCCGGAAAGCTGATGGCCTCCCTCTTCGAGGAGAGAGGACAGGTCATCGAGATCGAGGGGATCCTGGGAGCCACTCCCACCATCGACCGCAGTGACGGGTTTCATAGCATAGTTGACTCCATTCCCGGCATCCAGGTCGTAGAAAAGCAGCCTGCAGACTACCTCAGAGAGCCTGCCCTGAAGATCATGGAGGATTTCCTCCAGTCCCACCCGCAGATCGACGGGATCTATGGCCACAACGACGAGATGGCCTTGGGCGCTCTGACTGCCTTGAGAGCGGCTGGCCGGGAAGGAGTGGTGGTCATCGGCATTGACGGCCAGAAGGAGGCGTTCGAGTCCATCATGGCCGGAAAGATGACAGCGACATTTATTTATCCCAACGGCAGTGCTCAGGCTGTGGAAGCGGCCGTCAAGATACTGAAAGGAGTGAAAGTCCCCAAGAAGATCGAGCTGGAAAGCCAGTTGGTGGACAGTTCGAACGTCAAGTTGTTTTATAATCCCAACAGCTACTTTTAGAGATTCTTGAATGCTTCTCTTCCAGATAGTGTGGGTAATTGAATGAATAGAATACACGGAAATGGCGTCGCTCCCTCTGGAAGAGAATCTTTTTAACTTACTTTAAATGGAGGTAATCAGATGAAAATGCTTATCGGCGAGAGCTGGATGGATAAGGATGAGAAGATTGAAGTCCGCAATCCGTATAATGACGAGATCATCGACACCGTTCCTTCTGGAGACGTAGCGGATGTGGAGGCTGCCTTTCAAGCTGCCGAGGAAGGCTATAAGATCAACCGCAGCCTTCCTGTCCATCAGCGCATATCCATCCTCTACAAGGCCGCTGAGATCATCAGAAGCCGCGAGGAGGACTTTGCCAGGACCATAGCCAGCGAAGGGAGCAAGACCATCAAGGAGGCTAGAAAAGAGGTCAGCCGCTGCATCGATACCATCACCATTTCTGCCGAGGAAGCGCGGAGAGTTGTGGGGGAGACCATTCCCTTTGACAGCCGTCAGGGCTCGGAGAATAGAGTAGGCTACTACTACCGGTTTCCCATCGGGATCATCGTGGCCATAACTCCTTTCAACGACCCCTTGAACCTTGTGGCCCATAAAGTGGGGCCAGCCATCGCTGGAGGAAACTCTGTGGTCCTCAAGCCGGCCACTGTCACTCCCCTCTCCGCATTAAAACTGGGAGAGGCTCTGATCGAGGCCGGGCTTTTCTGGAAGATCTTGAATATCGTCACCGGCCGCGCTTCCAAGATCGGTGATGCCCTGGTAACCGACCCCCGGGCAAGGATGATATCCTTCACCGGCGGCACTGAGGCCGGCCTGGATATAACCAAGAAGGCCGGATTGAAGAAAATCGGTATGGAACTGGGTTCGAACTCGCCAGTGATCGTCATGGATGATGCCGACCTTCCCCAGGCCGCGGAACTTTCCGTTTCCGGTGCCTTCTGGGCTGTCGGCCAGAACTGCATAGGCGTCCAGCGGATTTACATCCACCAGGCCGTGTATGACGAATTCGAGAAGATGTTCGTGGAACACACCCAAAAAATGAAAGTCGGCTTTCAGCTGGATGAAGACACAGACATGGGACCCATGATCACCGAGGAAGAAGCCGCAAGGGTCGAAGACTGGGTCAAGGAAGCCGTTGCCTCGGGAGCCGAGCTTCTGACAGGAGGGAAGAGAAAAGGGACTCTTTTTGAGCCGACAGTCTTCAAGGACATGCCGGACAGCGCCAAGCTGAATTGTGAAGAGGTCTTCGGTCCGGTGGTCAACCTTTACAAGGTCTCTTCGCTGGATGAGGCGCTGGAGCTGGCCAACAGCGTGAAATACGGGCTTCACGGAGCCATTTTTACCCGTTCTCTGGAGAACGCCTTCAAAGCCATCAGGGAGCTGGACGTTGGCGGAGTGATGGTCAACGACTCTACGGATTACCGCATCGACATGATGCCCTTTGGCGGTGTAAAATGGAGCGGTCTCGGTCGAGAGGGGATCAAGTTTGCCCTTCTGGAGATGACAGAACCAAAACTGGTCTGCTTTAATCTCTGATGATGAGAGTGGAGAAGGTGAAGGTTCGAGCAATAAAGATATTGTGTTTAACTGCGCTGATCTGCGCTCTATTCGTCTGCTGCGGGAAGAAGGCTGAACAAAGCTCTCCAACGGAGGTCCCAGGGGAACTGGAAATAGCGGTCATCCCCAAAGGAACCACCCATGAATTCTGGAAGGCCATTCATGCCGGCGCTGTCCAGGCATCCAGAGATCTCGGGGTGGAGGTCATCTGGAAAGGCCCGCAGAAAGAAGATGACCGGGCTCAGCAGATCATCGTTGTCGAGGACTTCATCAACCGGGGAGTCGACGGCATTGTGCTTGCCCCTCTGGATGACCGTGCTCTCTGCCGGCCTGTTCAGGACGCAGTCAGAGAAGGAATTCCGGTGGTGATCATTGATTCCGGGCTCCAGGGAGAGGATTACGTCAGCTTTGTCGCCACAGACAATTATAAGGGAGGAGTCCTGGCTGCCCAGAGATTGGGAGAGCTGGTCGGAGGCGAGGGGAATATCTTCCTTATCCGCTATCAGGAAGGCTCGGCCAGCACGACCAAACGGGAGAGCGGTTTTCTGGACACCATCACTTCCGATTTCCCGAAAATTTCCCTGCTCGTCCATGACCAGTACGCCGGCGCCACCACCGAAACAGCCTACCAGCTTGCCGAAAACCTCCTCGGGCGTTTTCCGGAAGTCGAAGGCATCTTCTGCCCCAATGAATCGAGCACCTTTGGAACCCTCCGGGCTCTCCAAGAGTCCGGGCTGGCCGGAAAGGTCAAGTTCGTCGGTTTTGACAGCAGCCCAAAGCTGGTTCAGGCCCTGAGGGAGGGCCACCTCCACGGTCTTGTCCTCCAGAATCCGATGAAAATGGGATACCTGGGGGTTAAGCAGATGATCAGTCATTTGAAAGGAGAGAAGATCGAAAGCCGGGTGGACACAGGAGTTTATCTGGCCACACGAGAAAACATGGATAGACCGGAGATAAAGGCCTTGCTCTGGCCGGATTTCTCCCGGTATCTGGATTAATGCCTCAGAATCAGTCTTTGCCTGTCGTCCTGGAGATGAAAGGAATCACCAAGAATTTTGGGGCGACGTGCGCTGTGGATGGTGTCGATCTAGTGCTCCAGAAGGGAGAAGTGCACGCTTTGATCGGAGAGAATGGGGCGGGCAAGAGCACCCTGGTCAAGATTTTGAGCGGGGCGCTCAAGCCGGATGAAGGAAGTATGCTCCTGGAAGAACTTAGGTATTCCCCCTCCAGCCCCTTGGAGGGAAGGAGGAGAGGCGTAGCCATGATCTATCAGGAACTCAACCTCGCTCCTCATCTCACCGTGGAAGAGAACATCATGCTCGGTAGAGAGTTCCATTCCTGGGGTTTTGTCCGGCGGAAAGAAATGAAAGAAAGGGTCCGGCAGGTTCTGGATTCGATCCATCATCCGGAGATATCCCTGGATATTCCGGTGAGAAAGCTGAGCATCAGTGCCAGGCAGGTTGTGGAGATAGCCCGGGCTCTTCTGGGGAAAGCCACGGTTCTGATCATGGATGAGCCGACAAGCTCCCTTTCCCAGGAGGACAGCGAGCTTCTCTTCGAGATCATAAAAAAACTCAAGGCTCAGGGAGTGAGCATTATTTATATCAGCCATTTTCTGGAAGAGGTCCAGGAGGTTGCCGATACCTACACGGTGCTGCGGGACGGGAAGAAAGTCAGCTCAGGAGAAATGAAGGATGTTTCTCTTGAGGAGCTTATCCAGATGATGGTCGGGCAGAAAGTCGATGAAATGTTTCCGCGTGTCGCCCATGAACGGGGTGAGGTTTTTGTCTCTCTGGATAAACTCAAGGGAAAAAAGATGCAGGAAGAGGTGAGACTCGGCCTGCACCGCGGAGAGATCCTGGGGATTGCCGGCCTGATAGGTGCAGGCAGGACGGAGCTGATGAGGACCATATTCGGGTTGGACGCCGTAGAAAGCGGTTCGGTCAAGGTGGCCTATGTCACCACCTCAACAGGTTCTCCCTGGCAGAGGATCCGGCAGGGTATGGGATATTTGAGCGAGGACAGGCAGGGGGAAGGGCTGGCTTTATCGCGCTCTCTGGCTGATAATCTGACTCTCAGCTATTTCTATCCCTACAGTCATTTTGGCTTTATCAACTTGAAAAAAAGGAGAGAGGCTGTTTCGGGGTGGATCCAGAAGATGGCGATCAAGGCTCAGAACCCTGATCAGCCGGCTCTGAGCCTGTCCGGAGGGAACCAGCAGAAAGTGGCTCTGGCCCGGCTTCTACACCAGGATGCCGACGTCCTGCTCCTGGACGAACCGACCCGGGGGATAGATGTGGTCAGCAAATCCCAGATTTACGAGTGGATAGGCCAGCTGGCTTCCCTGGATAAAGCGATACTCTTCGTCAGTTCTTATTTTCCCGAACTTCTGGGTATCTGTGACAGGATTGCCGTGTTCTACCGTGGGCGGCTGGTCGATATCCGGGCCTATTCCGAGTGGAATACCCAGAGCATGATGGCCGCAGCCACCACCGGAAAGGCAGGTTGAAAAGATGAAAAAGGAGAATGTCCAGTTCACGCTGACCAAGGGAAAGACCCGCCTTCAGCATATCATCAGCTGGCTGGCTCCTTTCTTTGGGCTTCTGCTGGTCCTGGTCATATTTTCTTTGATGCCAGAGGTTCAGGATCGGTTCCTTCGAGTCGAGAACTTCAAGAGCGTTGCCACTCAATCGGTGATCGTTGCCCTGGGAGCCCTGGGGATGACCCTGATCATCATCAGCGGAGGCATCGACCTGTCCGCTGCCTCGAACATTGCCCTGTCCAGTGTCATCGTGGCTTTTGCTATAAATGCCGGTGTTCCGCCCTTCCTGGCCGTGCTCTGCGGGATATTGACCGGGGGCTTGGTGGGATTTGTCAACGGCAGCCTCATCACTTCCCTGAGGCTGGTTCCCTTCATCGTCACTCTGGGGATGCTGGGCATTGCCCGAGGCATTGCCAAGTGGATTGCCGGCAATCAAAAGATCGATGCTCCTCTGACCTGGGTCAACGAACTCATGGCCAGGCATCCTAGGCCCTCCTGGCTCTTGATGGCGCCTGGGATCTGGCTGATGATCATTCTGGCGGTGGTGATGGCGGTTATCCTTCGCTACACCGTTTTCGGAAGACACGTCTTCGCCATCGGCTCCAACGAGGCCACGGCCCGGCTCTGCGGTATCCGGACAAGCCGGACGAAGATCGTCATCTATTCTGTTGCCGGACTTTTCTGCGGGCTCAGCGGGGTGATGCAGTTTTCGAGGCTGACGGTCGGTGACCCCACTGTAGCCATTGGTCTGGAACTGGACATCATCGCGGCTGTAGTCATCGGCGGAGGAAGCCTGAGCGGCGGGGAAGGGAGCATCCTCGGCTCCATGATCGGAGTTTTTATCATGTCCTTTCTCAGGAATGGGAGCACGATGATGGGCTGGCCTAACTACATCCAGGAGATCATCATCGGAGCGATCATCGTCGTGGCCGTAGCTCTCGACCAGCTCCGCCACAAAACATAAGGGGTCGCGTCTTAACATTTAACATTCCGCTCATAATCAGCACAATGGGGGGTCGCATCTTAACATTTGACATTTTCATGACTAATTTCTTCATTGAAGAAAAACAGTGCTTGTTTTTACTTAAATTTTTTATCGAGGATATTCCCTCTCTCCATTATTGAGAAAAGCTAAATAATATCTTCGTCTTCTTAAGGATAAAACCAAGGAAATGGCCAGGCCACTGAGAATTAAATATCAAGGAGCCTTTTACCATATAATATCAAGGGGGGAGAGACGCGAAAATATTTTTATCGATGATAGAGACCGGTTAAAATTTTTGGAAAAACTTGGTGAAACAGCACAAAAATTCAATTTGAAAATCCATAGTTATGTATTAATGGATAATCATTTTCATTTATTAATGGAGACACCCTATGCGAATCTATCAACCGCTATGCATCATATCAATACGAGTTATTCAAATTGGTTTAAATCAAAGCATCAAATAATAGGATCGGTTTTTCAAGGCAGATACAAATCCATTTTGGTTGAGAAAGACTTGTATTTGTTGATATTAAGTGTGTACATCCATCTTAATCCAGTTCGTGCTGAAATTGTGGAGAAACCGGAAGAATACAAATGGAGCAGCTTTAGAATTTACATGAGGGAAGAGAAATCATTTTCATGGATATTCACAGAGGATATATTAAAAATGTTTTTAGGCAGTCGAGAAGAGTACAAAGAATTTGTTTATCACCACATGAATAAAGATAATGAGATTAAACAGAAAGATATCCGCGGTAAACATTCGATACTAGGAAGGAATGAATTCAGAGAAAAAATAATGAATCAATTTAAGCCTGGCTTTAATAAAAATGATATCCGAGAAAAACCTGATTTAAAACGTCTCAATGGACTGACTGTAGATGATGTAAAGGCCATAATCCTGAAAACGTTTCAAATAAAAGAAGAAGAATTGTTGATAAAGAAAAAGAATAATAAATATCGAAAATTATTTTTATATGGGCTGAGAAAATATACTCAATTAAGTCTGAGAGGAATTGGTGATTTATGTGGGATGGATTATGTAGCGGTTTTTCAAATGGTAAAGCGGTTCAATTCGGATTCGGCACGGCTCCCCGAATTGAAAATAATGTTAGAAAAGTTTGAAAGAGAAATCTCAAAAGAAATGAGCATCTAATGTTAAGATGTGGCCCCCAGATATTTGGTTGAGCCTCCAAATGTTAAATGTTAAGACGCGACCCCTAGAGGGAGTTGAGGGCCTGGTCGAGGTCGGCTATGACGTCATCCGGGTTTTCAGCGCCTACACAGAGCCGTATCATCTGCGGGGGGACATCGGCGCTGGCCCTGGCCTCTTCACCTTGCTGAAGGTGAGTGGAGATGGCCGGGATGGTGGCAATGCTCTTGATGCGGCCCAAGTCACCTGCCCTCATGATGAGCTTGAATCTATCAAAGACTTTCCGCGCGTTTTGAGGAGGGCCATCCACCCGAAAACTGAGCAGATGGCCGTAACGGTTGATTTCACTGGCTTTTCCGTCGTCAGAGTCGACAAGCTTCATGTATTTTTTGGCCAGGGGATGATAGAGAAAACTTTCCAGCCCGAGATAATCGACCTGGTAGACACGGCGATGCTGCCTGAGGAATTCCGCCACCTGTTCTGAATTTCGGCTCAGCAGGTCCATCCTGGAGCGGAGCGTCCGCAGGTCGTTCAAAGCGAGAAAAGCGTTCATCGGAGAAGCAGAAGGCCCGGTATCCCGGAAAGGGAGAAACTTGACGTACTCGGCAAAGCTTTCCTTAAAAAGGGGATTGTCGTTTTGTATCTTGGTGACGATGGGTTTTCGGCTGATCAGCGCCCCGCCCATGGCCAATCCGCTGGCGGTTATGGATTTCGTCAGAGAATGGATGACAATGTCTGCGCCGTAGGCCAAGGGGCGCATCAAAGCGGGAGTGGCGCAGGTGGAATCGATTATGAAAGGAATATCCCAGGAATGGGCCAGGTTGGCGAGAGCCTTGACATCGCAGAACGAAAGCTGCGGGTTGCTGGGAGCTTCGGAGAATAGAAAGCGGGTGTTCTCGTCGATTTTCGATTCCCATTCCTCTAAGTTTTCGGGATGGTGAATCCAACGCACTTCTATGCCTCTCTCCTTCATCTTTCTCACCGAAAAATGCTGGAAGGTGCCGCCGTAGATCTGGATGGAGGAGACGAAGTTCATTTTCTCAGGACCCTCCTTTTGCTTGACCAGGAAGCAGTCCACAGCGAGCATCAGGGCGGACATTCCGGAAGCCGTCACCAGACAGGATGTATCGCAGCCGGTCTGGTATCCTTCGAGCAAAGCCAGCACCCATTCCAGGTAGTAGGTAGTCGGGTTGGCGAATCGGGTATAGCACCAGGTCGGGATCAGATAAGCGAGGGCGGCTTCCAGCTCATCTGAGTCCCGGTAAGCTTGAGCCGTGGAAAGGATAAGAGGCTCTATCACCGCTCCTTGATTCATGCCGATGGCTTCCTCCATGGTGTAGAGCCCATGAACGGCTATGGTGTCGAATTTGAATTTTTTGACCCGTTCCAGGGACTTCTTTTTTTGAGCTAAGAGTTTCTCGGCTTCTTGGATGTATTTCTTCACACCCGGGCTGTACTTTTGATCATCACTCATGGTTCCTCCGCTCTCAAGAAAGAATGCCTTATGCTTTTTTCTTTGGTTTGTATTTTTTGATAACAGAACTCAGCCTTTTGACTCCTTCGACGATCTCCTCTTTGGTGGGAAAGGAAAAGTTGATCCTCATCGAGTTGTATTTTTTATGCCCTTCCGGGTAAAAAACCTCTCCGGGGACGAAAGCCACCTTCTCTTCAATGGCCAGGTAGAAAAGATCGAGGGTGTTTATCTCCTCAGGCACGGTTATCCAGAGGAACAGCCCGCCTTCGGGTTGTGTCCACTTGACACCCATTTCTTCGGGGAAGTTCTCTTCCATGGCCTCGAGGAAGAAATCCAATTTCTCAGAGTAATATTTTCTTGTCTTCTGAAAATGAGAATCCAGGTCATACTCCTCAAGGAATGTTCTGCAGATATTCTGATTCAGTTTGGGCGTGTTGAGGATATTGGCTCCTTTAATGAAAGAGAATTTTTTGACGACTTCGGAAGGGCCGATGTTGAACCCGACTCGAATGCCGGGGCAGAGGATTTTGGAGAAAGTGTAGAGACCGATCACATGGCCTTGATTCTTATCCAAGGAATAGATAGAAGGGAGGTGCTTGCCGCTGTATCTCAGCTCTCGATAGGGGCTGTCTTCGACCACCGGAATCCCCAGCTTTTTGCCCAGTTCGAGCAGAGCGAGTCTTTTCTCCAGGCTGGTGGTGATTCCGGAGGGATTCTGGAAGTCCGGCACCACATAGATGAATTTTGGTTTTTTCCCTTTCTTATTAGTGTATTCATCGATTTCTGCTTCCAATCCTTTCACATCCGTTCCGTCCTCTCTGATATCTTTAGCGACGTACTGGGCGTTTTCGAGCTCGAAGGCAGCCAGGGCTCCCCCGAATGTGGGAAGGTCTATGACGATGGCGTCTTGAGGGTCGAGAAACAGCCTCCCCACCAGGTCCAAGCCGTGCTGTCCGGAGGTGGTGATCATGATGTTTTCCGGCTCGATGTGGATATTGTCTTTTTCAAGATAGTTTCTAACGGCTGTCATCAGTGCCTCTTCGCCCGGGATGGGAGTGTACTGGAGCACATGCGTCCAATCCTCTTTGAGCGAAGTATCTGTCGCTTTCCTTATGATATCCAGGGGGAAGACATCGCTGCTGGGCAATCCCCCGGCAAAAGAGATGATATTAGGATCGCTCAGGAACCTGAGCATTTTTCCGATGGCATAGCCTTCGAAAGTCTTCATTATGGTCGCGTATAATGATTCCATGGTTGTCCTCTTTCTGATTCATTCATATGTATTAAATTGGGGATAGTCCCCGATTCAATACGAACTATGCTTTTTTAGCGGTGTAGCGCTGGGGGTCGTCAAACACATCTATAACGTGGACCCGGGTAAGGAAGGTGGCTGAATGCACCGTGCCCTCGGGGATGTAGTACCAGTCCCCTTTCCGGCATATCCGCGTCTCTTCCCCGATAGTGAGCTTCATCTCTCCATCAACCACCAGGCCCCATTGAGCGCAGTGGGAGTGGGGAGGAACTACGCCTACCGGCTGGATATCAAAAAAAACAACCTGCCTGTCCTGACTCTGAAGGAGCCAACCCCGTACCCCCTCAAGGGCAACATCGATCTCGGGCAGCTCTCTTATCATTTCAGGATAAGGAGTGCCATCCCAGCCATGGCCTTGATCATTCATCGGATTCATCCTTTCTGTTGGCGATAAGAGTCATCTATCAACTCAGCCGGAGTCAGGCTTTATCCTCATGATGAAAAAAAGGGCTCTCTTTTGCCCTCGAACTTCTCTTCATGATAAAGCCTGATCCCAAACGCCGAGATTGCCGCTGTCGCTTCGCTCCTCGCAACGACATCTGCAGCAACTTCGACTGGTGAATAATCCAGGCTAGAAAAGGGCCTTGATGTATCCCCCGTCTACCTGGAGAGCTATGCCGGTTATATAGCCTGCCCC
>Ga0209636_10006001_pt1 | contig 12409 bp, 11 predicted proteins | sample DeeMarSWOR152_54_FD_187464 | JGI IMG/M metagenome (GOLD analysis project Ga0209636, IMG submission 187464) | Marine sediment microbial communities from White Oak River estuary, North Carolina - WOR-1-52-54 (SPAdes) (version 2) | ecosystem: Environmental > Aquatic > Marine > Intertidal zone >...
GCACATCCCCGGCAGTGACTCTTTGATGTTCAGGTGTTCCCAAACCACCAGTCTGATAGGGATCCCAAGCTATCGAACCGAAGAGCTGAGCGCTCCTGTGTCCAGTGGCATCCACGAAGGGAGCGTGTCCTGAACTGTTATCCACCACCAGTTTTGGAACATCCGACTGTTGTGTTCCCGCTATCCCCTTCAAGTTTCCCAAGCCGCCCAGTTTGGAGAACCACCATATGAAAACGCCGAAGAAGACCAGACTTCCACCAGGTATGATTGTGACGGGAACTAAGCCAACGAACTTTCCAATAAGGTAATCCATAAAGTTGTTATTGTAGTAGTCTTGAAGAGGCTCTCCAAAGAACATTGGGTTTTCGTTCCACGTCTGCCAAGCTTGACACATAAAGTAGAAGCCCAAACCTAATAGAAACAATCCCATGACTATTAGAAATATCTGTAATGTTTTGAGGCCGATCTTTGAGATGAACTTTCTCTTAAGCTCTTTAAGCTGCTCCTTTTTCAGGATCTTCTTCCCTTCGCCAGTCTCGTGAATTGAGGTCTTTGGTTGACTTGGCAGAACCTGGTTTTTCCAGCACAGCACGTCAAAAAGCCTTATGCCCTTTTCCCCGTAGATCTGGGTGAGCTTTTCAGCCAAAGCCCTACCGATCAACGATTTTCCAGTTCCAGGGTCGCCCAAGAGGAGAAGATATGGCCCTGGACTTATCACGGTTTTGGCTGAAGGCTTATTGTCGTCTAGGTTGCTCCAGTCTTCATACCACTTTGTCCTTTCAAGACACTTAAGTTTGTGCACCCACTCGTCTAAGCAGAGGAAGCATTCATCTAATGCTTGGTCCTGTCCTATAACCCAATCTATGAGATTGTCGTGTACGGGAAAGCCCTTAGTGTCCTTGAAGCCCGCCCAGTCCCACCTAGCTTTAACAGTTCTTCCATTAACCTTCCGTTCGAGAACCTCAACTTCGTCGCCGAAGTAGCTGGATGGCAAATTCAGACACCTTTATTAAAGAGCTTCCCGCAAACCCTTTCTCTCAAGAGAAAAATGTCCAGAAGTTATTATAGAGATTATTTCAAACTTAACAATATGATAGAAACGGAAAACCGCAAGGTTTGCAAAACATCACAGCAAAATCTGCAATGTAATTAGAATCTATGAAAGCTCTATTTCCATAGCAAGATAGACAGTTCCACTCACTTATTGTGAGGAAGTCTTTTTACTGCTTGGTCCTCGTTGTGTGTTGGCAGAGAAAATGAGAAGAGGATCAATGCGCATAGTCTTTGACATTCTAGACGCTGCAGTTTACGGCGCTTTACTAACCGAAATAATGAGCAAGGCTGTTTTGGGCTACACCCAGATGCATCGGTACATCAAAATCCTCGTTGCCGCCAAATTGTTGGAAATATTTACCCACAGCAGCAAAGTGTACAGGACAACTGAGGAAGGGAGAATCTTCTTGAAGAAATACAGAGAACTTGCCGAACTCTTGAACGGCCGCTTTGAGACCATAGATCTAGGTACGTCTAAGAACAGGACAAGTTTAGCAGAGTGCGTGTTGACGTCATCTCTGCCTAAGAAGGCAGATTTGAACAAGTATAGATGCAGAACGTGTGGCCAATCTTTCAATCCAAGAGAAGCACTGATAGTCAGGTTTCTGAAATACAAGCGAATCTATTATCACAAGTCATGTTTTGAAGGCGCGTGTGCCTACTGACATAACCTTAAATGGAATATGAAAACAAAAACGTGGATGCCGTAATGTGGCATCCTTAGGGATGTTGAAGCAAGCATTTGTCGCTGTTCAAAGACTGCGCTAGCTTCCAACTGTTGTCAGCCTGCGCAACGTTTTTAGGTTGAATTGTCCAGAGAATTGCTGGATGAGGATGTCTGTTAACAGACCAATTCTATATGACTATTTCCACAGTTTTTTCCCGTCTGTTTTGGCAACCCTGCGCTTGGGTCTATGAGCCAATAGCCAAAGGATAATATCGTTGTAGGTTTCACCTTTACGCCCTATATGTTTCAGCTCTTCCACTGTGGAATGCTTAACTCTTATGCTTGTGTATCGATCTTCATCACTCATACTAAACACGCATAACAATTGTGCACCACGCTGCATATTTATGTTTTTCCAAAAGATTATCGCAGCCTCTTAAAAGTACTTACGAAAAACTATGGACTTAACACAAAAAACACACAATTAACCCGTTTGCAGCAATTTTTCACAATTTCACCCAAAACCTTCAAAAACTGTAGAAACAGACAAAAACTAACAAAATCTACGAAAATGTAAACTCAACTATTGCTCTCGAACATTTTCCCGTAAACTCTCTGGTAAAGCTTATTCTTTTGCCAGTCAAAGGTGTAAAACACGCTCAAAGACTGGTTTTGGTTGATGCTTTTGTATACGCCTCTGCGGTTCTGTTGCTGTTTGAAGTATCACCAGCTTTCTAAGGGATGCGATTTGACTGTTGTGAAAGCGCTTTTCTCTCGGCATTTTCCATGATAACGCAAACATTTCCTCAAGTATGTAGGCTAAACCACTCATGTTTTTCTTGTCTCCAACATCTTCGCTTACATCTAGGTAGCTTGGGTGATATGGGTATTACTTAACTGAAATATGTTTCACCAGTCTCTTCCCGTATCCTAAACTTAAATGCCTGTATACAAAAGCATCAACGCAGTACAGTTTTCAAACTCATTTATAGTTGGCAAAACCGGAAAGTGTTAAAAAGTTTCTAGCGCTGGTATGACCCTATGAAGGCGGGTAAGATTGTTAGTAGCTTCTATACAAAAGGTGGTCGGAAAGTAGTTCTAAGGACACCAAAGTGGGAAGATCTCGACGATCTGCTCGAACTTATCAATTCTCTTGTTGACGAGAAGGCAAATATATCCAGAACTGAGAAAGTTTCTAGAGAAGAGGAAATTGATTGGTTATCTAGAGAAAGGTGAAACCTTTTACTTGGTTGCTGACGTAGATGGGAAGGTTGTGGGAACTTCTGAACTTAATATAAGGGCAGGCGGTTATGAAGGCCATGCTGGTGTGATAGGATAGCTATCAAAAAGGGTTTCAGAGATGCTGGTATGGGAACTGAAATGATGAAAGCCTTGATCGATCAAGCTAGGACTATTGGTTTAAAGGTCATAACGCTCTCCGCCTTCGCAACTAATAAACGGGCAATTAATGTTTACGAAAAGCTTGGGTTTGTACAGTCTGGAAGAATTCCGAAAAAGTTTTTCAAAGATGACGAGTACATAGACGAGATGATAATGACAAAAGTGCTGGAGTAGAAGCCATGTCAGATTTTAAAGTCCTCAACACAAGATACACCTTTTCAACAAAAGGAGAGATAGACTTCACGGACCTAACGGATAAAGTCCAAGAGGTCGTCTCTAAATCAGGCATAAAAAACGGTTTGGTCCACGTTTTCGCACCCCACGCCACAGGGGTTCTAGTCTTAACAGAGAACGAATACGGCTTACTAAACGACATCAAGACATTCCTCGAAAAAATAATCCCCAAACACGAACGGTACAGACACCCTTCCAATGCCCACTCACATCTGCGATCAATGCTTCTCCCCCCAGACAAAACCATACCAGTAATTGATGGCCACGTAGAATTTGGCACATGGCAATCCCTAATCTTCGTCGAAACAGATGTTCATCCTAGAAGAAGAACCATCATAATCCAGGTTATAGGACTGTGATTGTTGGTTATAGGCGAAGTTTTTCATTACTTACGCTTCCGGTAAATATGGATGTCGTCAATGGCATTCTGAAGGAAGCCTTAACGCAATTGTCTTATCATATTGCATTTTTGCATCACTCTGTTAAACAATTTTAAACAATCGGAGCTCTTCATGATGGAATAGGTTAATTTACTTATTTCCATTGACATTATGAGCCTATTCAGGATTATTTCTATCCGATACCGAATGGTTCAGGATGTTTAAGTTGCCAAAGAGAGTGAAACCTCTCAAGGATAAGCATTAATCACCAGAGAAGAACAGCGACAAAATAAAGGATAATTAGGCTTTAGAATTGAAACCATGATATAAACCATTCATACACGCGCGCGCTATTTTGGGACAACTCTTTCATTTCTGGTGTCTATCCCGCAAAATGTTGATTCTAGTGCAGCGCTTTCAGAAAAAACTTACGAAAAAGCCAGAAGAAAGAGAGTGCTTTGAAGTTACGCCTTAACTCCTCAAAAGCTTGCTATTTTTAGGAGTAATGTATAACCTAACATCACTGTTATCCCAATAATTCCGTACTTTGTCGCGGTTTTCTGCATGTCAATGACGTTTTTTGTTGATGGTTCCTTTAACACGTCAGCATAGCGCTTGATGATCGGTACGGAAAGCGGAAAGAGTGTGAAAAACATAAATAAATGTCTGTAAGGGAGCAAACCAAAAACTGAATAGAGTAGTGGTGAGAAACCTGCTGATAGAAACATAAATCCAGCGACGACGGCAGCATTCTTCCTTCCATACCTAACAACAAAAGTGTGAACCCCCATTTTACGGTCTACTTCATAGTCTCCAACGGCTTGAATGATATGACCACCACAGTGAATCAGCATTAGCGGCAGGACACCCAGTATAATTGATGAAATATGGGAGCTCGATTTGCCAGTTAACTCCAACCCCATTAAGAACGGCATGAAGCCGGCGCCTACACCTGAAACTATGAAATCTACAACTGGCACGGTTTTCAATCTGAAGGGAGGAGCAGAATACGCGGTTCCAAACACAAAATATGTGAAAAACAAGGGTAAGAGATCTATATCAACCAAAATTACCAGAACTAAGCACGAAATAATTAATGAAATGGAAAAGATCAACGCCGTCTGTGGCGTTATTCTCCCAGAAGCAACAGGCATATTGGACTTAACTGCGTTTTCTTGATCTTCTTTTCGGTCGAAATATTGATTCAAGATGAAGATACTAGCCGTAGCGAGGGAGAAAGCAAACAAGACAGCAAGGAAGCGCTCAAGAGGGGGTAGACTTAGGAAGATGCTTCCAAAACCGAAACTAAAAATCCACCCAAGCCAACTCCCAACTCTCATAACCTTAAAGTATTCAACAAGCGTCAAGAACCAGCAGAACTCCTGAGGACTCCTCACCAACCTTCAGTCGCAACTTTCACAATATTCATTGAAGAGCAATTTAAATATTTTTTAGAAACTCCTGATGAACTTTCCAACGCTAGCGCTTTTAAATCGAGTACTAAATAATATTCAGTGCGCGTAGAGTGGATTTAAAGAGACCCATGACGAAACTGGAAGAGGTGAGACACTCGTTGGCAAGGGGCATGGTCTATACCGCCTGTCACTTCGCCTTTCTGTAGTGACAGAGATCGATATACTTGCTGCTAAATTTACACATTTGAGTTCTTTATGGTCCGGTCTCTGTAAGAATTTTAGGCTTTTTTGTTTACAATTTACATTTTCGGATCATTTCGAACACTGCAAATGCAGAGCTCCATCGATAAGACGGTGAGGTCCGTGGAAATCTTCAAGCCTCTCTTCTCGGCGGATGCACGTTTACTAGTAGATTTTTGGGAGAAGTACAGAGAAAATGCATTTGTTTTTTTCCTTTTTTGTTGATTTTATAAGGTTCGGTAGAATTCGAGTTTGAGTTTCCGAAAGGCTTAAATTTGCTGCTGGGGAAATTACGAGTGCTCGTAATTTGCTGGAGGACCATCAATGACAATGGAAGTTTCGCATGAAGCGGAAGAGTACCTTGAAGCAATCTATAAGCTTCAAAGAAGGAAAGGAGTTGCTAAAACAACCGAATTAGCAAAGGTATTAGATATTGTGCCGGGTTCTGTAACAAACACCATACAGCATTTGAAAAAGCGCGGCTTGGTTAAACACGATCCTTACAGAGGAGTCAAACTAACGCTCAAGGGCGAAAAGATAGCTCTAAAAATTCTTAGAAGACACAGGCTTGCAGAGAGGTTACTCACAGACATTCTGAACGCTCACTGGAGCACTGTTCACGAAGACGCCTGCAAACTCGAACATGCCTTCAATGAAGAAGTAACTGCGCTCCTAGAGAAGAAACTTGGATATCCAAAGTCTTGTCCCCACGGAAATCCGATACCATCGGCAAACGGCAAAATGAGAGAGGAAGAATCCCATCCACTGACGGAAGCCAGCATAAACAAACCATACAGAGTATCAAAAATAATTGATGAAAAACGGGAAATACTGCTCATCCTAGCTAGTAAAGGAATAAAGCCAGGCACTGTGCTTCGCGTTGTAGAAAGAAAATCCTTTGGCTTGGTTTTGAGTGCGGCTGAGAAAAACTTCACTTTGAGCAATGATATCGTTTCCATCATATTTGTCAAAAGTGTGGAGAATGAAGGCCATGTTAGGTAGAAGAAAGCGATGGTCCAGAAGTAGTAATCCGCGTGACATGGGAGATGTGATCTCTCTCACAAGTCTCCGTGAAGGGGAAACAGGAGTAGTAGTCCATGCTGTTGGGGGTTTCGGACTTGTTAGAAGGCTTGCTGAGATGGGATTAACTCCAGGTGTTAAGGTGAAGGTTCTTCGAAGGGGACCTTTCCGCGGACCGTTCGAGATCGAGGTTAGAGGAGTTGCCCTTGCTCTTGGTCGTGGTGTGGCTTCACGGGTGTTCGTCAGACTGCTGAAGGCTGAATCTAATGGTTGAACGTAAACTGAGGATAGCGTTGGCTGGGAATGCAAATGTTGGAAAGAGCGTGATTTTCAATCAGCTTACAGGATTGAACCAAAATGTCGGAAACTGGCCCGGAAAAACCGTTGAAAGAGCTGAAGGCAGGCTCTACTTTGAAGGGTACCGAATTCGTGTAATCGATCTGCCTGGCATATATTCCCTTTCAACATTTTCTATGGAAGAAATTGTTTCAAGGGATTACATTGCTGTTGAGAAGCCAGACGTTATAATAAATGTTGTAGACGCTTCGGCGCTGGAACGTAATCTCTACTTTACGCTTCAACTCCTAGAGCTAGAGGCTTGTATGATTGTTGACCTGAATCAGGTTGATTTCGCTGCCAAGAAGGGCATAAGAATTGACGTGGAGAAGCTTTCTGAAGCCTTAGGAGTACCTGTTGTTCCAACGGTTGCAACTACTGGAAGCGGAGTAAATGAGATGCTTTCAACGGTTGTAGCCGTCGTAAGCGGGGAGAAGAAGCTCAAGCCGTTGAAAGTTGAGTACGGCAAAGAAATTGAGAAAATAGTAGGAATCCTTGAAAAACTTGTCAGCGATGAACTTCCTCAACTTTGCACAGTGTATCCGGCAAGATGGATTGCTGTGAAGCTTCTTGAAAGAGATGCAGATGTCATCGGAAAAGCGAAGAATTACGAAAAAGGAGAGAAAGTTTTAGACCGTGCCGAAAAGTTAGCAGCAGAACTAGAAAGGATACACGGGGAGCCTTCACCAGTTGTGATGGCTTCAGAAAGGTATGCACTCGCAAACAACATAGTCCAGAAAGTTACTGTCGTTGAGGCTCCTCCGAGAATAAGCTTGGAGCAGAGACTGGATGCCGTAACCACTCACAAAGTTCTTGGATATCCGATCTTGGTAGCGGTTGTGGTCTCCATATTTGTACTAATTTTTTTCGGAGGAAACTTCCTGTCAGCCGGTTTGGAGTCTTTGTTTGGTAGCTTGTTTCGCTATGTTGAAGGAGCGCTTTCCTCCTTCTTACCTAAAGTGGCAGTTGACTTGATTAATAGAGGAATCTTGAATGGAGTGATTGCAGGGATAACGATTGTCTTACCATATATTGTACCTTTTTACATAATTCTTGCGTTACTTGAAGATAGTGGCTATCTGCCTCGTGCAGCCTTTCTTATGGACAATTTGATGCATAAAATAGGGTTACATGGTAAGGCTTTCATTCCGTTGATGCTTGGGTATGGATGCAACGTACCCGCTTGCATGGGATGTCGCATCATGGAGACGGAGCGAGAGCGTTTCTTAGCTGGCTTTGTTGTCGTTTTGATTCCCTGTGCGGCTCAAACGGTCGTCATTTTAGGATTGGTCGGCAGGTTCATCGGATTGCATGCGGCCCTAGCCCTATATGCATTCAATCTAGTGTTAGTCTTTGCCTTGGGCAGACTCGCTTTTAAAGGGTTGCCAGGTGAGCCAGTAGGGTTGATAATGGAGATGCCAGCATACAAGAAACCTTCTCCAAACAATGTCTTGATGAAGACCTGGGGGCGGACAAAGGATTTTGTTTACATGGCGTTTCCAATTATCATTTTAGGAAGCCTAGTTATAGAGGCTTTGAACGTTTTCAGTGTCATGAATTTTGTTGTTGATGCTGCGAGTCCTCTGATGACTGGGTGGTTGGGGCTTCCGTCAAAGACTGGAATTCCTTTAATATTCGGAATCTTGCGTAAGGAGCTAACACTTGTCCTGCTTTCCGAGGTTATAGCTATTGAATCTTTAACCGCCGTTCAAATGATTGTCTTTTCCTTAGTGACTATGATTTACATTCCATGCTTAGCAACCATCGCGGCATTTGTAAAGGAATTTGGCTGGCGGAAAGCCTTGGCAATAACACTCATTGACGTAACGCTTGCCCTTCTCTTAGGCGGAATAGCCTACAGACTGTTATCGTCACTGATGATAACTTGAAGAGAGAATGTGTTACAGTCGCAAAACATCTCCAGTCTTTAATGGCTGGCACTTGCCTCTAAAAGCTTCCTCGAATTTGCGTGTTGCCTTTTCTCCGGTACAATAGCATGTCTTAAGGTTTTTGTGCTTCCCATGTGTTCACAGCTTGTGATGGCTACTGTTTAAAAGCTTATTTTGCCGTATAGAAATAATAGTTGAGCAAAGTTTGAAGGTGGCTAAGGGCTGGAGATGAAATTCTCTTTTATCAATGCTAGTCCAAATGAGGGGCTAGATGAGCGGGAAAGAAGAAAGGCTGTGGCTTCCTTTCCTCCATTAGGTATTTTGTATTTGGCTGCTGTGTTGAAAGAAAAGGGTGTAGAGGTTTCTGTTTTAGATCAGCCTGCAAAAGGTTTTACAATAGAGGAGACAGTTAAGTGGGTAGAGAAGGAAGATCCTGAAATTCTTGGTTTTTCAACCTTTTCAAGTTCTGGACGCACATCCGCGTTAATCAGTAACGAAGTGAAGAAGAATAACCCAAACATGGTGACAGTGTTTGGCAACCATTATGCAACATTCAACCCTGAACGAATTCTCAAAAAATACCCTTCTGTTGATATAGTCGCTCGAGGAGAAGGAGAAGACACTGTCATCGATCTTGTAAATTGCTTACGAAATACAGGTAAGCTCAAAGAGGTCCTCGGAATTGCCTTTAGAAACAAAGAAACAATAGTCTCCACTCTTGACAGACCATTAATAAGAGATCTGGATTCCGTCCCATTCCCAGAACGGGAGTTGATTGACACAGAATATCACTCAGTGGTTGCTGGAGCAGTCGTGGCACCAAAGAAGTTCACAAGCGTTGTTTCTTCCCGTGGTTGTGTTTACAGATGTCGATTCTGCAGTTGTCGGCAGTTCGCCCGCACCACGTGGAGACCCAGAAGCGTCAAAAACACCTTGGAAGAGTTGCATCTTCTCGCAAGCGAAGGTTACAAACAGTTCATCTTTGTAGACGACAGTTTCACGCTGAACCAGAAAAGAGTGATCAAACTCTGCAGGGCCATGAGAAAAGAAAGATTAGATATGGAATGGATCTGCGAAGGGAGAGTTGACAACTGCTCCTATGAAATGTTGCGAGAGACCGCAAAAGCAGGATGCAAGATCATGTACTTCGGCATCGAGAGCGCCAACCAAAGAATTCTAGATTACTATAATAAACAAGCAACACCCCAACAGGCTAAAACTGCTGTAAGAACGGCCCGAAAAGCTGGAATAGACATAATAATCGGATCGTTCATCGTGGGAGCTCCTGATGAGAGTAGAGAAGAAATTCAGAACACAATCGAATTCGCAAAACAAATTCCAATAGATTTTCCACAATTCAACATATTAGGAGTTTTCCCCGGAACCGACATATGGAACGAATTCGAGACAAAGGGACTTCTGAATAACGGCGAATACTGGGAGACCGGTGTTGCTGTCGCCGAGATATGCTCCAGCGCAGTGCCCCTTCTAGAGATTAAACAGATGATCCATGAAGCCTTCTACCATTTCATCCGCCGACCAAGCTTAATAACAAAACAAATTTCGAGAACATTAAAAAGCTCATACCGAATGAACGTCATAATAAACAACCTAAACCGAATAACCAGCATCAAAGAAAACATACAAAACGTTACATAATTTTACAAGTCTTATGGAAACTCAAAGATTTTTCTTGCTTACAAAACTCTTAAACTATCGTGTGTGTACGATAAAAGAGAAATGGTGGCCGAGGTGAGGTAGCCTGGTAGCCTACAGGCCTGTGGAGCCTGGCGCCCGGGTTCAAATCCCGGCCTCGGCCCATTCCTTCTTTTAGCAAATTAGTCATTCTTTGAGATTATTTTAGGAAAACAAGCATTCTAGACCCTAATTCGTTTTCCGTTTTTAACGAAATTTCTATGCGGGTTTGAACTTTGAATGCGCAAGCAAGACCACACCGAAAGGTGTAAGTAGAATGAGAAGAAAGAGTATGTTGGGAAAAGGTTGAAGGAAACAGTTCTTTCAGTAACTGTTCTTGTTTTACTGTTGTTAACGGTTTCGATAACAGCATTTGTGCTGCCTGTCAGAGCCGTTAGAACTTGGACGGTTGACGATGACGGCCCGGCGGATTTTCAGAAGATAAAGGAAGCCATAGATGCAGCCAGTGATGGAGATACCGTTTTTGTGTACAGCGGAACCTATAGCGAGGTTTTGAGTATTGATAAACGTATATCGCTCATCGGCCAGAATCCTCTCACCACAATCATTGATGTAGACGAGAAACTCTGGATTGCAATTCGCATAAGAACTGACAAAGTTGTCATTAGCGGCTTCACTGTGCGAGACACCGCTGGTTTATATGGCTCTGGCTGTGGGGGAATAATGATAATAGGTTCTAGCGGTTGTCTCATAGAAAACTGCGTGGTGATCGACAACCAGTATGGCATCAACTTGTGTGGCTCCAGCAACAACAGTGTCGCTAACAATAGAATATCATGGAACTGGGCTATGGGTATACAGGTAATGCCCAGCGGCAGCATATATTCCAATAACAATCTAATAAAGGGAAACTGGATCGTAAACAACACAGACATCCCAGACACTCAAATTGAAGACCCTCAAATAGGCGTGGGCATTTGGAGTTACTGCAATAACAACACTATTACCGAGAATGTCTTCTGCAACAATTCTCTGGCTATGGATGTTAATACTACTGGAAATGCTGTGTATCGCAACAACTTCATGAACCAAACGGAGGTAAAAATCTATCCGCCATATAACGTTACTTGGAGCAAGGACGGTGAAGGCAACTTCTGGATCAAATACACAGGCGTAGACGAGGATGAGAACGGTGTCGGCGATGCCCCCTACATCATTGGCACGGGCAGCATAGACTATTATCCTCTTATGAATCCGTGGGTGCCCCCTGTCTTAATTACAGATTTAAATGATGACGGAGCAACCAACATACTAGACGTCACAATAGTCGCAATAGCCTACAATTCAACACCCCAAGACCCGAACTGGAACCAGACAGCAGACATGAACAAAGACGAACTCATAAACATACTAGACGTAGCCAAAGTAGCAATGGAATTTGGAAAAACAAGAGTTGGATAAACTGCGGTGTGTAAATATCATATCAACTTAATAGGCAACGCACTTTTTGTCCCTTTTTCGCCCATTTGTTCCCCCTTTTGTAGTCAATGTCACAGAATGCTATAGCAAGAAGCTAGAGGCCATTAATGCTTACGAATCCCAGAGGAAGCTAATGTCTGGGCCGAAGGTCTCTCAGGTCAATAAAATTGAGAGACCAGTTTTATGGTTCGAAAATAGGGGTCAGATACGGTGAAACATTCCTAAAAACTAATAGGTTGCAACTAGCTTCTACTAAAAATGAACAGGGGCTATTCAAAAAATGCAGAGAAAAAGACTGGTCTTTCCTTTTTCCGCCGTTGTGGATTTAGATAAGCTTAAACTGGCTATTTTAATCAATGCGATTAATCCGAAGATCGGCGGTTTGCTTATAAGGGGGCCTAAGGGCTCTGGAAAGAGTACTGTTGTTCGGGCCTTGACTGACATTCTTCCAAAAATAAAGGTTGTTAAAGATTGTCCATTTGGTTGCAATCCTCATGATCTATCCAACATGTGCCCTAAATGCAGTGGAAGACGCAAAAAAGGAAAGTTGCCAGTGGAAGAGAGGGAGATGTTTGTTGTTGACTTGCCTTTAGGTGCAACTGAGGACAGGGTTGTCGGAAGCCTAGATGTGGAAAAAGC
>Ga0209636_10006002_pt1 | contig 12408 bp, 7 predicted proteins | sample DeeMarSWOR152_54_FD_187464 | JGI IMG/M metagenome (GOLD analysis project Ga0209636, IMG submission 187464) | Marine sediment microbial communities from White Oak River estuary, North Carolina - WOR-1-52-54 (SPAdes) (version 2) | ecosystem: Environmental > Aquatic > Marine > Intertidal zone >...
TTGACTTGGAAGGTGATGGTACATAGGATTCCATTACCTGACGCTCCTTCCTCTCGACTGGGTACGAACGTGTTGGTAGCTTTTACGATGCCCGCAGTGTTGTTTATGTACGGAGGCATCATCATCCATGAGGTGAAACCAACATCCGACAGGAAGGGCCCTTCCATAACGTCAACCACTTCTAGAAAAGGAGGAATCAAATAGATTGCTTCAATTTCTGCTTCTAGGCCTGGAGCTGTTCTGAATGTTATGGTGCCCGTAGAGTAGTCTATAGTGTATAGTGCGTATCCGTATGTTGCTTCTATTTCCGCTCCGTTCTCTGGCGCTATTGTGAACGTCACGGTGCCTGCATCGTAGTCTACAGTATAATCCACATCTTTTGTCATTTTAGCCCTGTATGTTGCTTTTATTTCCGCTCCGTCGCCTGGAGCAGTCGTGAATGTTATGAAGCCATCGGAATTTATACTGTAGTGATCGGTTGTGTTCATAAGGGTTTGGTCCACGTAAACCTTTTCTGAACCTACAACGATTGGTTTTTCGGTTGTTTTGAATGTTGTGGTTGCACCGTCGCCAATCCAGGTGTCTGTGAAATTCACAGTGACAGTTTCTGAATACTCATCAACAATTGGTTCTATGGTTGTATCAAATGATTTTGTCACATTGTCACCTGTCCAAGTGTCCGTTTCATTCGTAACTCTGGGCATGAGGACGTGATCCACATAGATCTCTTGCGTTTCATAAAGAACTGGTTTTCCAGTTGTAACAAATGTTTTATTCACATTGTCACCTGTCCAAGTGTCCTTTTTAGGGTCGTTGAAGCTCATATCGAACTGCCAAAAATGCAAATTAGAAACATTAGTTATGGTTATGTTGACAGTGAAGCTTTCGCCAATCTCTGCCGTGCTTGTTGGAGGATCCACGGAAATCACAGTTGGCCCAGGAGACGCTGTGCTCACAGAAACCACTGCCATTGTGCTGACTATAAGAAAAACGATCAGGAACATCCGTAATATGTTTCCTCTTAAATTAACTACACCCATCTTCTCTTCCCCTTCGAACACTCAACTATTAGACTGATGGTAACGGACCTTTATGAATTTTTGTTTTATCATTCGAAATGTGGCTGTTTTCCCATTATTTCGTACACCCAACCTTAAGCAACTCCGGTTCTAAGCAGTCTCTTCGCAACTAAAAGTAGTAGCACTAATAAAAGATTCTTTAATCACAACACAACAAAAAAGTAGTGGAGAGTTGGGAAACGAGTGCTCTTCAGGTTCTCGTCTGCGCTCTCTTTCTCCAAAAGTAGAACCCTGCAATGGTGGAGACTGCAACTATAACTACAATGCCAACAATGTACAGCGGAATTGGAGGACCACCATTGTTGAAGAACCCACCCTCCGCGGTGTGAGCGATTGGATAATTTTCCAGATAAGGGGCTTCGCCCAAGACCGTTTGGAGCTCCGTGTCGTCTTTCTCCTCAAAATACAAATCAGTTGCACCTTGGCCCACAGCTTCGAAAATGATGGTGGCTAAGGTTCCGCTGCCGTTCGCTCCAGTTGGTGGAAATGGAGGGTTGATTATGCAGAGTGCCTTTACGGTGCCCGCAGTGTTGTCTATTTTCTTTGAAAAAAAGGTGGAGTAGCCAGTGTCACGGAGGAATGGTCCCTCGGTCACGTTAACGGCGTTTATGATGCCAGGATTGAAGATTATTTTTTTGCACTCCCAACCATATAGACTTTCTTCTTCACTGATGCCGGTTACGGTTATGTTGACGGTGAAGGTTTCGCCGACCCCTGCCGTAGTGTCATGGAGTTCCAGGCGAATCACAGGTTCTTCAGGAGAAGCCGTGCCTACGCTTGCCATTGCCATGCTAAGTATAAAAACTGCGGTTAAAAATAGCCAATACAAATTCTTCCTCATGTTGTTTCACCCTCTTTCGGTCATTCCTTCCAGACATAATATTACTAAAGATATTTAAGAAAGTATCGTTTTCCCACCTTCTCAGGGCCAAATTGCATGGTTATTCCTCTCCATAGTGAGCGGCGACTATCATGAGGTCCGCTACACCTACTTTGCCGTCTTTGTTCAAGTCGCAGATGAGCCCCCAGACAGGGTCCCACGTGGGATATTCAGAGAAAAGATGTTCTGGCAAAATTATCACCCGGAAGTCGATGCCGTCAACCATTCCATTGGGAATGGGCAATATTTCCCCATCATACATTCCACTTATGTCACCTAGGAGTCTGACTTCAACTGGTTTGTTAGCCTCCCTGTAGTTGTCGGCGAGATCGGTTTCGTTAGTAACGGCGGCTACAGTCGCGCTTATAATGTATAAGCCGCGGGAAACACCTGTTGTGTTCCAAACGAACGGGGGGTACATTATGTTGGTTTGTCCTGGGGACAAGAAAATTGTTGTTGATCCTACTAAAGTTGAGTTGGCGTGGCATTGCACTTCGAAGTTTTCGGCGTATGTTCCTTGATTTTGAGTTGTGACTTCAATGGAAACGTTTTCGCCTCGAACCACTATGGTAGGGTTGGTTCTGACTCTGATTACGGCTATGTCATGGTATGGAGAGACTACAGTTGTTTTGTAGTAAATGTCGAAATTTGCGCCCCTCGTTGATGTCCATACTACCCAGATGGTTCCATCTGCGGCCTGTGCAATTGATGGTTGATAATCTTCTTTCTGATGTGTGGTTAGTTTAGTGTCAGGGGTCCAGTGAGTGCCACGAACCTTGTAGTATATGTTGGTGGGCTGTTCGGTTCTTTCTGAATGCCAGACAACCCAGATAGCTCCGTCACTAGCCTGCGTAATTGAAGGATGCAAAGCTTCGCCCGGGTCCCATGTTAGTTGAAAGTCATTGGACCATAAAGTACCATTAAAAACCTTGTAATAGATTTCCTTGTCCGTTTCAGTATGCTTTGTGAAGGCAACCCAAATCATATCTTCCGTATCTTGCATGATTGAGGGGTACCTATCGTCCGCTAATGGGTCTATGATCGCCGGCATGGCGTCGGACCACGAAGAACCATTAAAAACCTTGTAATAAATGTCCAAGTCATTCTCGTTTCTATCTGACTCCCAGACAACCCAGATATTACCGTAACTGTCCTCCATAATTGCGGGATAACAGTCCCAGTATTGATAGGTGGTTAACTGGGTTGCATTGGACCAGGAGCCGTCATGAACCTTATAGAAGATTTCATAATTACTACCTATTCCTGTTCTATCCGAAACCCAGACAACCCAAATTTTGCCGTCACTAGCTCCCATGATTGCGGGATGCACGTCGTCACCTGAGTTTGCGGTTAACTGGATTGCATCGGACCAAGAGCCGTCATGAACCTTATAGAAGATTTCCATGTTATTATCATCTGTTCGGGAGGAACTCCAGACAACCCAGATGTTGCCGTCGATTGTCTGGGTGATTGAGGGGGATGAGTCAGAGCCCTCATCTAGGGTCAGCCTTATATCTGCTGACCATTCAACCGCCTGGCTTGGCGGTGCAAATAAACCTGCTGTGATCAAGAACAGCGTTAATATTAATGCGGTTAGAGTGATTTTGCGGCTCATTTTGAGTTCGCTCTTTTAATAGATATAAAATAAAAAAAGAGGGTGATGTTTTTGGTTTTACGCAACGATGCTGATTAGGCAGTCTGCTTTATTGTCACCGGTGTCCTCTTCATAGGTCAGTATTGTCAGGTCTACTATTATTTTGTAAGCCCCTAGGTCCAGTCCGCTTGTATCCAAAGTGAACGATTCGATTCTGCTTTCCTGTTGTTTCAGTTCTACCGTTCTCTCTTCAACCAGCCCACTCATCGTGAGACCCTTGTATTGGACGGTGATGTTGAAGATTTCATCATAGTTTCCGCCCTCATTGTCAATAGTCACATAGATTCCTAAGACATCTCCTTCCGGAATCGTCCCGTTTGTGGCATTCGTGGTCAGATCAAGTATGGCTATGTCGTGTACCGCCCCTTTCACTTTGAAGCTGAAGTCTTTCGTAGCGAATCCCTTCTCGAAATCGCCAGGACTGACCTTTCTGTAGTAGCATACGGCAAAGACGGTGTATCTCTTGTTGGACGCGAGGCGCGCCTGGGCCCAATATGACGCATGGGGGCGCATGACACGCCAACTTGTGTCACGTAGGTCCATGGTTGCATCCAGTTGTAGTGTTTCTCCGCCCGCTATTGTGACGGGATCGCTGGTGATTGACCCGAGCAGTGAGCCGTCGTCTGTGTGGTGTATAGTGAACTCGACGTAGACTTCATAGTCATCTTCGGTTGGGTTTCCTACTGTCCCGAACAACTTCAGTTCTCTTCCTTTGGCGACTTCGTTCCATTCTTTGAGTTCAGGTTCGGCGTCAAGTATGTCTGGGAAGGCTCCGCCGTCCATCCATGGGACGACGACTATCTCCTCACTCGCGGTGTCGATCGTGTCGTCGTTGTCGGTAACGGTTAGGGCCACTAAGTAGGTTCCAATCTCAGAGAAGACATGGCCAACAACCATGCCACTGTCACTGGTGCCGTCGCCGAAGTCCCAATCATAGCTGACAATCCAACCGTCGTCAGTGCTGGCATAACCATCGAAGTTAATTGGTTGCCCCTCTACGGGCTTTGTCATGCCAGGGTGCGAAACACTAAAGCTGGCATCCGGTGGTTCGTTGGTTAGTCTGTTGTCGAAGAGGCCGCCTGTCACCATATGAGGTATAGGGTCTAGCTCGCCGTTAGTGATGGTCTCGAGCGTCGTGTACGTAAAATCTAGGCCGCACACTCCGTTGCTTACGACTTGGAATTCAACGGTTGCTAGGACTCCACTACCATCCGCTCCATACGGTGGATACTCGTGTGTCGTTGAGTCAGGGTTTAGAAGGCAAAGTGCACTCACGTAGCCATAGGGGTTGTTTATTTTATCCTTAAAGAACGTGCCATCGAAAAGGTCGCCTACAGTCTTCAGGAAGGGTCCTTCGGTAACGCTGTTGACCTCTAGAAGGACGGGGTTAAAGCTTAGGCCGAACTCCCAGGCGTAGAGATCGTTTACGTTGGTAATCGTTATGTTCACTTCGAAAGTGTTGAGCACTTGTATGTCTTCGACCAACGGTGGATCTACGTCCATTTTCGCCGCTGCAGCAAAGGTAACATTAACTGCTAAGATGGAGCTAGTCAACAATAGTATGATGAGGGATGTCCATAACAGGTTTTTTGTTCTCACTTTATTCACCTTTTACTATGCTGGGGGAAATCCTGGGGACCAATCGTAATATGATGGCGGCCATGGCTTTCCAAACGACACTCCAACTTCCATGAGATCTGTAACGCCGATGTGACCGTCTTTGTCCACGTCGCAGGGCTCGCCCCATTCGCCTGGTGGGTCAGGCCACGTACCATCCTCGTTTTCGTCTTCCATGAGGTTTTCATCCTGAACTACCATATAGAAGTCCAGGCCAGTAACCTCTCCATCAAGGTGACCTGCCACTGGATTAGGCCACTCTGACGCGTCAAGGACGTCGGGCCAAACGTATTCCCTGAAGTACAGCGGGTTAGCCTCTAAGTATACGTATTCCAGAGGAACGCGGTGTACCCTGCCCACAACGTTATCTTTGAAGAACCTGAATGGTCCGCTGCCGATCACTTCGTCGTGGTCTTCGGGGTCGTAGGCTGAAGATCCGTCAACTCCTGGACCCCCGTATTCGTCTGACCATATGTGCTCCGGAATTATGTAGACTCCGCCAGCCCAGATTGGTGCCAGCCAACTTTTGACATTAAAGCGAATCTCAATAGTTTCTACTCCAGCCACAGGAGTGTTGTCATAGATCACTGATGAATTGTAGTCTTTCACGTTAATGTAGCCGACCGACTGTGTCTCTCTCGTGAACCAGAAGCTGAATTCAACATCCTCAGCTGTCAAGCGTTCGCCGTCTTGCCAGAGAACGCCCGGGATGAGAGTGTAGTTGATTGCGCTGCACGTGCCCTCTGTTGGGTGTTCCCATGTTCCCACATTGTAGTCGCTGCATAACCATGGTTCCTGCTTGCTTAAGTCCCACGGATTATACTTTGTTAGAGTTTCGTAGATCAGGTTGATGACCGCGCCTTCATAGAAGTATACAGCGTCTATTGGGTCAAGCAGATCAGGGTTGACGTTCAGTCCTTGCCTTAACGAGCCGCCCCTTTCAAAGCTTTCGGGATGTGCGTTAATCTGGGTCCAAACAGAGTACGCTGTGTGCCAGCCTTCACCTGGATAACAATCCATGCCGGACCACAGCTCGCCTGCGTATTTTTCTTCTCCAGGAAAACTTCCGTACTCTGCTCTGCGTGCGTTCCAGCCAGCATAGACGTAGAGTGGTATAACAACAGCATCGCCATGTATGATATACTGCATCTCATTGCACCAGTACCCGACACTTGGGGCGTCACCCTTTACGAAGTGTGCAGACGCTTCGTCGTACTCATGATTGTGGTACCGATGTTGGTTGTCCCCTAACGGAGCGGGATATATATCCTTTCTTGACTCGAACATTTCGGTGTATAAGTCGGGCAGTGGATCCCAATCCCAGTATTCTACGTATATGTCGAAGTCATATTGATTCCATACCTTCTGGTTGACTGTGCCGTAGCTTACTATCAAGAGATCGTGAGGGATACCTAGCAAATCCATGTCTAAGCTTACCAGCTGACCCAAATATGTCCTGTGGTCGTCATCTAACCTTGTGTAGAACTGGAGGGAAGGCAATTCTTCTATGACAACTCCATTGTGACCAGGCGAGTATTCCATGACACCGTCGCTGTCCCAATCCTCGAATCCTCCGTTTTCAAAGCACGCTACAGCCGCCACCAAATCATAGTCATATTCCACCAGGCCGGGAGCCTCCCAACCTTTCATATCTGGCCAAAACAGAGATGGTGTAAGCGGTTCTGCAGCCCCTTCCATATAGGCCATTTGGGCGTCTCGATTCACCATGTGAGATAAACCCCTCCTGAACCATCTGGAATCATTGCATCTTTGACAATTGTCATAGTCAACAAAGACTTGATCTCCACCTCCCTCTACGGGAAGGTCTGAACTCGGATCGTTACTCCACTCAGCAACGGTATGGCCACTATCGGTAAAGTAGCCTTCAGGAAAACTGGTCCAGCCTTCAGGAAACTGATCACCGTGCCCTAAGGGCCACCGCATGTTGTTGAGGGCAAGATAAATCATTGCAAATTCTCCGAAGTATCCCATTGCAATATCATCAGACGCAAGCCATTCGGTCCATTTGCCCGCTGGTGCAGCCCAGTCCATAAGGTCTATAAGTCCGGCTTCAAAATCCCCAATCTCTGTCACAACATCGCCAGAAACACTGAAGATCATCCTGTCAACTCTCGGTCCATACTTTTCGTAGGGTCCCGAGGGAGGATATACTGGGTCGAGCGCGGAAACCGTTGGAACTTGATTGAACATTGTCAGTATCAACGTTGACGTCAAAACTAGCATCAGTACTATAGTCTTTGATTTCATTCTTTCCCATTCTCCTTTCTTTTTCGGTAATTACAGTGTATCGTCCGGTTGATTTAAATTTTTCTGAGTACTAGTGAAGCCAAAAACCTAAATACTCCTTTTTTTCCTTCTATAAACTCTATCGCTGGGAAGGAAGTCCATGGGTTTACGAATATATATCTTAAAGAGAGTAATTTACTCGCTTATTCTCTTGTACTTCGTGATTACAATTAATTTCTTTATATTCATGATGATGCCGGGAGATCCTGTGTCAACGTTGGCCAGCGGGCTGAGACTAAGGGACCCAGAAATTATCAAAGCAGCAACAGAAACATTTGGACTTGATCGTCCAATACATGAAAGATACGTGAAGTACGTGATTAGCATGGCAACATTGGATTTCGGATACTCCTATGACACAAGAAAACCCATTGTTAACGAAATAGGTTTGCGTCTCCAAAACACTCTTGTGTTAGCCATCCCACCTGAAATCTTCTCCATAATCGTCGGCATTGTGCTCGGAGTTGTGGCTGCTCACAAAAGGGGCAAGCTGATCGACACAGCATCTGTAATAACATCCTTAGCCGTATATTCTCTGCCAGTGTTTTGGATAGCAATGATGCTGATACTAGTTTTCGCCTACAATCTGCGTTGGTTTCCAGCAGGCCATACCATACCCTCCCATTGGGTGTATCTGCCTCCTCAGACCATCTGGGAAGACCTAGGAACTCGATTGTATCATCTGGTTCTACCGTGGACTACCCTCTTTCTCCTCACATATGGAAGCTACCTTCTTTTAACAAGAGCCACGATGTTAGAATGTATTACCGAAGACTACGTGCTCACCGCTAGAGCGAAGGGCCTTAAAGAAAGAACCGTGCTGTTTAAACATACACTGAAAAACGCTGCACTACCAATAATAACAGATGTGGCCATAGTGTTTGGTTTCATGCTTGGGGGAGCAATAATAACAGAACAGGTCTTCATATACCCGGGACTAGGAATGTGGATTTGGCGTTCAATAGAAACATTCGATTATCCAGCTTTGCAAGCAATCTTCTATGTAGTAGCTGTATGCGTAATTATAGCCAACTTAATAGCAGATCTTCTTTACGGAGTCATAGATCCTCGAGTGAAGTATGGGTGAGACAAGTTGAGTACCCGAAAGGCCAAGCTTTCATTTGAAATCAAAAGGTTCAAGGGTTTCATGCGCATCTTAATACGTAACAAAAGAGGGATGCTCGGTTTAGTGATTCTTGCCCTTTTCTTAATAATTGCCGTGGCCGCCCCTCTAATAACACCTTACAACCCCACATACCTCCCTACCCACCCACAAAACCCTCCAATAGCATTCCGCCACGCCAAACCTATATGGTACAAATATCTTCCCTTCGGAGAAGAATTAAGCGAAAATGTTGAGGTAATGAGGGACCCGCACTTAAACACCGCTACCTCCATTGAAGAACTGGAATTAACTACTAACCCCCCCACCCAGAGCGTTTCCTTACAGTTTGTCCCCGACATAGGAAGAGAAACAGAAGAAACAGCGAAAGGATGTGCTGCCATAGTGTTTAATCAAGAGAACGATGAAGAATCCCTTAGCGAAGTCACAGCTAACCTGACCAAGGTGTTCTACTACCCCTACAAAGCCCCGGTCCTCCGATTTTTGGGTCAAGTAGCTGTGTTGATTGATGCACCTGAAGACGTAAACGTTACAATCGCTGTCGCCATCGAGAACGATGATGGTGGAAAAAGGCTTGAATGGTGGAGTCAAACGTTCAGCGGCAGCGAAACAACATGGGTAACTCCAGACAAATTAGTAGATTCTTCTGGTGCGAGTATGCAATGGTTAATGGATAAGTTTGGCTCTGAGTGGGCATATGGTCCAGCAAGAATGATGTTCTCAGAACCAGGCAACTACAGATATAGCCTTGAAATAATGTTTAATGACACTCAACGCTCCAATGGAGAAAATGTTGAAGCCACCGTTTACATTGACGATTTTTACATCCGACTTCTTGGGTCTTCATTCGGCCTGCTTGGTACTGACAGGGCTGGACGAGACATATTTACACAGCTTGTGTATGGAGCAAGAATATCACTTATTGTCGGCTTGCTCTCAGCTTTTTTCTCTACATTTATCGGCTTGATCATCGGGTTGACTGCAGGCTACATTGGCAAGCTCGTAGATCAAATCCTAATGAGATTTACAGACCTGCTCCTTGTTATACCGGATACACCACTCTACATCGTGTTGATGGCGGTTTTAAGCCCATCAATATGGACTCTTGTACTGTTAATCGCTGTAATCGGATGGACAGGATTTGCAAGGCTTGTAAGATCAAGTGTACTCAGCCTCCGAGAGAGACCTTTTATTGAAGCAGCTGAATCCGTTGGAGCCGGCCCGTTCCGCATCATAACCAGACACATCCTTCCAAACGTGATGAACCTAGTGTACATCACGTTGGCGACGTCGGTTCCATACGCCATCACATCAGAAGCATGGCTAAGCTGGCTGGGCCTCTATGACCCATACGTAATGACGTGGGGAAGAATGCTTCATGACTCTCAGGTAACAATGGAGGGAATCAGAATGTGGTGGTGGGTTGTGCCACCAGGCTTGGCCATAGCTGCAATCTCCCTTTCCTTCATCCTTCTAGGATACGCCCTCGACGAAATACTTAATCCAAAGCTCAGGAAACGACAATAACCTAGCTTGCCAGAATATGCCGTTATTCAATCGCCTATAAGTTTGAGGAAGATTATCGGATCTTCCCTTTAGGAATTTGCAGTATTTTGCCAGGCAAGGCACCAGTATGTTTCCTTTTGTCAATCACTATCTCACCGTTCACGAGCACATACTCTATTCCCTCAGGGTATCGATGAGGATATTCGTAGGTGGCTTCATCCATCACCGTCTTTGGGTTAAACATAACCACATCAGCCCACATCCCCTCTCTAATCATTCCCCGATCCCTCAAACCAAGCTTCTGAGCCGGTAATGAAGCCATTTTTCTAATTGCTTCTTCAAGAGACAGAGTCTTTTCCTCTCTCACGTATTTTCCTAAAATCCGTGGGTAAGTTCCGTAGGACCTCGGATGGGTTTTGCTTTCACCCAAAACTCCATATGGAGCGATGGCCCAACCGTCAGACCCTACCATTGATAATGGATGTTTTATTACATCGCTAACATCTTCCTCGCTCATTGCGAATTCCACCAATTCTGGACTCTCTTTCTTCATTATAAGGTCAAACGTTAAGTCGAATGGATCAACATTCTTCAACTCAGCGATTTCAGCAAGGGTTTTCCCTTCAAACTCCTTATGCTCTTTCCAACCGATCACCTTTATCTTTCCCCATCCTGACTGCTTTACACTGCTCTCCCAGTTTGGAAGACCTGCTAACATCTCTTTCTTAATCATCTCCCGATTCTTTGGATCACTTAATCTCTCACGTAGTTTATCAACACCACCTTCATGCGCCCAAGTAGGGATCATCGAGATCAAGTCTATGCCGCAAGCTTCATAGGGATAGACATCACAGGTAATGTCCACTCCTCTAGATCTAGCCTCTTCTATCATCCTCAGTGTCTTTATGACCTTCCCCCAGTTTTCGATGCCACAGGCCTTATGATGCGATATCTCAACAGGAATGTTTGCTTTTTCACCGATCTCTATAGCCTCTGCCACTGCCTCAATCAACGGGTCCCCTTCGCCCCTTATGTGGCTCGTGTAGATTCCGCCATACTTGACTACAATCCTGCAGAGCTCTATAATCTCGTCGGTTTTGGCAAAACAACAGGGTGGATAGAAAAGTCCTGTTGACAAACCAAAGGCTCCATCTCTCATCGCCTGAACAACCAAGGCTTTCATTTCACCAAGTTCTTCACTTGTTGGCGGCATATTCTTGTAGCCCATTACGGCGTTTCTTATCGTCCCGTGGCCAACGAGTTGAGCAACGTTTAACGCGATTCCCTGCTTTGCTAGTCTATCCAAATATTCTCCGAGCGTTGACCAGTCTATATCTAACTTATACTCTTTCGCTTCTTCAACGGCCTCTGCTGTTAGTCCTTCTATAGGCGCTGGAGAATCACCACAGTTGCCATTTACTTCAGTTGTTACGCCCTGTCTTATCTTGCTTTCAGCTTTCGGATTTACCAACAATGAGTACTCTGAATGAGAATGCATGTCAATGAATCCGGGACACACCACAAACCCCTTTGCATCTATTATTCTGTTTGCATCTTCAGAACTTAAGTCACCAATTTCCAACACTTTGCCATTTTTGATGCCAATATCTGCCTCAAACCATGGATTACCAGTTCCGTCGATAAGATATCCGTTTTTCATAATAACATCAAACAAGAAATCATTCTCCTTGTCTAGTTTTCTACTAGTTCTATTCCCTTTTAACTTGTCTGGGGTTATCGCACACAATTTTAAATAATACACTCCTTGTTAAGAACAACCTGCATGAGCATGCGCTTATTCAAATCGTTTTCTGACGAAGCGAATGTTTCTTACCCTTTCTGTACTCAAGGTGAAAGCAGAGATTCTATTCTGGTCATCGCGGATGAAATGAATCGTAGTGCCACGGACTTTGAACATGTCGCTGAGTGTAGGGGACAAAGGTTTTTTGGGGGCATTCCTGTATCTAAAAAACAGTTTGCCATTTTCAAGAACCAGTTTATAAGTCACTTGCAGTTCATCGCTGTAGTATTCCCCCACATACTCCGCCAACTGGGCAGAGGTTGGAGACACTAACTGGATAGCTTCAAAGGTAACAGGCTTTTCGCCTTCTATCTCCACGTGTATTTGCAGAGGCTCATTCTTGTCCTGCTTTTCAAATCTGATATCCGTGTCAACTGTACCGTCCACTGACCGAAACTGGGTTTTGCTTAAAGGGACAATTTGAAAGTTCATGTCAAACAA
>Ga0209636_10006003_pt1 | contig 12406 bp, 11 predicted proteins | sample DeeMarSWOR152_54_FD_187464 | JGI IMG/M metagenome (GOLD analysis project Ga0209636, IMG submission 187464) | Marine sediment microbial communities from White Oak River estuary, North Carolina - WOR-1-52-54 (SPAdes) (version 2) | ecosystem: Environmental > Aquatic > Marine > Intertidal zone >...
CCCCATGGTCGAGGCAATGGTCATGGCGACGACCATCGCAATACCTACTACCAACCCGATGGTTGGATTCCCATGCCAGATGTAGCCTACCAATCCGACGGCAAAACCACAGGCCAGACCCATGATAATCCCTACCCGAACCTCTCGAAACAGGAAACGCTTCAAGCTATCGAAGTCCACCATACCCGTTGCGAACCCCCGGATAATGATGGAGGAGGACTGGACCCCCACATTCCCCCCCATTGCGGTAATTACGGGGATAAAGGTAACCAGTGCTAAAACGTCCCTTATGGTCACCTTAAAAACCCAGAGCAGATATCCGGTAATCAGCCCTCCGAGCAGGTTGGTTAATATCCAGGGGAGCCTAAATCGGGAGACTTTAAACACATTGTCCCGATAGACGAATTCATCCTCGTGGGTTCCCGCCATCCTCATGATATCCTCCGTCGCTTCCTCCCGGAGAACATCGATGATGTCGTCGACGGTAATGATTCCAACGAGCTTATTCTCCTCATCGACGACCGGAACGGCGAGGATATTATACTTTTCAACTACTCTGGCAACCTCCTCCTGATCCACGTCGGTTCGTACGCTGATGACGTCGGCAACCATGATCTCCTTGAGTTTTTTCGTGGGGGGGACCGTGATCAATTGCCGGAGGGAGATGACCCCAACGAGATGTCCCCGGTCATCCACCACATATACGTAGAAGACCATTTCCGCTTCCGATGCCTTCTGTATAGCCTCAACGGCCTCTTTGGCCGGTGTCTCGTCAATGAGGGCGAAAAAATCGGGGGTCATAATACGGCCGGCAGTATCCTCCTCGTAGCTAAGGAGATCCTCAACTTGTTCTGATTGCTTTTTTGCCATAAGGCTTAAGACTTCTTGGGCCAATTCTTCCGGCAATTCGCTAATGAATTCAGCCCTATCATCTGAGGACATCACATGAAGGATTTCGGTAATACGTGGCCTATCCATATCTTTTAATAACTGAGCGCTCTTTTCCTTATCGATTTCGCTCAATACCTCTGCCGCCTTTTCCAAATCGGCAATCAAATCGAAGATAACCCTCTGTTCCCTTTCGTTGAGATACTCGAGGAGGTGGGCGATATCGGCGGGGTGAGTCTTATCGATGATCCGTTTTATATTAGCCGTTGCTTGCCTTCGGATAAGCCGCCTCGTTGTTTCCGATAGGAGCTGTAATTTTGGTCCGGCCATTACACCCTCAACGATCTACGGGATGGATTCCCCTGGAGATTGAAGCACCTGTGTCCCCGGGGGGATGATAAAGGTAAAGAGGGAATCCGGAAGGTTACGGTTTACCTTAATCCGCGAGAAATGAGTTCGATTTACATTTTCAAAAGCATCGTAGATTTCGGTCTGAACGATGAGGAAGTTTTTTGGTTCCACTCTTAAGACGAGCCTCTGGATGTCGACCTGGGGTTCAATGGGTGCCAGCTCCAGCAGATACCAAGGGCCATCCTTTTGGCTCTCACCATTGGGGCTTAAAATACGGAAGTCCCGCCTGAGGTCACCCTCTCCGGAAAGAAACGCTGTCGGAGTCTTTGCTCGGATCGTCTTCGAAATTTCCCCCACGATCACCTGGTTATCCTCGGGCTGGTAGAGCCATATCATGGACCCATCACTGATCATTTCTTGGCGAACGGGTTTACGATACTCCCATCTCATCATCCCCGGTTTCTTGAAGTAGACCCTCCCCTCGGCCCTCTTAACCTGATTGAAGGATTTATTGATGTACTCCTGAGAAAATTGAGCTTGAATATCCGTGATCCCATCGTAATTTCCCTGAAGCCTCGTGATCAACTCATCGAGGGAAAGGCCGTGGCATTCCATTGCCAAGCCGAAAAAGGCCATGAGAATATATGGGCTAACCTTCTTCATACCCTTTGCCATGGATTTCTCCCTTCTATCTCCTGCCGATCAAGACCTCCCTCGGTTTTACCCCGTCGGATGGTCCAACGATGCCTTGGTCTTCCATTTTCTCGACAATCCTGGCGGCGCGATTATAACCGATCCGGAACCTTCTCTGAATGAGGGAGATGGATGCCTGGCCCGTCTCCGCGACAAAGGCGACGGCTTCGTCATATTTTTCATCAAAATCCTCCTCATCCCCCTCGGCCTCCTTGGCCCTTTTCTCCTCGAGGATTGATTCATCGTAGAGAGGTTTACCTTGATCTCTCAAGAAATCTACTATCCTCTTAATCTCACCAGGGGAGACGAGGGCGCCATGTATTCTTTTGAGCTTCGAACTGCCAGGGGGAAGGAAGAGCATGTCTCCCATTCCCAGGAGGTGCTCCGCGCCGATGGTATCCAAGATGGTCCGGGAATCGACCTTAGATGAGACCTGGAAGGAGATCCGGGCGGGAAAGTTAGCCTTGATGATTCCTGTCAAAACATCGACCGAAGGCCTCTGAGTGGCGAGAATGAGATGGATTCCCACTGCTCGGGCCATCTGAGCCAATCGGGTAATGGATTCCTCTACCTCCCTTGAGGAGATGATCATCAGATCGGCCAGTTCGTCGATAACCACAAGGATATAGGGAAGCTTTCCCCCCGATGCCGCCTCCAGCATAATCCCCTCGGCATCAAACGTCTCCTCCCTCATTTCCCTTTCGATCTTTTGATTATACTGCTCGATGTTCCTCGTACCCCCGTTGGCAAGCAGTGAATATCTCCGTTCCATCTCATCAACCAGCCACATCAGACCTATTGCCGCTTTTTTAGGGTTCGTAACTACGGGGAGCAAGAGGTGTGGGATATCCTCGTAGGCGGACAGCTCCAGCATCTTCGGATCTATCAATAGGAACTTTACCTCATCCGGGGTAGCCCTGAGGAGAATGCTACAGATCATGGAATTGATGGAAACGCTCTTACCCGAGCCCGTTGATCCGGCGACAAGGAGGTGGGGCATTTTAGCCAAATCGACGACGAAGGGGTCCCCCGAAATATCCTTTCCCAGTGCCAAGGTTAGCTTGGACTCGGATGTTTTGACGGCCCGCGAATCGACTATTTCCTTAAGGTAAACCGTCTCCCTGAAGGCATTGGGAATTTCTATTCCCACCACTGACTTCCCAGGTATGGGTGCCACGATGCGAATGCTGATTGCGCTCAAGGCCAAGGCCAGATCGTCCGCAAGGTTGATGATTTTACTCACCTTCACGCCTGGGGCCGGTTCGAACTCATAAACGGTTATGACGGGACCTGGCCTCACTTGCACCACCCGTCCTTCAACGCCATAATCCATCAATTTCTTCTCGAGGATTCTGGAGTTCATCAACAGACTCTGTTTGTCGATAGTCACTCCCTTCACCTCACCCGAATCCAAGAGGGAAAGGGGTGGGAGGCGAAACCTTTCCTTTGGCTTTAAGAAGGTAAACTCCTCCTGTTCAAATCTCGCCTTTCTCTCGGGTTTCCTGGAAGGCTCTAGCACAACAGGTTCCGGGTGGTTACCGTTCCCCTTCCGTTGCCTTCGCTCAGCGGAAACCTCTCTGGTCCTTCGAAGCCGTTCCCTACGAATCATCATCAGGAGATTCCATCTTCGAACTCCTGCTTTGAAGAGCCCCACCAATCCGTCGATCAATGAGACGAAGGAGAGCCCTGTACTAAGAGATATGGCCATAATAAGGACCACGAGGACGATCATATAAGCGCCTGGGAGGTTGAAGTAGCTCACCAAAAGCCTAGAGGCAAGCTCTCCGAAAACCCCTCCTGCGAGAACCTCATGGCCAAAAATCCGTGTTGTATCAATTTCCAAGCCCAAGCCCGTAGCACTGGATAAGACGAAGAGGAGAAAACCAACTCCCTTTCCATAACTCATTCCCGTTTCCATAGGTAAAAAGAGGAAGCAAGCCAGTGTTCCTATGGCGAGGGGAATCAAATATGAGGCTAAGCCCAGGACTTGGAGGAGGAGATCGCTCAGATGGGATCCCACGATGCCGCCGAGATTGTGAATCGCTTTAGTACTTGCCGTATGGGCGAGGTTAAAGGACGGATCGGAGGGGTGATAGGATATGAGGCTGAGCATCAAAAAGATGGCGATTGCCAAAAACATAATCCCCGCAATCTCCATTCCCAGGCTTCTCCTGAAGGCCGAAGAAAGCTTTGCCATGCTTACCCCCCATCCGCTGCTAGATTCCTCTCTAAGATTTCTTTGACCTTTTCCATCAGGACATTCCTCTCCCCCCGTGAATAACGTGTGGTTTCAATAGCTCTGTCAATGGTGATTCGAATCTCCCCAGGGCGAACCCTCATGGAGTGCCTCGGCATAACATCCCTGCTTCCATTGATGGTTATGGGGATGATGGGTACCCCGGATTTAAGGGCCAGGGTAAATCCGCCCCTTTTAAAGGGTTGGATAGATCCATCATGGCTTCGGGTTCCTTCTGGGAAAATGACTACGGAGGTCCCTCCTTTGATTTTACCCGCTGCCCTCTCGATGCTATCAAAGGCCTCTCTCTTTCCGGATCGATCGATGCTGATGTAGTTGGCCGCCCCCATCGCCCATCCCAGGATAGGGACTGTAAATAGCTCCTTTTTTGCAATCCACCGAAACTGGACGGGCAAGCAACTCAACAATACGAAAATATCATAGTTGCCCTGGTGGTTGCACATATAGATATAGGGCGTTTTCTTGCCGAGATGTTCCAATCCCATAACCTTGACCCTTACCCCGCTGACCAATAATTGTATTTTCGCCCACCATCTGGCATAGTGGTGAACGATGTTTCCGTTGCGATCAAAGGGAAAGGTGATAAAAGCCAACGTGCTCAGACCTATGGTGCTGATGACGATGCTGGTCCAGAGCAAAATTGAACGGATCATTTAGGCCTCTATCCCTTCGATAATTTTCGCAACCTCCGCCTTAACCAGATCATCTATATCATATGGGGAAACACCATCCCTATCCGCTTGAAGGATCTTGGGATTAAAGCTGATGTATCCAATGATTTCAAAATCGGAAAGATGTTCCCTGATGATCTTTCGATCCTCTTCGGTTATGATTTTGTTCCCCACTATCAGAATCTTCTTCACCCCCAAATCAGCCGCTAATTTCCTAATCTGTCTTGTAGTACTGATGGAACGGAGCCCCGGTTCGACAACGACGATCAGGGCATCCACGTATTCGGTGCTTCCCCTGCCTAAGTGCTCCAATCCCGCTTCCATATCCACGATGACAACTTCATCCCTCCCGACGAAAAGATGTTGCATCAGGCTCTTTAAGAGCACGTTTTCAGGGCAGAAGCATCCTCCACCTCCTTGGGAAATAGCTCCCAAGACAAGCAGCTTAACCCCTCGATAGGATATGCTGAACTCATCTGGTATGTCATCCACCTTTGGATTGAGTTTGAACAGTGCCCCATAGGTTCCCTTCTTTGCGCCCGTCCTCTCCTCGACCAGAGTGGTCATGGAGGCAAGGGGAGATATTTTTTTTACCAACTCTTCGGGAAATCCAAGGGCAGAGGCCAAATTGGCATCCGGGTCGGCATCAATGACCAAGACCTTTTTGCCCCTCTGGGCCAAAATAAGGGCCATCACCCCTGCCAAGGTGGTCTTTCCTACACCACCCTTGCCCGAAATAGCAATCTTCATGAGGAGGACTCCCTCTACTGGAAAGGGGATTTATTCAGTAAACTATCATATTTTACCCTGAAGGCCCTTTTTGTCAATGTATTGGGCCTGCTTATGGGCTTTTCCATGAGGTATTTCTGATGGTCTCGTAAAAAGGCCATCTGCTGTTCAACAATCTTCACGGTCCTGAGCAAAGCCGAAGGACTGTGTTGCGCTGCATCCTTCGTCATTGCAGTGTACGGTAAATACGCCTCATTCCTTAGGATTTGTGCGCCTTGAATTTGGAGCTTTTTCCTTTGCCATCAAATTTTGACCGGCAAGGGCCCCGCAAGTCCCGCCTTGTAGGCGGGTTTGAGAGGCCCAATGGGTTGAGAGGCCCAATGGGTCAAGAAGCCCAATGGGTCAAGAAGCCCAATGGGTCGAGGGGCACAATGAAAAATGAAATTTCATTGGCTCGCATTCTGCTCGCCACTGCGTGCCCGGGAAGTCCCGCCCTGTGGGCGGTGAGCTTCACTTTTTCCGAGATCATCAAGATTGGGAAAAAGAGAAGGGTTTGGCACGGGATTGGGGAAAATACCCTCAAGGTGAGGGAGGAGATTCCCCTTGGTTTCGTTGGTAGATAATCCTCAACCCCTCAAGGGTAAGAAATTCGTCGATCTTTTCGATGAGCTTCGATTCCGGGGCGATCAAATCAGCTAAACCCCCTGTTGCAATCACCATCGGGTTAGTCCTCGTTTCCCTTTTCATGCGGCTCACAATCCCATCCACCAATCCCACATATCCGTGGATGATTCCGGCCTGAATACTGTTGACGGTGTTTTTCCCGATAATCCTTTTGGGTTTTGTCAATTCAACCCTGGGCAGTTTTGATGCCTTTTGAAAAAGTGCTTCTATTGAAATTAAAATCCCTGGTGATATTACACCGCCCATGTACTCACCCTTTGGGGAGATGTAGTCGAAGGTAGTAGCTGTGCCGAAATCAACGACGATTAAGCTCCTTTCGTATTTCGTATAAGCTGCAACGGCATTGACGATTCGATCGGCTCCTACCTCTAAGGGATTATCGTAATAGATGGGCATCCCCGTCCTGATCCCAGGGCCCACTACCAAAGGCTTGAGGCTGAAATACTTCTTTGCCATACCCTCAAGGATACTGGTTATCGGGGGGACGACACATGAGATGGTGATTCCATGGATATTCCTCAGGTCTATGTGACTGAACATGAAGAGATCCCTTACGAGGATTCCGTATTCATCTATAGTCTTATCCTTTTCAGTATTAATTCGCCAATTATCAACGAGCCGGTCATCCTCGAATACACCCAATACCGTATGGGTATTCCCCACATCAATCACGAATAACATCTCTCACTCCCCTTACGTTCCAACCCTAGGCTATCATCAAGACAATTCCCCCAGTTGGAAAATATCCCCCGCAATCACCCTCCTCTCGGACCCATCGGGGATAGAAAGGAGAAGCGATCCGTCGTAATCGATTCCCTTAACCCTGCCCCGAATAACCTCATGAGAGGATCTCATCTCCACGAGCTTCCCCACCATCTGGGAGAACTCCTCCCATTGGCGAAGCATCCTCTCAGGTTCCCCGGTTAAGAAACCCAGGTATTCCTTTTCAACTTCTCGCAAGAGGGCGCAGAGGAATTCAACACGCGAGATATCATATCCCAGCTCCTCCCTCAAGGAGGTGGCAATGGATCTCATTTCCTCGGGAACTATTCCCAAAGTCATATTGACGTTGATCCCTATCCCTAGAACGACAAACTCCACCTTAACCCCGGTACATTTCATCTCGTTGAGCAAACCAGCGACCTTCTTATCGTTTATAAGGAGGTCATTAGGCCATTTTATTCGAGGTTGAAGTCCTGAGAATACCTTCGTGGCCTTTGCAGTTGCCACTGCCGTCATAAGGGTGATTAAGGGAGCATTTCTGATGACAATCGATGGGCGAAGGATTATGGAGACATAGAGATTGACCCCTGGGGGGGAGAACCATGGTCGACCTAGTCTGCCCTTTCCCCTCAGTTGGCGATCCGCAACGATGATTTCTCCCTCTTTCCCTCCTTTTTGGGCAATGTGATAAGCGGTTGCATTGGTGGAATCCAATTCACCGAAGAGATGGATTTTATTGCCGATGATCTGAGTCTCCAAATGGGCCTTAATGTCCTGCATAGAGAAGGTATTCATGGAGTCCATTCCCCGTTCACGTGAGCATATGGGGGGATATTATCCCTCTGAGGCGGCGTCATAGTGGGAGAACTGCATGGAAAAAGTACCGCGTCCCTGGCTCATAGATCTCAGATCGGTTGAGTAACCGAACATACCCTTCAAGGGTGTTAAGGCATTGATGATTACAATCTTCCCCTTAGGCGTAATAGATTCTACCTCCCCTTTCCGTGCCTTCAGGTCTCCTATTACTTCCCCCATGAACTCCTCTGGAGCCACCACATTGAGTTCCATAATGGGTTCCAAGAGAGTTGGTTCCGCCTCCCTGAGTCCTTCTCGGAAGGCAATGGAAGAGGCTATTCTCAGACCCATCAGAGAGGGATTTTCGTCATCAAAGGATGCCTTTAAAAAGACCGTCTGAATATCTGTTACGGGATATCCCATAATTGGACCGGCTGTAGAAGCATCCCTGACCCCCTCTTGGATGGCGGAGAGCCCTTCCTGGGGTAAGATCCCTTCTGGGATCTCGGACCGGAAATCCAGGCCGCTGCCGCGATGGTTGGGGATGAGTTTGAGGGCTACCTCCGCGAAGTGGCGAACATCTTCGACTACCTTATCGAATCGTCCCGAAGCCTCGACAGCCTTGGCAATGGTCTCGCGGTAAACGACTTGGGGACGGCCGACATTGACTTCCAAGTGGTATTCACTGAGGAGCCGTTGCATCAAGACCTCCAGATGGAGCTCTCCCATTCCTGAAATGATGGTCTGCCCGGTATCCTCGTCGGATTTCACTAAGAAGGTTGGATCTTCCTCGCTCAGCTTTTTTAGGGAAGAAGCGAGTTTTTCCTGGTCTCTATTGGTTCTAGGTTCTACGGCCACCGACATTACCGGCTTATAGAAGTCTATGGGTTCCAGGAGAATTGGGTGGTCCTCCTTACAGAGGGTGTCCCCCGTCGTCGTCTGCTTGAACCCCATGAGCGCTACGATATCCCCCGCCCTGGCTTCTTCCAGCCTCTCCCTGTGGTTTGCGTGCATCAGGAATATCCGTGAAACCCTCTCCTTTGTTCTCAAGCGGGGATTATATACCTCTGCCCCGTTCTTGAGGACACCGGAGTAGATACGGGTGTAGGTCAATTTTCTCCCTTGGTCCATCATGATCTTGAAAGCGAGTCCACAGAAGGGTTCATCATCGCTGGGGGCTCTCTCCTCGATGGTATTCTGACGTGGATTGATGCCCTTAACAGGGGGGACATCTAAAGGGGAAGGAAGATATTCTACGATGGCATTCAGGAGCGGCTGAATTCCCTTATTTTTCAAAGCGGCTCCGCACAAAACCGGAACCAGGCTGAGGGAGATGGTGCCCCTCCTAATAGCTTCCGTAATCACTTCCTCCGAGAATTTTTCCCCTTCCAGGTACTTTTCCGTGAGGGCATCGTCGGATTCTGCAACGGTTTCCAGGAGCTTTTTTCTATACTCTGAGGCTTGAGGGAGAATCTCTTGGGGGATCTCTATCTCGCTGAAGGAGGCCCCCAGAGTATCCTCATGCCATATGATTCCCTTGAATCGAATCAAATCCACCACACCTTTAAATTGATCCTCGGATATCAGGGGTAATTGGACGAGCAGCGGTTTTGCTCCTAACCGATCGATTATCATCTCAACAGTCCCGAAGAAATCGGCACCAATACGATCCATTTTATTGATGAAGGCCAATTTGGGGACCCTATATTTGTCAGCCTGATGCCAAACGGTTTCCGATTGCGGTTCCACACCCCCAACTGCGCAGAAGACCGCTATGACCCCATCCAGCACTCTCAAGGACCTCTCAACCTCAATGGTAAAATCAACGTGACCAGGCGTATCGATAATATGGATATAGTTATCCCTCCATGGACATGTGGTTACCGCTGAGGTAATGGTGATTCCCCGCTGCTGCTCCTGGAGCATCCAATCCATTACTGTGTTCCCATCATGGACCTCCCCTATACGGTGAGTCCGTCCCGTGTAATAGAGAATTCTCTCGGTAACAGTGGTCTTACCCGCATCGATGTGAGCCATGAATCCGATATTCCGGGTCCTCGATAGCCTTTTTCCCCCTGCCTTTACCTTTGTTCGTTGTTCCATACCAGTTCATGCATCCTTGGTAAGCTTATCATTTATATCTTCGCAATATTAAAGGGTTTTATGAAAAAAGTCAACACTTCGGCTCCCCGGCCTGAATGCCTGGGCTTGCCTTCGACCCGAGCCTTTCGGCAGTGAGCTCAAGGCCGAACTGCTCAGGCCGAGGGTGCGCCGCCGAATGGGTCAAGGTAAGGGCGGATCCAAAATACAGCACCTAAATTTGTACTGATTGGAATAAATAAGGAAAATTGGATTTATCACTTAAACCATATGCCGGGAAATGTGCTTATGGATAAGCCAAGTTGCTTAAGCAGGTACAAGAGAAAATGCGAATTATTGCAATGAATTCTGCGACATGCCAATGAAATGTCCGAGAAAACACCATGTGACTAGTGATCTTTCAGGCCTACGACTCTGATAGGGAATGATTTCCGTTTGCACTATTGGATGGATTGGGCTGAGGGGAATCTGTAAAAAACGGTTAGGAATCTTTCCTCAATTCCCCCCTAATCCGACCAGTCCCACCTCCTAGTCCCTCTTGGGTGGATTCTTGAATCAAGTTTTAATATGATTTAACCAAGGGTAACGATATCTTATACTTGGAACAAAATTTGCTTATACCAAAAGCGAGAGTCCACACACCTGCTAAGGGAAAGGATAAACCATCATGCGATATTACACGATCGAAGTAAAGGAAAAGACCTGGGAAGAGCTTGAAAAGATCTCTGAATTAAAAAAGATTACCCCTAATCAGCTGATCGGAAACTATATAGAGAAAGGAGTAGAGGAAGATTACCTCGCTACTATTGTGGACGATTAATGGCTACAAATTCCGTTGTCAGTCCTCCCGAAGACAGAGGACAGTTCAAAATACCCTCCTTAAATTCCTAAGCAGGATCACCTCAGAGATACGCGTTCCGTATATATAGGGCGTCCCATAGAAGACCATTCTGGATAATAAGGGACACAGGGAGAAATTACCTGTCAGATTGACTCTCGTACAGAGATAGTCTCATATATCAGCATGCCGAGAATCGTTCAGTTGGTCGTGCCAAATGCCCTACCATATGTGATGGCTCGCGGCAGAGAGAGCCGAGAGATCTTCCGGCTCCGGCCCTTATCAGAATCAATTACTGTGTCGAGAGATGAGCAATCGAGAACTCGTTGCCGGGATTCAAGGAATTGGCAATCGAGCATGGCATGAGAATATTGTAGCCGTGAGCCTGCCCCCAATATGTCCATCGGTGGGAAACCCGCATTGACAATGACGCTGGATTGTTTTAAGGTTTTTGGAAATACACGAGCAAGGGTTTCTTCATGACCATAGTCGCTGTAATTCCCGCACGTTACCATTCTAGCAGATTTCCGGGTAAGCCCATTGTTGATATCTGTGGGAAGCCTATGGTTCAGCACGTCTACGAAAGGACAAAGAGCTCTACTTTGGTGACCGAGGTTATTGTGGCGACAGATGACGCGAGGATTGCCGATGTTGTGCGGAAATTCGGCGGAAAGGTCGTCATGACTTCCCCGGACCACCGGACGGGAACGGAGCGGGTGGCAGAAGCGGCCCGAGGGACAGAGGCTGAAATCATCGCTAATATCCAAGGTGATGAGCCGTTAATCCGCGGTGAGATCATCGATGAAGCCATAAAGCCCTTGATATCGGATGAGACCATCCATATCTCTACACTGAAAAGTCCCATTATCCGAATCAATGATTGGTTCAATCCCAACGTGGTCAAAGTGGTAACAGATCGCGAGGGATTTGCCCTCTATTTCTCCCGATCTCCCATCCCCTTCTTTCGCGATAAACTTGGGAAGGATTGGCGGATTCCCTCCCCAGAGCTGGAAAATGGAGATGACTCTTTTCCCTTGGGTTTCCTGTACAGGCATATTGGCATCTATGTCTGCAGGCGGTCCCTTCTCTTATCAATAAGTCAGATTGAGCCAACCCCACTGGAAAGGGCCGAGGGATTGGAACAGCTTCGGATCTTGGAAAATGGGTATCGAATTAAGGTAATTCCCATCGATTACCATCCCATAGGCGTGGATACTCCCGAAGACCTTAGGGAGGTCCGGCAAAAAATGGCTAAAGAGGATTTTCCTTGATATCCCGAAAGATTTTTGTTATATTATCAAGTAATTATGGAGGCAAAACCGCGCAAAAGAGCATGGAGAGTAGTGTTCATCCCTTTCCTCGTGCTCTTTCTCACCGCTTGTTCCCTCCTTCCTTGGTTGAAGAGTGAAAACCGAGCTTCTAGAAAATTGAAGCAGAAAGCCTTGGCCGATCAGGAGGTGGTTATCATCGATGGCCAGGAATACGTGAAGGTAGCCGTTAGCGGGAAACAGGGAGATCCCAGTGGGTCCCAATACCGATATATTGCCGTTAATGAATACCTTTCGAAACGAGGCGAATTTTCAGGACCCCAAGGGCAAGATTTGACAGGGGAGGAGCCACTGCTTCAATCCGAGAAAGAAACCATAACCCAGTCTCATGACATATCCATAACTGATT
>Ga0209636_10006004_pt1 | contig 12404 bp, 15 predicted proteins | sample DeeMarSWOR152_54_FD_187464 | JGI IMG/M metagenome (GOLD analysis project Ga0209636, IMG submission 187464) | Marine sediment microbial communities from White Oak River estuary, North Carolina - WOR-1-52-54 (SPAdes) (version 2) | ecosystem: Environmental > Aquatic > Marine > Intertidal zone >...
TCGCCGAGAAGGCGAGAGGCCCTCGCCGCGGAGATCGAGGCCGTGGCCCTCAGGAGCGCCTGTTTCATCCTCCCGCCTCGGGCCATCGACCTCGTCGTCGAGCGGGGCGAGAAGCTCCGGAAGCTCAACTACCTGGAGGCCATGGCCATGGCGAGGGTCATCCGGGACCTCCGGCCCGACAGGGCCTACGTCGATTCCTCCGACGTCGTCCCCGAGCGCTTCGCGGACCAGATCCTGCGGGTGCTGCCGGACAAGCCTAAAATGGTCTGCGAGCACGGTGCCGACGACAGGTACGCCGTGGTGTCAGCGGCCTCCATCCTCGCCAAGGTGAGGCGGGACCGGATCGTGGCGGAGCTGCGGAGGGAGCACGGCGACTTCGGCTCGGGGTACTGCCACGACGCCAGGACGGTCTCCTTCCTGGAGGGGTGGTTCAGGGAGAGGGACGATTGCCCCCCCTTCGTCAGGGCATCCTGGGCCCCCGTCAAGAGGATCCGCGGCCTCTAAGCTCCTCCTCTGTATCTGGCGACGGCCATGGCGTGGTCCCTCTCGTAGGGCTCCAGCTCCACCAGCTCCAAGACGGCTAGGCCCCGCCCCTCCAGCTCCTCCACCTGCTCGCCGTAGACCTCGCGGGGCGACCGGGTGACGTCGACGCTGCGGGATTTTATCGCCATCATCGCCCAGCCCGACGGCCTCAGGAAGAGCTCGGCGTTCCTAGCCAGTATCCCCGACTGATCGGGCTGCGCCACGTCCGCGTAGATGACGTCGACCCTGGGCAGTAGCGCGGAGTAGGATTCGGGCCGACGGGCATCCCCCAGTATCGGCGATATGTTCTCCCTGTATCTCGATAGGTTGTCGATGAGGTCCCTGAGGGGGCGGGGCGCGAAGTCGACGGCCCAGACGTGGCCCTCGGCCCCCACGATGTCAGATATGTGGGAGCATGTCGTCCCGGACGCGACGCCGAGGTATAGGACCTTGCCGCCGGGGGCGATGGGGACGTTCCTGACGTCGCTGAGGATGGAGGCCGCCAGCTTGCTGCGGTACGGGCTCCACGAGCGGTACTCCGCGCCCCCTATTTGGAGGAGCGCCTCTCCATAGAAGGACCGTCCGGGCGTGAGGTTCAGGGTGGCGAGAACCGGCCTCTCGTCAGTGATCTCGAATATCCCCGGCCGTAGCTCCCTGATCTCCATTCCGATCTGCGGCATTCCTCGTCGCTGTAGAAAAGGGGTGTTCCGGGCCTATAAGAGGGTTCTATTGAGCCTCTACGCTCTGCTCCATCATCCTCGCCTGGTCGATGGCGAGCTTCTGGAGCCACGACATGGGCGTCTTCAGCTCGTCGACCCACTTCGCGTAGTGGTGGCAGTTGACGTACGCGGTCGTGCCGCATATGCGTGTGAAGAAGTCCTTGGTAACCTGTATGCCGCAGCTCTGCAGATAGGGGCAGTCCTTCCTCCCCAGCTTCTTTTGGAGGGCCTCCGAGAGCGTCGCCATATCCATCTCAACGACCGGATGCTCTATCCGCTTCTAATATTAGATAAAAAACTAGTATGTAAATCTTTCATCTAGATCCGTATCAGTCCTACATAACAGTATTACATATAATCCGGATATGCAGCAATAGAGCTGAACGAATTCCCGGCTGATTGGAGCCCGTGCGTCAAGATATCGGAACGACCTCGGAAGAACGCAGCGTATAGGCCGGGTATGTAGATGCTTGAAGCTAGCATAAAATGTCAAATTTTAAGTATATGTTAAGAGAGTTTAGAAGGGGTTCCAATGTCCGCGGACGAGAACATCTACGTGGGATCTAAACCCATCCTGAGCTATGTGACGGCTATCGTCACCGCCCTCCAGAGGGCTGACACCATAAGGGTCCTCGCACGGGGGAGGGCTATAAGCAGCGCCGTCGATGTCGTCGAGGTCACCAAGAGGAGCTTCTTGACGGACATCTCCGTCGACGATATCGCCATCGGCACGGAGAGAATGGGAGAGGGCGAAGCGACCAGGAACGTCTCGACCATCGCGATAACCCTGTCGCGAAATAGGGCCACGGGCTCCGAAGGGTCTGCCGAGGACGAGGGCTGAATCGGGAGCGCCAGGAAACCCAGAGGTTTATTTTCTACTACTCCCCACGCCTAGCCCTCTCCATCCTCGAATCCAGCTCCGCCCTCAGCTGCCGGCCTAGGGGCGCCCCGGAGAAGGCGTCCGCCCTGGCCGCGATCGACAGCTTGGCCGCGAGGAGGCGGGCCGATCGGCCGCGCGTCCGGCGGGGCGAGGAATGCACGAACGGATGCTGGAATATGAGGCCGTGCTTGGGGGGCTTCGAGCCGGACTTGAGCGCGCGGAACATGGCCTTCTCAGCGCCCAGCAGCTGGAGGGTGCTCGACGGCATCATCGCCAGCCTCCTCAGCCCCCCCGCCTTCTCCATGAGCCTCGCCGCCAGCACCGGGCCGGCAACCTCGGCGAGGTTCGGGGCGGTCTCCTCCGCGAGGGCGGACAGGTGCTCCTCCAGAGCCTCCCTATAGAGGTAGAGGCCGACGAGGTGCGATGCGAGCTGCCTCACCCGGTCGATATCGCCTTTTTCCGCCGCTGCTCCCATCGAGGCACGGGCGGCCCTGGAGACCTCCTCCGCCTTCGCCCTCGGCAATCCCAGCTCCGTGAGGGCCCCAGGCTCGAAGCGGTTCCTCTCCCCGATCTCGCTGACGACCCTGGCGTAGGCTCCGTGGTCATCCAGGAGGCGGCCGAGCTCGGGGAAGTGGAGGCCGTACCACTCCCTCAGCCTGCTCGAGAGGGCGTTCAGGGACTTGGCGAGCTCGCCGAGGACGTGGACCGTCTGGGTGACCATCGACTCCCGCTCCGCGAGGGCCCTCCCAACGGCCCCCCTCGCCATGAGCACCGAGACCTCATGGCTCAGCGAGAGGAGCTGAGAGGCACGCTCCACCACCCCCAGTTCGATGGAGAGCTCCTCGAGGTTGTCCCGGAGGTGTCCGCCCGCTGTCGTTTCGGCTCTGACCTCGACCTCCACGCCCCACCGACGCCCGACGGCATCGGCCATGGCCCCGCTGGAGAAGACGAATCTCCCGAACCCCCTCTGGATGAGCCTCTCGACGACCTCGACGACCTCCCTCGTCAGCTCGCCCTCGCGCTGCCGGCTCAGGGCGGCCGCGATCCGCTTCGGATCCGCGGGGTAGAGGGCCTTCTCCACGATCTCGCCGTCATCGTTGACGCCGAAGACGCCCAGCATGGACTCCACGATGTAGATCAGCCCAGCCTCGGGCCTCCCCATCCCCCATCTCCCCCCTTCTACGAAGGCTTATCTAACGCCTATGCGAGTAGTTGAGAACGGGATGTCCCAATTAAGCTTAGCCGTAGACCTCGCGGGCCTCAGGCTGCGGAACCCGACCCTCAACGCCGCCGGCGTCCTCGGCATCTCCTCCCCCCTGCTGAGGCGCGTCTACGAGGCCGGCGCCGGGGCCGTGGTGACCAAGAGCATCGGCCCAAGGCCTCGAGCCGGCCACCCGAACCCCACGGTCTCAGCCGTGGAGTGCGGGCTGCTCAACGCCATGGGGCTCCCGAACCCCGGCGCCGGCTACTTCGCCGAGGAGATCAGGAAGCTCAAGGATGTGGGGGTCCCCGTTGTGGCGAGCTTCTTCGGGGAGTCGGTGGAGGCGTTCGCGGAGACGGCCATGGTCCTCGCCGAGGCGGGGGCCGACGCCCTCGAGCTCAACTGCAGCTGCCCCAACGTCGAGGAGGAGATGGGCATGCTCGGGGCCGACCCTGCTGGCGTGGAGAGGGTCACCGCGGCCGTCAAGGGCGCCGTAGACCCGCCCGTCTTCGTGAAGCTGACGCCGAACGTCGCCGACATCGCCGAGGTCGCGAGGGCGGCCGAGCAGGGGGGCGCGGACGCCGTCACGGCGGTGAACACCCTCCTGGCGCTGGCGGTCGACGCCGATCTGCGTCGGCCCGTGCTGGCCAACGTCACCGGCGGCCTCTCCGGCCCGGCGCTGAAGCCCGTGGCCCTCAGGTGCGTCTGGGAGGTCGCGGAGGCCGTCGACATCCCCGTCATCGGATGCGGCGGCGTCTCCGGCTGGAGGGACGCCGTCGAGTTCCTCCTCTGCGGCGCCTCCGCCGTCGAGGTCGGCACGGCGCTGATGACCAAGGGCCTCGACGTGTTCCGGGACATCCCGGAGGGAATCAGGGGCTACATGGAGGAGCAGGGGTTTGGTGAGGTCGGCGAGATTGTCGGGCTGGCGCATGAGGGCTGAGGCGGTGCGGGCGAGGAGGCTGGCCAGGGTCGAGCGGGAGGTCGACGATGTGCGGACCCTCTACTTCGGGGACATGCTCTGCAGCTTGGCGTCCCCCGGCCAGTACGTGATGGTCTGGGCCCCCGGCGTGGACGAGGTGCCCATGTCCCTCTCCACCATAGGCCGGGAGGGGCTGTCCTCCGTCACCGTCCGCTCCGTCGGCGAGGCCACGGAGGCCCTGTGCGGGTTGGAGGCTGGCGACGAGATCGGCGTTAGGGGTCCCTTCGGCAACGGCTTCTCCGTCCAGGGCACGTCGCCCCTCGTCGTGGCCGGCGGGACGGGGGCCGCCTCCCTGGCGCCTCTGGTGGAGGAGATGCTGGGCGGGGGCGTGGAGCCTACCTTCGTCCTGGGCGCCCGGAGCGTCGACCGGCTCCTCTTCAGGGAGCGCCTGGGGCGGCTGCTGGGGGACCGCCTGGTCCCCGCCACGGACGACGGCTCCTGTGGCTTCAGGGGGCTGGCCTCCGAGTGCGCGTCGACGATGCTGGAGGAAAGGTCCTTCGACATCGTCTACATGTGCGGCCCAGAGCTGATGATGGCCTCCGTCTTCGCCGAGGCCGATGGGATGGGCATCCCCGTACAGGCGAGCCTCGAGAGGCACATCAAGTGCGCCGTCGGCCTCTGCGGCAGCTGCGGCATCGGCCCCTACCGGGTCTGTGCCGACGGCCCCGTCTTCGCCTCGGATCAGCTGAGGACCGTCCGGGGGGAGCTCGGCAGGCGGCGGATGGGCCCCTCGGGCCGCATGGTCGAGGTCGACCACTAGCCTGCGGTGGGGTTATCAGGGAGGATGGCGACCCCAATAATGCGATGAATGGTTTGGCTGAGGTCGAGGTCCTGTTCCACTGCTTCTACATGCAGATGGGCGTGACAGGGGGCCATCCGGTGCTGGGCGTGAGGTGGCCGCTGACGCCGATGCCCGAGCCGGAGGTGGGGAAGGTCTACGGCGGCCTCGTCTTCAACCTCGGCTCCACGAACACGGTGCTGGTCCGGGACAGCGGGTTGAACATCATCGTCGACCCCGGGATCATCCAGCTGGTCCGGTACGGCGCCCTCCAGGCGAGGCTGGAAGAGGCGGGGCTGAGGCCCGAGGACATCGACATGGTGGTGAACACCCACTGCCACTACGACCACATCGAGGCCAACTGCCTCTTCAGGGGGAAGCCTCTCATCGTCCACGAGAAGGAGATCGAGTACTGCCGACGGCTCTACTGGCCGGAGTTCGCCGACGCCTACATGGGCATCCTCGAGGTCGACGCCATCTCCGGGGACAGGCGCGTATCGGATAACGTCAGGGTGGTCGAGACGCCCGGACATACGCCGGGGAGCATAACCGTGGTGGCAGAGACGGCCGAGGGGCCGGTGGCGTGCGTCGGCGACGCGGTCATCGTCAAGGAGGACCTCCTGGAGCTCAGGCCGCCCTCGGTGGTGACGAGGAACGTCGCGCCGGAGATGGCGGTCGAGAGCCTGAGGAAGATTGCCTCCCTCAGGCCGGCGCTGGTGATCCCCGGCCATGACGCCCCCTTCAAACCCGCCGGGGCCCAGAAAGGTTTATAGAAGATGCGGCGATACGGATCCGCGGTGATCGGATGCCCACGCACGGCTCATTAACGAAGGCGGGGAAGGTCAGGGCCCAGACCCCGAAGATAGATGGCAGGCCCAGGAGGAGCCCCACCCCCCGGAGGAGGAACTGGCTCAACTTCCAGAAGAGGATCGTCCACGCCCCGGTCGAGCAGCGGAGATTCAGAAGGTAGCGGCGCCCAATCTTCTATGAAGGCCTCCCCAGAGGGTACAGACGTTTTGGAAGCAGCCCTCAGGGCGATAGCGGACAGGCTCCTCAGCGCGCCCTCCATCGGTCGAGAGGGCGTCAATAGGGCCAAGATAGAGGTCTGCAGGGAGCTAGGCCTGGATAGGATACCCGCGAACTCCGAGATCATCGGCGTCCTCGGGCCGGGCGAGGCCGAGAGGCTGCTCCCGATCCTGACGCGCAAGGAGACGAGGGCGGCGAGCGGCGTCACCGTCGTGGCTGTCATGACGGAGCCGCGGCCCTGCCCCCACGGCCGATGCGCCTACTGTCCCGGGGGCCCGGATGAGGGCGTGCCCCAGAGCTACACCGGCCGCGAGCCGGCCGCCATGAGGGGCGCCCAGAACCGGTACGACCCCTTCCGGCAGGTGTCGAGTAGAATCGGGCAGCTGAGGGCCATCGGGCACGTGGTGGACAAGGTCGACCTCATCGTCATGGGCGGCACCTTCCCCGCGGCCCCCATCGACTACCAGGAGAGGTTCGTGAAGGGATGCCTCGACGCCCTGACGGGGTGGAGGACGGCCTCGCTCGCCGAGGCCAGGGGGCTGGCGGAGTCCTCGGGCATCAGGAACGTCGGCATCACCGTCGAGACCCGACCGGACTGCGTCGACATCGCGGCCGTCGACAGGATGCTGGGGCTTGGCGTGACCCGGGTCGAACTGGGCGTCCAGAACGTCTACGACGACATCTACGAGCTGGTGGGGAGGGGGCACGCCGTCCAGGACGTGGTCGACGCCACCCGGATGCTGAAGGACGCGGGGCTCAAGGTCTGCTACCACATGATGCCCGGGCTGCCCGGCTCCGACCCTGACCGGGACCTGGAGGGATTTGAAGCCGTCTTCGGCGACCCCCGGTTCAGGCCGGACATGATCAAGGTCTATCCCACCCTCGTCATAGAGGGGACGAAGCTCCACCGATGGTGGATGGAGGGCCGGTACACGCCCCCCTCGACGGAGGAGGCGGCGGAGCTCGTGGCCCGCGTGAAGGAGAAGGTGCCACCGTGGGTCAGGATCATGCGGGTTCAGAGGGACATCCCCCGCCCCCTTATCGAGGCTGGCGTCGAGAGGAGCGACCTGAGGCAGCTCGCCAAGGAGCGGCTCCGGGAACGGGGCGGCCGCTGCAGGTGCATCCGATGCAGGGAGGTGGGCCGCCGGGCCCTGGAGGGGGTCGAGCCCGACCTGAATGGGCTGGGGCTGGTCCGCAGGGCATACGAGGCGTCGGGGGGCGTCGAGGACTTCATCTCCGTGGAGGACGAGGAGGCCGACGTGCTGGTGGGCTTCGCGAGGCTCAGGATCCCCTCGGGGGAGGCCCACAGGCCCGAGGTGGGGGCGTCCTCCGCCCTCGTCCGGGAGCTCCACGTCTACGGCCGGATGGTGCCGGTGGGGGCGCGGCCCTCGGAGGGGTGGCAGCACAGGGGGTGGGGCGGGGCCCTCATGGCCGAGGCCGAGCGGGTCGCCCTCGAGGAATACGACGCAGGAAAGGTCGTGGTGATGAGCGCCCTCGGGGTCAAGCGGTACTTCGAGGGACTGGGCTACCACAGGGACGGCGTCTACATGTCGAAGCGCCTGTGATCGGAGCCCGCAGGAGGATCGTGGCGCCGCGGGCAGGGCTGGAGCCCGTTCGCCGTCGCCCAGGGCAGCGCCCGGGACGATGGCGGAGGGCGAATAGTTTTAAACTTCTGCCTCGAAGATTGGATCGATCGAATGGTTGAAGTGGTGACCTTAGAGGAGTTCAACGAGTTCCGGAGGAGCCTCGAGGAGAGGCTGGACGCCATCGAGAGGAAGCTGGACGACTTCGTAAAGGCCGTCAACGAGAAGCACACGCGCACGCAGGTCGAGGTCGAGGAGCTGAGCGAGCGGATCGGCGAGCTCTCCGAGTCCAGCAGGGGCTTCGTGGACCGGCTGAGGGAGGCCCTGCGCCCGCGGGCGGCCGAGCCGATGAAGGAGCAGGCCAGGGCCAACCCCGTCGGAGAGACCGAGAGGACCATCGGGAGGGTCGCCGACGTGATTATGAGATGCCCCAACTTCTTCGACTGGGACTGGTGCCAGGACAACTGCCCCATGTACGTCCTGTGCGACGACATCTCGTCCGTCCAGGATATCTCGAAGCTCCCGCAGGAGGACTCCATCGGGAGGTTCAAGGGGCTTCTCAAACGCCTGGAAGACTCCTTCAACGCCAGACGGTGAGGGCATCAACGGAGCTTCTCTTCATTATTAATCAAAATAACGAGAAAAGAATTATCCTATATAACGATATTATGTATTAAGTTATGGATATTATTTTAAATAATATGAGAATGAAAATGTATGAGGGATATGAAGAAGCTCAGTTTCCTGATATGCCTTGTCCTGATCGTAAGCATTTTAGCGCCCATCGCCTCCATCGCCTCAGCCGGTAAGCCCAACGGGGCACCTCCAACGCTCGAGAAACGGGTCTTCATCCACTACAAGAGGGGATACGGCAGGGGCCCTCCGCCGGGCGGGGGATCCCAGCCCAAGGAGAAAGGCCATTCCGACCACTACGAGCTCCTGGGCAAAGGCGTCAAATGGAGGGAGACGCCGGTCTCCTACATCATCGACCCGGACAACCCGGACGGGCTCCCGGAGGGGTTCATCGTCGCCGCGATCACGGCCTCCGCAGAGGAGTGGGATAGATACACGAGCGTGGACCTGTTCGGAGCTTATTCTGTCGATTGCTCCGCGAGCTGGGACGACGACGCCCCGGACGGAGCGAACGAGCTCGTGTTCGGGGACTATCCCAGGGAGGGCGTCATCGCGATAACCATCGTATGGGGCTACTTCAGCGGCCCTCCGGGCCTCAGGGAGATCGTGGAGTTCGACGTGATGTTCGACACAGACTACGCCTGGGGCGACGCCGCGGCACTCGGAGGCGCCGTGATGGACCTGCAGGACATAGCGACCCACGAGCTCGGGCACGGAGCCGGGCTGGGCGACCTATACTACTGCGAGCTGGAGACGATGTACGGCTACGCCTTCTACGGGGAGACGATGAAAAGGGACCTATACGCCGGCGACATCGCGGGGATCCAATACCTGTACGGGAAATAGCCCCATTTTTCTGCAACAGGCGACGCTGAGTGATTGATCGGGCGCCGCGGAATCAACCTATTCAACGATATCTCGCGCCTGAAAGCGCGCTGAATGGGGCCTTGTGACCCTCCTTTACCAGTCTTTCGTGGATTGCGCTCTTGAGAGCACCGAGGCCCTCCCCTGTTTTTGCGCTCACCGGTAATACATGGTCATCGATCCTCGATGGACGCTCGCCGCTAATCCGGTGCATGAGATCTCTGAGGCTTTTCTTCAGGCCATCCTCATCCGTCTTATCGATCTTGTTCGCTGCCACCAGTGGAAACTCGCCCGTATTTTTGGCTAGGAACTGGATCATCTCCGCATCCAGCGAACGGTACCCCTTCTTATCCAGACGCCGTGTCGCCTCAAAATAGGTAGATATATCCAGAACATGGACGGCGAGAGCTATGCTTCCCGCGTTGGACTCCAGGAAAGCGATGATCTCATCCTTCACCCTCTCTTCAACATCCCTGGAAGCCCGCGAAATCCTGCCAAAACCAGGCATATCCACCAGAGACAGGTCGCGACTGAGGGGGTATCTCGCGATCCGCCGGGTAGTCCCCGGGCGCTTGCCGGCTGCGGCATCGAGGCCGAAGATCCCTCCGATGATGCTGCTCTTGCCCGCATTTGGCCTCCCGGTGAAGACCAGATAGGACTCGTTCATTGCCCCAGCTCTCGCGATGTCGAATCAATGCTTACAGCTGTGGGCGGCCGAATCGTCTGATCTATGACCCCCTCAAGGTCCCTGAGTCTATTTCTCAGCGTCACCTCCGTGGTTCCGGCGGCCTCTGCCACATCCTTCTGAGTGCATCCCTCCCCATTGAACTTGCAGGCCATGTACAGGGCCGCAGCCGCTATGCCCCTCGGGTCTTTTCCCATCAGGGCCTTCTTCTCCCGAGCCTCCCGGAGGATCTCCACCGTTAGTCGATCCGTCTCTCGGCTGATGCCCATCTTGGACGCGATCCTGGACACGTACTTCATGGGGTAATCGACGGGCATCTTGATCTCCAGCTCGCGGAGAAGATACCTGTAGGTGCGGGACATCTCCCTGTGATCCCTCGTGCTCGCCTCCGAGATCTCCTGGAGCGATCGCGGAATCCTCGCCTGGCGACAGGCGGCATATACCGAAGCTGCGACGAAGCCGGCTATCGTCCGGCCCTTGATCAGATCGCCCTCGAGGGCCCTCCGGTATATGACGGCCGCCCTCTCCCTGACGCTATTGGGTAGGTGCAGTATATCCGCCAGCCTGTTCAGCTCGCTCATGGCTTGGCTCAGGCTCCGCATCCACCGCTCATCCAGCTTCAAGCGCGTGTCATATCTCTTCAGACGCCGCATCTTGTGCCTGGTCCTCTGATCCAGCCGCCTCCCGCGGATATCCTTGTCCGCTCTGAAACTCGTGGAGAGGCCTTTATCGTAATAGGCGTATGAGGTCGGAGCGCCCGTCCTCCTCTTCGTGATCCTCTCCTCGGGGGTGAACGCCCTCCACTCCGGGCCTCTATCGACGACCACATCCGATATCACGAGGCCGCACCGACCGCAGACCTCCTCGCCTTTACTTTGGTCATGGACGAGCTCGGCGCTCCCGCATCTAGGGCACCCTCTGATTTCTTTATCATCCTCCAAATCTATCCCCCCTCTATTGTAAGCGGTCGATCCACGCATTTTATAGGGTATTTTACCTATCCCTAATATTATGTGTTACTTATTTATTAATATTTTGCGTTTTCACGAGGTGACCCGGGTCTGCATCATCCCGCTCGACTTGTATCAGGCATACGTTCGATTAATGGGTCCTTATCCTAAAATCGCGCGCGATGTTTAATATACCAAGAGATATTGATGACTTGGTGTTAGCTTATGAGAGTGAAAACGCCCAGGCTTTCTATCATTTTCCTCATAGTTACGCTCATCGTAGGCATAGCCATAGGGTACAAAGTGAACGATGTCATAACCTCGCCAAAGATACGCAGCCTCAGAGAGGGCATAGAGGACAAAGACGACCAGATCACCGCCATGCGAATAACCATCGACCGACTTGAAGAGAACGTGACAGGCCTCATGGTCAGCCTCACCGACCTGACGGAGCTCTACGACGATCTGGCGGAGAACACCGTGCCCAAGAGCCAGCATGATGCCCTGGCGGCCGAGCATCTGGAATTGACGGAGGACCACAACGCGCTGGAGGCACAGGCGTCATCGCTGCGGTCCATCAACGAGGACCTGACCGAAGAGAACCAGAACCTATCAGAGGAGTATGAAGAGCTGCTCGCTAAATACTCTGAAATCAGAGTTCTGTCATGGACATACTTCGAGGCACACAGCCTAAGGATCAACCTGACCACCACCACGACCACGTATAACAAGAACAAACCGATCATGGGATCCATAAGTATATACCACGAAAACAATCAGCCGTTCAACGGAACCATCAGATTGATGCTCTGGAGCAATTACTATTCAAGCGGAACAACATCGGACAAGTTCTCGGTCCATGGGCAGGCCGACTACTCGTTCTCCTATCCATTCTTACAGGGCCCGGGAACCTACTATCTCCGAGTATCGGAGATCAGGGATGCTGGTGGGTTTACGGTCGTCACCTACAACGAAGCCAGAGAGTACAGCATAAAAATAACGATGGGTTAGATACGGGTTTCGCGCGCCGTTATTCACGACAACCACCGGGCGACGCTGAGCGGGGATGCTTTTATCCGTGGAGCGCGGCCTTAAAGTTGAGGGCTGGAGGTTGTTCGTGGTCGTCTACCACTACCAGGTGCCCATGGAGAAGACTAAGCAGTACATCATGCTGGAGAAGCAGGCCACGAAGATCTATATGGAGCACGGCTGCCTCGGGGTGGAGATCTACCGGGACGCCAAGGACCCCAGGCGCTGGATGGAGATAAACAGGTTCAGGGACAGGGAGCACTACAACGAGGTCATCGGGGCCGTAGAAAAGGACACCCGCCTCCAGAGGCTGTACGATGAGTTCACATCCCTCCTCATAGCCGAGGAAGCCCAGCCCGAGAAGAAGGTCTACTTCAGGATGATCTGAGGCCCGGAGACCCAGACGCAAATATAAGGGGACGCGACCAAGAGGAACCTGAACAGGCATGAGCGGGGAGGCGCTTCACGGCTACAGGGGCCGCCCGAGAGAGGCCCTGAAGGAGGCGGGCGTCGGCATCGGCGACCTCGTGAGGGTGGAGGCCGGCGGCAGGCGCT
>Ga0209636_10006005_pt1 | contig 12404 bp, 14 predicted proteins | sample DeeMarSWOR152_54_FD_187464 | JGI IMG/M metagenome (GOLD analysis project Ga0209636, IMG submission 187464) | Marine sediment microbial communities from White Oak River estuary, North Carolina - WOR-1-52-54 (SPAdes) (version 2) | ecosystem: Environmental > Aquatic > Marine > Intertidal zone >...
GTCGGCTTCATCAAGATTATGGAGGGCGAAATATTCTCATAGTCGTAGTAGGCTATTTGCGACAACCGCTTTGAAGAAAACGTTCCATCCGAGTCTATGAATAGAGATTTGTAGCCCATTCTTGCACGATTAATAGCGCATTGAATAGCAAGGGAAGTTTTACCAGTTTCCGCCTCTCCATAAACAAGGGAGACGCCGTCAACGGGGAGCCCTCCACCTAACAACTCGTCGAGCGAACCACAACCCGTCGGAACCGTGTGCTGCAAGGGGCTTCACATAGAAAGCGAATATAAACCCAAAAATTATAAGCGTTGCCTTTAGTGCGCTATTTTCTAGGGTTATGTAAGTTCATAATATATTTAAGAGACTGAGAAAGAACAATGGGAGGCATGGAGGGTCACAGTTTGTATACGCTTACATTTTTATCTTTAACTCACTATTTTCTCTTGCATAAAGCGTAAAAGGGCAGTCTTATGAAAGCAAAAATTGCGCTCGCAACGGTGTCTGGAAGAGCCTATTATAAGCTGGTAAACGAACTTAAAAGAAGGGGTCTGCCCTTTTTGAGTCTGAAGCCCTGGGATTCTATTCCTTTAGACGTTAAAGTAGTTATAACCACCAATGAAGAATGTCGTTTGACAACACACCCAAAGGTTCTCATTTTCGAGCATGAATCAGATCCCGCAATGGTTATTGATGAAGCGATTCGAGTTGCTCAGGGGAAGTCAAATTATGATAAAGTCGTTGTTGGGGTGGATCCAGGTAAAACTTACGGAGTAGCAGTTCTGGGTGATGACAACGTTCTGGAAACCATTAATTGCTCAAGTTTGGAAGAAACGGTAAACAAGATCATGAACAGTATGAAGAGAACACCAGCAACGGTTAACATAGTGAAGGTAGGGAACGGTGCTCCTATTTATACTAAAGAATTGCTACATTTATTAGATGAAACCATGCCAAGAGACGCTATCATAGAAATAGTGAGTGAGGCCGGAACGAGCCACCTCAAGAATGAAACTGCCCATCGAAGAGGGTTAAGAGACATGATGTCTGCCATAGAAATCGCGAGAAGAAGGGGCCAAGCCTTTTCTAGGAAGAAGGAATGATGAAGCGTATTATTGAAAAAGGGAAAACTTTACTAGTTGATGGCCCCGCGTCGATAAGTCTTCTTTCGGGGAAAGTTAGCGTCTTAGGTGCAAATTTTAAAATCGGAGAGAAAATCGTAATACGAGAGGGAAAACGTGTACCCTTTGGGGTAAGGAAAAAGGCTACATTTGACCTGATGGTAGGCGAAGGGGCTTCCTTTGAAGAAATTGACGGAGGCACTGTTCCTTCTTCATGGGAAAATGCCTCAAAGGAGATATTATCTTTAGGGAAGCCGGTAACGGTTATGGTTATGGGTGGAGTGGACTCGGGTAAAACTAGCTTTTGTACCTTTCTAGCGAATGAGGCATTGGGAAAGAAATGGAAGATAGGCATCATAGATGCTGATTTAGGACAGTCTGATGTGGGACCGCCTTCAACTATAGGATTCAATTACATCACTGAGCCTGTGAAGGACCTCTTTGAAATTAAGGCAGAAGATTCATATTTTGTGGGGTTGACGAGTCCTAGTGGAGCAGTAAACAAGGTAATAGAGGGACTAGCTGAGCTAAGAGGCAGGATATTAGAGACAGGTTTAGATTTTTTGGTCATAAACACCGACGGATGGGTTGAGGGTGAAGACGCCGCGAAATATAAAATTCGGTTGACAGGGAAAGTTTCTCCCAGCGTAGTTGTAGGAATACGACAAGGAGACGAGTTGACGCCCATATTAACAGCGTTGAAGGAGACTAAGATTCTTGCGATAGACTCTCCGCAGTTGGTGCAACGAAGAAATCGGGAGAAAAGAAAGATTTTACGCGAGGTAAGTTACAAAAAGTATTTGAAACAAGCCAAGGTGCAGTCATTTGCACTAAACTGGGTTAAAGTTGAAGGCTCTCTTCTAGGCGTTGGCAGTCCCCTAGCTCCAGAGCGTATGGAAAAGATAAGGAATTTGTTGGGAACAAGACCCATCTACTGTGAAGAAACGCTCACCACAATTTTCGTTGTTCTAAGGAAAAAAAAGTCGGTCACTGAGGAGCAAATAGAAGAGATTGAAGAAAGCTTTGGAAAAAGGGCGAAGGTGATAAGGGAGGGCGAAGAAGAAGGTTTGCTTGTCGGGCTGCAAGATGAGCGAGGTAAGTTTCTGGGAATCGGCATTTTGTGCGGAGTTAACTATAAAAGGAGGGCTCTGAAGGTTTACACTCCGATAAACGAGAACGTGGCAACCATTCGTTTCGGTCAAATAAAACTGGATGAAAACGGCAGGGAGATCGGTTTAAGCACGGTTTATGCAGACTATGTTGTGTAGAAATTTTTTGACACATGCTATGTACAAAATCTGGTGTTTTGACGTACCTCAATCCTTTAGGCGTTTAGATGGGCATAACGTATTGACTGGACAAGGTTTGCACAAGGGTTTCCTCGCCTTACAATATTTTCTGCCAAGCGAAATAAGTAACAAATGAACAAGAAGATAATCTTCGGGTGAATAAAGAGTTTCAAGCGCCCGCCGAACTCCTTCGTAATCAGCCTTTGGTGCAGCCAGCCCCAGCCTTTTCGAAACACGATTCACATGAGTGTCTATGGGAACCGTTGGTTTTCCAGCGCAAAAGAGGAGAACAACATCAGCGGTTTTAGGTCCAACTCCCGAAATGTTTAGAAGAATCCTCCGTGCCTCTTCGAGGGGAAGCGAGTAGATAAAATCTAAGGAGCCGTTGAACTGTTCCAAGATCACGTTAGAAATGGCCTTGATAACTCTTGACTTATTTCTGTACAGCCCTCCAACCCTTATGGTATTTTCAATCTCCTCAACGCTTGCCTTGGCTAAGGCTTCTGGGGTTATGGAAAATCTTCTTGAGAGATTTTCGAAGGCCCTAACCGTGTTTTTGTCAGCCGTAGCCTGAGAAAGCACTGTTATGATTAATGTTTTAAATGGGTCTCTGGTTGAACCAGTCCACCGCGGAATGGAGAAGGTGCATTTAAGTATGTGGAGGATTTCTTTTGCTCTGTCTTTAGGCACCGAGGCAATTTCCTCCTCCAATTCGTTTGAAAACACTAAATAGTGGGTGAACAACGCTATAAATAAACGTAGCAGGGTTGCCCATGTCACGAGCAAAAATTGTCCAAGAAAAAATAATTGAAAGAGATACACCTTTCTTAGCTATTTATCTTGAGACAAAAAACGCGAGTTTAGTTCTTCTGAGCGAGGGAGAGGATCAGTTAGGAACGCTGGCTGTGGCTATACCCCAAGCTCAAAAAATGGTTGGCCCGCCTCTATCTTCAGTTTTGCTCGGCGACCGAAACATGATGATCGCCCGTGTTCTAGCCGAACGTCTCGCCGAGAGAATGAAAAAAATCGCCTTAGTGTCGGTTTTCAGTAAGACTGTTAGTGAAAGGGAAGCGGGTTCCATCTTTTTAAAGCTCGTCGAAAAGATCATTGGAAGAGGGGAGGGAGAGAAATGAGTCTTCGAAGTTTTCTTGAGGAAATGAAGAAAAGCTTATCGTGAGCATGAACTTTGCGTTCAACAGAAGATGATGGCATTCGTTTCATGAGCATGCGCTAAACAAGCCTTCCATCAGTTGCTAGAGTCTTTTCTGCATGGTTCGTTCATGAATCTTTATGGCTGTAACTAAGAAAATGATTGTGAACGCTACAAGAACTGTAAAGTCTAGCACAATTGGGTAGTAGCTGTTGCCCTGTATTGAATGCCTTGCTAGGTCTGTGAAATATGTTAGAGGAGAAATTGAAGAGATGGTTGGCATATCTTCTATTGGAATGAAAATTCCACTTATGAAAACCAAGGGAAATTTGATCATGGCGGATAGCATCATTACGCTGGCTGGGGTATCTGTTGGGGGATAGGCGGATAGCAATATGCTGAAAGAGGCAAAACAGAAAGTTGCAAGAATGATTCCCAATCCCAGAATCCATGGATTGACTATTTGTACGCCGATGAACAATCCGACTATCACTGGAAATACGGAAACGATGGCTCCAAAAAGGAATGAAGAAAGCACATCTCCGAGAAAGATTGTCCAAATAGAGATTGGAGAAGATATAAGTCTCTCTAAAGTCCTAGCCCTCGCCTCCCATGGAACAATAGCAGGTCCAACCGATGTGGCGGTGAAAAAAGCAGTCATTCCAAGCAATCCGGGTATAAGAGCTTCAGCTGGCATGTTTCGTCCGATGTAGAATGATAGGAAAAGAAAGAATGGGGTAATAAGCCCAAATATAACGACTGGCCCTTTAGAGTAGTAGATGCGTATATTCTTTTTGACGATTGCAAAAGACCGTTTGATCTGCTCCCAAAAGTCGCTTTTCATGATGGCATCCTATCCTAACTTTCTTTCACGAGTTTAAGGAATACATCTTCCAAAGTGGGTGCAAGCGTGTTAAGGGTAACTATTTTTAGTTCCTTTGAGCGCGCAAAATCAATTAAACAATCCAAAACATCGCTTGTCTCCTTCACGTATAGCCGAATTTTGTCTCCCATTTTCTTAACTTCTCTAACCCCCCGAATTTTGGACAACTCCTTTATGGAAATTGTTTTGTCAAAACTGACTTCAATGGATTGTAATCCACTGCTTTTCATCCGAAGTTTCTCAGGGCTGTCAATTGCAGCAATTTTCCCATAGTTGATAATCGCCACTCTATCGCAAAGCATGTTAGCTTCGTCCATATTATGTGTCGTCAAAAAGACGGTTGTGCCACTTTTGTTAAAGTCTCGAATCATCTCTTTTACGAGTCGCGAACTCTCCACATCTAGACCTGAAGTTGGTTCATCTAGGAAAAGGATTTGTGGTTCATTTATCAAAGCCATGCATAACAGAAGCCTCTGTTTCATTCCTCTGGAAAACCCCTTAACAAGCTTGTTCCTACGCTCGTAGAGTCCAAACTCTTTCAGAAGCTTTTTGCCTTTTTCTTGCCTTTGCTTTTTAGGAACGCCGTATAATTCTCCAATTAGCATGAGATTGTTCCACGCTGTAAGGTCAACATAAGCATTTGCCATTTCAGGAACAATGCCCATCATTTGCTTGCCTTTCAGTTTTTCTTTTTGGATATCATGCCCAAAAATAGACGCAGTGCCTCCATCAGGCTTGATTACGCCTATAAGCATACGAATAGTTGTAGTTTTGCCAGCTCCATTTGGTCCTAGAAAGCCAAATAGCTCTCCCTTCTCCACTTGAAAGCTGATGTGGTCGACAGCCACCAATTTGTCGAAACGCTTTGTGAGATTTGAGACCACAACGGCATTATCTGCGTTCATAACTGACGTCAACCTAGTTGCTCGTCATTTTTTAGGAGGGCGATTTTGATCTCTTTGGTTTTGAGCCTCCATACCTTTTCTGGCGCACCTCCGCCTTCTTCCCGATATTCCGCCAGCTCAATGATGCCTGCATCCTCTAGTTCGGAGAGGTGGTAGTAGAGCCCTGACTTGGAAAGTCCTTCTCCAGCTTCCTTTAGTCCCTCGAAAATTTCGCCTGTACTCTTTGCTTCGTTTCCTATGAGGCGGATGATTAGCCATCTGGTCGGACAGTGCAACGCTCTAAAATACTTGTGAAAACTGCCGAACTCGCCTAGGTCGGAGCATCCACAATCTTCATGACACAACTATTTTTCCCTCAAGTGTTTTTCTACATAACTCAGGTGAAGGTCGGCGTCCTTAGAGTCGCCTTTTGAGATCAACTCGCGAGCCTCCTCTATGTGCTTAAGGGCACAACCCCTCAAATCGTCCTCGAACTCGCATTTACGGCACTTTTCTCTTTCACTCATATACTCATAACCTCCGATAAGGCTGGAATATTACAAAATATTTTGTAATATATAAGTCTTTTTGCCGATGTTGCAATCAATTTTAAAGTGTTTCAAGTTTCGCGAGTAAATTATCGGTGTAGTTTTTAAGAGAGAGGTTTTACCTTAATTATTCTCTAATCAACTGAAGGCATAACATATGAAAGAAGAGGTTGTAAGTTTCCAAAACATAGTCGAAGCCGCTAAGAGAATTAAAAGCTTTGTTACACGAACTCCAACTTTCCACTCAGTTATTTTCAGCCAGAGAACTGGTGCAGAGGTGTACCTGAAGCTTGAATGTTTTCAACCAGTCGGAGCCTTCAAGATAAGGGGAGCAGTTAACAAAATAGGTAGCCTTCCCCAGTCAGAACTAAAGAAGGGGTTAGTAACAGCCTCCTCTGGAAACCATGGATTATCCGTCGCCTACGTAGCCAAGATTTACGGAACCAAAGCCGTCGTGGTTGTGCCTCAAAACGCTGTGAAGGAAAAGGTCGAAGCCATAAAGAGTCATGGAGCAGAAGTCGTAAAATACGGAAAGGACTATGAAGAAGCGTACTCGAAGGCTCTCGAGATACAAAAGAAAACCAAAATGACCCTTGTGCATCCGTTCAACGACCCCTTTGTAATAGCGGGACAGGGGACAATTGGTTTAGAATTGCTCGAAGACATCCCTGACCTAGATACGATTATCGTGCCCGTAGGCGGTGGTGGTCTCATATCGGGAATCGCTGTCGCTGCAAAAACCTTGAAGCCAGATATAAAAGTAATTGGGGTTCAAGCTGAAGGGGCTCCAGCTGTCTATCGGTCTTGGAAAGCTGGAAAAATTGTAGAGATAGATTCTGTTAAAACAGTAGCCGATGGTTTGGTTGCGAGGAAACCGCTTGATTTAACGTTCAGAATAATGAAAAGATACGTAGATGATATTCTCTTGGTAACTGACCGAGAAATCGGTGAAGCCGTATTGGCACTTCTACGTGAAGCTCACATACTGGCTGAGCCTTCTGGAGCAACTTCGTTGGCAGCTCTTTTGTTTAAATATCATCCAAAACCAGAGGAGAAAGTTGCCGTTATCATCAGTGGAGCAAACATATCAATCGGCTATTTGACATCCCTGCTAAACAAACAAAAACGGAAGCATCCTGCCTAGCAATCTAGAGCTGAAAGAAGATATTAGGGGGCAGGAACACAAAGGAAAACATCAGTGTTATTTTATCGGCTCAACGCCTTCCAGATCGCTCAATTGACCCTTCCGCTCTTCAGCCCAAACTGCCTGAACTCTCATCCCGACCTTAACATCCTTCGGGTCCACATTCAACAACATAGTTTGAACGATGGTATCGGAACCATGGAATTTGACCAGACATGGGATAAGTACTTCTCCTTCTGCTACAACACCCATTTCCACCGGATCCATTCCCAATATCTTCATTCCCTTTCTCATCGGCGTACTCAAAACAAAACCAGTAATGACGCCTTTATCGCTAACAACAATCCTTTCATCTATCCACCTGAAGCACCTTCCGCATATGTAGGTAGGTGGAACAAAAACCCTTCCGCAACCAGAGCATATTGACCCAACTATTTTTTTCTGTTTGAGCCCATCCTTGAACTCTTCGTGGTGCTTCCAAGCCTTATACTTGTATTCTCCCACATCCCAGTTCCCTTCGGTGGCTATCGTTTCCTTGGTTTTGTACTTTGTTTGCTTCTTTTCCGCCATACCTTCATCTCCTAGGAGAATCTCCTAGAACGGTTATTGTCGTAAAGTTTGTCGCTCCTCCCCACCCATGAGCCACAGCGTTCTTAACATCCTTTGGAACTTGATGCTTTCCAGCCTTCCCCATTACTTGTAAGGCACATTCAAGAACCCTTTGCATAGCCGAGGAGCCTATCGCATTCGTCGAGATAACCCCTCCCGAAGGATCGAGTGGCATGCTACCGTCTATCTCTGTCTGGCCTTCCTCAAGGGCTATCCAAGCCTTGCCATCGTCAAACAAATCTACCCTCTCACTGAACATCAGTTCTTGGTGGGGAAAAGGTTGATAAATTTCTGCCATATCGATTTCTTTTCTTGGATTCTTTATCCCAGCTCTCTGGTATGCCTCCCTAGCCGATATAATGCATTGCAGTTGTTCGGATAAATCTGTGATCGCGGTTCCTTGAGAATTTTCACCCATCAAATTTGGTTCATCTGCGTAGGCCGCAACACCCTTTATCCAAGCTGGCCTCTCAGCTTTTTTCTTAGCAATTTCCTCTTCGGCATAGACAACAGCGGAAGCGCCATCGCTGGCCGGGCAGACGTGCCCGAACCTTAGGGGGTAGGAAATCCATTCGGTTTTAGCTATGTCTTCTGGTGTGCAGTTGGGCCAGCGGAGGTGCGCATATTCGTTTTTAGCTGCATTTCGTCTGGATTTCGCGGCCACCATATCAAGGTGCTTGACTCCGCATCCCGATCTGTACATGTAGCAAGACGCTTGGAAGGCTGAGACTCCAGTCGCCGCACCAGTAGCTAAGGATACAAGCCACTTTATACTTGCCCCATGTTGCATCGTGTGGAATATATTTGCCATAGCGACGTGGGCTAAGCCTGTTGAGGCTCCTCTTTCTTTGCTGTCAGAATGTTTTTCAAAAGCGACCGCTAGGACTACGTCGTAGAGGCCGGATGCGACACTGTAGTAACCTCCATGGGCGACCGATCCGCCAGTTGTTCCTCCAGTGGTGATTCTTAGGAAAGGTTTTGGGGCTCCGAACAATTCTCCAGCCCACAGCTCCGTATCGTATATTCCCCCAAATCCCTGCATGTTTCCCACAACAATAGCATCCACTTCATCCGGGGTTACGTTTGCGTCTTCCATGGCTTTCCAAGCCGCTTCCGCAATCATCTCAGATGTGTTAACGTCCCTGAGCCTTCCATGTTTCGTTTGTCCACAACCTATTATCGCCACGTTTCTCTTCATCATTCTTCCCCTCCCAGTATGAAAACTATGTTAGATTGAGCACATAACCCTGTTTGGCCATGAGCCAAGGCCTGTCTAACACCTTGGATTTGATATTTACCCGCCTCTCCCCTTATCTGTTTTGCAGCCTCCGCAATCCTCACTAACCCCGTAGCAAGAACGGGATCGGCTCCCAACGCTCCCCCGCTCGGATTTACTGGAATCTGACCTTTTCTTTCGGTTACCCCTGTTTCTATAAGGATTTTACCTCTGCCTTCACTGCATAGACCTAAGGCTTCGTATATCATGAGTTCTTCGTGGGAAAATCTTTCTGTGACTTCCGCGACGTCGAACTCTTTAGATGGATTCTTCAACCCAGCCATTTCGTAAGCTTTCTTTGCCGCTATTTCCAAGGACTCCAGCTTGAGGAGATTCCTGTCTCTAAGATATGAATCTTGACAGCTTCCAACGCCTTTAATCCAAACTGGAGCATCAGTTATCTCCTTAGCTTTTTCTTCGGAAGCCAACACCACCGCACAAGCTCCGTCGCTGATGGGTGAGATGTTGAGTTCCCTTATTGGATCGTAGTAAAGTTTGGAGCCCAGCACCTTTTTTACGTTTAGGTCAGGGATTTTCCGGTGAGCATACGGATTACTGGCTGCGTTCACCAAATTTTTCACGGATACCATCGCAATCTGCTCATCTGACACGTCGTGTTTGTTTTTGTACATTCTCGCCTGAATAGCCGCAGCAGAAATATCGTTTAGAAGTCCAATCTGTCTGTCGAATGTTGGATCCAAAGTATAAAAGGAAATTTGGTGAGGACTGAAGATTGATCCTTGGGTGACTCCGACCACCATAGCCGTGTCGTGGTTTCCAGAGAGGATCCTCATCATCGCGTAAAGAACCCCGAAAGCTCCATCCATCTCGACCTTCGATTCATCTTTGAGGTAAGCTCCCTCGGCCATGACTAAGAAGAGGTTTGAGATTGTTCTTCCATCCTGGTAATCACTTGATACGTTAATCACGGTGTCAATTGCTTCTCTAGTGATGCCAGCTTTGTCTAGGGCGCCCTTTGCAGCCTCGAAAACCATTCCCTCTCTCGTGTTAGGCGGATCGTGTTCATGATGGGTCTGAGCGTAACCGACAATTGCAATTTTTCTGTTCATAAAACTACCTCGCAGGTTTGAAATAAACTATGTCAGCTATTTCTCCTTTCGTCTCTTTCCTCCAAACCGCTTCGACTTTGATGCCTTCTTTCACATCCTTTGGATCAACTTCTCCGAGCGGCATGAAGATCGTGGAATCGGAATCTTCGAGTTTTATAGCCCCTACCATCTTCGGCTTATCTAAGTCCAAAAAATTCCCTTTACCATCCAGTTGAACGTAGGCTGTGGTGTAACCAATCAAAGTTCCTTTTCCTGACAGTTCTACCAAATTCTCCTCTTCAATTTTTGTGTAGCATTTTCCGCATCTTAATCTGGGCGGTACATAAGTATATCCACATTTAGGACACTTCGCTGCTAGGATTTTTCTTTCAGCAAATGATTTTATGAACCGCTCCATCATTTTGCCTACGGACCATTGAAAACCAGCAACGATGGGCATTCCTGATACTTGAGTTATCTCTCTTTTTTCCATAATTTCTCCTCCGAAAGAGAAGAATTAGTTCGCTCCTTGCGTATATATAAAAGTTGCTTCATGACGGTTTTACTTGGAATAGGTAATGCTGTTTTTTGATCGATCGAACATCTCTGCCAAAACAATAAAACTGAAGAACCTTGCCTGCGGTCTAGAGACCCAAAAAGATTAAAAATTCAGGAAGGCAAGTCTTTACCTCCAAAAGAAGGCAAGGTTTGAGATTTGTCTCGAAAAGTTGGTATTGTGGGTATTGGTCAAACGAAATATGAGGATATCGAAAAAAAGAGAAGTCAAACCTACTACGATATGGTTTTTGAGGCAACGAAGAAAGCATTGGATGATGCTGGCATGGAAAGGGGGAACATAGACACGGTTGTCGCGGCTGCCTACGATTTAATGGATGGTAGAACCATTTCAAACATGTATCTTTGCACGGCGGCTGGCGGATACCTCAAAGATGAATCAAGGGTGGCTGAGGACGGAACCTTCGCCCTAGCCTACGCGTACATGAGAATTGCTTCTGGACTCTTTGACACGGCAGTTGTAGCGGCTCATGGAAACAGGGAAGGAGCCATCGAACTCGCATCAAGTTACATTTTTGACCCCTTCTTTTACAGACCAATAGGAGCAAACTATCTTACGACGACAGCGCTTCAAGCAACAAGATACATGGCGAAATACCGTGTAAGCGAAGAAACCGTTGCAAACGTGGTTGTGAAAAACAGAGAAAACGGCATAAACAATCCTTACGCGCATCTAAGGTCGAAAGTAACAGCTAAAGACGTGCTGGATTCCAAAATAGTTTCTTGGCCTCTAAGAGAATTGGAACTTCCACCTAAATCCGAGGGAGCCTGCGCATTAATCTTGGCAGAAGAGGATGTAGCTCGAAGAATTACGGATACTCCAATTTGGATAGATGGCATAGCATGGAGTGTTGACACTTACCATATCGGGTCGAAAGAGCTCGCTGAGCTAACACCAGCGGCTGTAGCGGCGAAAAGAGCGTACAAAATGGCGAATATAGTTAACCCGCTTAAGCAGATCGATGTGGCTGAAATACACGATGCAACAGCCTTTCATGAACTTATGGAATACGAAGCTCTTGGGTTTTGTGGCAAAGGTGAGGGTGGAAAACTCCTTACAGAGGGGGTTACTTCTATGAAGGGAGAATTACCCGTAAACCCTTCCGGCGGAGCGCTTTGTGCCGATCCTTATCCAGCTACTGGACTAGCAAGAGTCGTAGAGGCAGCGTTACAACTTAGGGGTGAAGCAGGCGAAAGACAAATTCCAGACGCTGAAACCGCGCTTACGCATGGACTAAGCATCGTAAGTGGGGCAGCCGCGCAAACAAACTGCGTCATCGTGCTTGGGAGGTGAAAAAGATGCCCAGAAAAGTCGCTATAATTGGTGTTGGCTTAACCAAGACAGCCACAAGGCGCAACGATGTGATGCACCCTGAACTCTCATATGAGGCCATTAGCGCGGCGCTGAAAGATGCTGGAATCACTATGGAAGATATTGACAGCGTTGCATACGGTACCATGGATCCATTTGATGGAATAAACTGCCCTGACAAGTGGGATGTGGACGCGTGTGGCGGTGCGCTGAACAAGCCATACATGAAGGTTACCACGGGCGGAACAACCGGCGTATCCACAGCTCTCGCGGGTTACTACCACGTAGCTTCAGGTCTCTATGATACTTGCCTCGCGGTTGGCTGTCAGAGAGTTGGAGAAAATCTCGATGCACAACTCGTTCTAAATACATGCGTTGACCCGGTCTTCGAGAGACATACCGGCGTAGGAGCCATCACCGTTGGAGCCTTTCAAGCAACGGCGCACATGGCAAAATATGGAACAACCCACGAACAAAGGCTAATGGTTCGCGTTAACGCTAATGCCAATGCTGCGAACAATCCCTGTGCACACCTTAGGTTTGAAATGACGTTGGATCAAGCG
>Ga0209636_10006006_pt1 | contig 12403 bp, 12 predicted proteins | sample DeeMarSWOR152_54_FD_187464 | JGI IMG/M metagenome (GOLD analysis project Ga0209636, IMG submission 187464) | Marine sediment microbial communities from White Oak River estuary, North Carolina - WOR-1-52-54 (SPAdes) (version 2) | ecosystem: Environmental > Aquatic > Marine > Intertidal zone >...
TGAACACGGGGAAATAATTAAATCAATTCGTGAAAAGGATGTCACAAGTGCCAAGGAATTACTGAGCAATCATCTGAGGGCTCCGGTGCCATTTATTATCAATAATCTAATAAATGAAGAAAAGATTTTAGCGTTTTAACCATCAAAAAGGAGGACATGAAATGAAAATGCTTCGTTGTGTTATCATAAGAGGTGGAACCAGTCGAGGCGTCTATTTTCACGAGAACGAGCTTCCCCCTGATCGACAACTGAGGGATAAGATCATCCTCGATGTCTTTGGCAGTCCCGACGTGAGAGAGATTGACGGGCTCGGTGGGGCAGATATCTTGACGAGCAAGGTTTGCATAATCGGCCCATCGATGAGAGAAGATGCGGACGTAGACTATACCTTCGGCCAGGTCATCATCGATAAGCCGATTGTCGATTATTCAATCAATTGCGGCAATCTCTCATCGGGAGTCGGCCCCTTTGCCATCGATGAGGGCTTGGTAAAGCCCGTTGAACCCATCACAAGCGTGCGAATTTACAATACCAATACCAAGAAGATCTTAGTTGCCGAGGTCCCCGTGAGAGATGGCAAGGCGGTGGTCGAGGGCGACTACCGGATCGATGGGGTCCCAGGAACCGGTGCAAAGATTGCCCTGGATTTCGCTGCCACCGCGGGAACCATCAAGGGGACCCTCCTTCCCACGGGCAAGGTCAGGGAGGTGCTGAGTATCGATGAGATCGGAGAGATAGAGGTTTCAATCGTGGATGCTGCGAATCCCACCGTTTTCGCCTTTGCCGAGGATGTTGGGATAGAGGGAACGGAGAGATTCCAGGACCTGCTGTCCAACCGTGAGATCTGGAGAAAGGTTGAGGCAATCCGGGGGGCTGCGGCCGAGATTTTGGGTTTTGTCAAGGACAGAAAGAAGGCGGATGTCGAATCTCCTGCGGCACCCTTTGCAGCCGTTGTCCTGAGGCCTTCTAGCTACCTTAACTATGTAACGGGGGAGGAGATCGCAGCGCACGACATCGATATGAGGAGTACTATCTGGGCGGCTCGCCAGGTCCACAAGGCCTATGCCGTGACCGGCACCATCTGCACGGGAGCGGCAGCAATGATCGAAGGAACGGTCGTGAATGAGGTCTTATCACAGCGGGCTCAGCAGACGGGAACGGTCTGGATCGGACACCCAGCAGGGAGGATCGATGTCGAGGTCGAGGTACAGAAAGATGGAGATGATCTCCTGTTGAAGAAAGCGGCCTTGTTCAGGACGGCGCGGAGGATTATGGAGGGCTATGTTTACCTCAAGCCCTGGACGCTCGCAGACAACGTCAACCACATACGGTCACGGTAAAGTAAGGTGAGGAGGCAAGAGATGAGTAAAACGATTGTTATGTTAGGTGGAGATGGAGTGGGCCCCGAGGTGAGTGATGCAGCATACCGGGTCTTGGAGAAGATGCGCTTGGGCTTTGAGATCCTGAAGCCGCCCTGCGGTGAGGAGGCGCTCGAAGGATATGGAACCGCGCTTCCCGATGAGACGAAGAAGCTCTGCAGGGAAGCCGATGCGGTTCTGTTCGGTGCGGCTGGAAGCGCCAGCGTCCCGATTCTCGTGTTCTTGAGATGGGAAATGGATAACTATGTCAATATCAGACCGATCAAATACTACCCGGGTGCCGGGAGCCCCTTACGAGACGCCGAGGGGATCGACTTTGTGATCCTGCGGGAAAACAGTGAAGGCCTATATCCCTGGGGTCGTGAGGGGGAGGTATCTCAGCTGGCGGAACACTGGCCCGACTGGAGGGACAGCTGCCTGGGCAGAGGGTTTCAGGACTATGGCACGGGAAAGTTCGCCATCAGGATCATCACCGAGCGGGGTACCGATCGCATGGTGAACTTTGCCTGTGAGTACACCAGGAAGAGAAAAGAATCGGGCTACCCCGGGAAGCTGACCTGCGTGACCAAGTCCAATGTCTTGCAGGAATCCTGTGGCCTGTTTCAGAGGATAGCGGAGGCTGCGATAAAGCGGTATCCGGAGCTGACCTATGAGCACTTCTATATCGATGATATGTGCAGGAGAATATTGCGGTATCCCAGGGACATGGATGTGGTGGTGACCTCAAATATGTTTGGCGATATCCTCTCAGATGAGGCCGCTGAACTGGTAGGCGGGCTCGGTATTGCTGGAAGTGCCTGCATCGGGGGAGATACGCCCTACTTTGAACCGGTCCACGGCTCAGCACCCAAATACGCAAACCAGAACGTGATCAACCCAACAGCGATGATCCTCTCCGCAAAAATGATGTTAGATCATTTTGGAATGGAGGACGAGGCTAAAGCCCTGGAAAAGGCGGTGGCAGACGTGTATAGAGAAGGAAAGTTCCTCACCCAGGATCAGGGAGGTCGGGCGACCACGAAGGAGTTTGCCGATGCGGTGATAGGTAAGTTACCCTAGGTTCATGAAAGAGCCTGAAAGGAGTTCGAAGATGGGCATGACGCTCGCAGAGAAGATCTTGGCAAAGGCATCGGGAAGGGATCAGGTCAGACCGGGGGAGTTTATCACGGCAAAGATCGATCTTGCCATGTGTCATGAAGGACTGGGGATGGGAGTGAGCGATGGTTTCCGAGGCGCCGGTGCAAAAAGGGTGTGGGATGCAGGCAAGGTGGTATGTCTGCTCGATCACTACGTACCGGCACCCACGGTCAAGACCGCCGAGATGCATAAGCAGATCAGAGAAGACATCAGAGATTTCGGCATCGAGCACTACTATGGTGAGAGCGAGGGGGTCTGCCACCAGGTCCTGGTTGAAAAAGGCCATGTGCTGCCCGGCAGGTTGATTGTCGGCACCGATTCCCATACCCCAACCTACGGTGCCCTGGGAGCAGCAGGAACCGGTATCGGGTTCTCTGAGATGGCCTACGTTCTGGCAACCGGTGAACTGTGGTTCAGGGTGCCGGAGACGATCAAATTCGAGATTGCAGGAGCACTTTCTCCCCTGGTGATGGCAAAAGACGTTATCCTCGCTATCGCCGGCAGGTATGGTGCTGAGGCTGCCCAGTACAAATCCGTAGAGTTCACAGGGCCAGCGGTAGAGAAGATGAGCGTTGCCAGCAGGATGACGATGAGCAACATGTCTGCGGAGATAGGGGCCAAGTTCGGCTTTGTCGCGCCCGATGAAACGACCATAACCTTCCTCAAGGGAATAACCGAACAACCGTTCACCCCGCTCAAGGCGGATGCAGATGCCCTCTATGAGCAGACCTATTCCATAGAGGTGACCGATCTCGAGCCTCAGGTTGCCATTCCTTACTCGGTTGATAACGTGAAGCCCATTTCTGAACTGGAGGATGTCGTGATTAACCAAGCTGTTGTGGGCTCCTGTACCAACGGAAGGCTGGAGGATCTCCAGGTGGCAGCCGATATCTTGAGAGGCCGCGTGGTGCATCCCGCTGTCAGGTTGTTGGTGGTGCCAGCCTCCAAGACTGTTTACAGGAATGCCATGGAACGCGGGTTATTGAATGTCTTCTTAGCGGCCAACGCCATCATCTGCAACCCCAGCTGCGGGCCCTGTTTCGGGCAGCACATGGGACAGCTCGCATCGGGTGAGGTATGTGTGGCTTCTATTAACCGAAATTTCAAGGGACGCATGGGCAGCGACGAAGCCAGGGTCTACCTGGCGTCTCCTGCAACGGTTGCAGCCTCGGCCATCGAGGGAAAGATCGTCGATCCGAGAAAATATGCATAAGGAGGCTCTGAGAATGGACAGATTGATAAGGGGCAGGGTATGGAAGTTCGGCGATAATGTCGATACCGACGTTATTACACCCACCAAGTATCTCAGTTTACCTCTGGAGGAGATGAAGAACCACACCCTTGAGCCGATTAACCCTCGATTCGCCAAGGAGGTACAGCCAGGGGATATCGTTGTGGGAGGAAAGAATTTCGGGTGTGGATCGAGCAGGGAAACAGCGGTCACGGCACTCAAGGCCCTCAAGATCGGTGCGGTCGTGGCTGAGTCCTTTGCCCGGATATTCTTTAGAAATGCCATCGCCCAGGGGGTGCCCATCCTGACGTGTCCTGAAGCCCCGCAGTATTTTGAGGCGGGAGACGAGGCAGAGGTGGATATCAAAAAGGCTACGCTGAAGAATATCAATCAGGATCACCTCATCCAGGGGATAGCCTTGGCCCCCGACATGCTCGCTATCGTGGAAAAGGGGGGCATCTTGTCACTGCTCAAGGAGAAACTCAGAGGGTCATAGCCTCATACCGGGGGGATAAGGTGGTGAACCGCCGTGTTCTTGAGAAGATGGTGTCTTTCTTTGCAGTCTCCCTTTGCGCGTATATCTTCTATGCCACCATATGGGGTCCGTATAAGACAACGATTGTCCATCGCGCCATTTTTTTAGGCGCTATGCTGCTCATATTCTTCTGGTCAACAAAGCCTCTAGGACGAGGACGCCTGGCCTTTTCACTCGATACGTTGCTGGCCTTGTTAACGATCTTCGCGCTCGGTTACGTCGTCATTTTTTGGAAAAGCATCTTAGCTGCTATAGGAGGGACGTACCTCTCTGCCCTTCAAATCACCGTAGGTTTTGTTATTATCATAGCCATACTTGAAGCGGTCAGAAGGATAAGTGTACCCCTCTTTGCCATCGCAATAGCGGCCATAGGATACATCCTTTTCGGTAATTACCTCCCTGGTATCCTGTCTCATGCAGGTATGGGTGTTAAGAGGTTCATTTACTTAACAGCCTTTTCCCATGAAGGCGTGTTCGGACTCGGCCTGGCGGTATCCTCCACCTATCTCTTTATGTTCATCTTATTTGGCACAGCCCTTCAAGAGACCGGTGCCGCTGATTTTTGCCTGAAATTGACGAATTCTTTGGTCGGTAAGACAAGAGGGGGACCGGCAAAAAGTGCGGTCATTGCCAGTGGCCTAACAGGCACGATGATAGGAAGCTCCATCGGAAATGTGGTTACAACCGGATCCATTACGATTCCAATGATGAAAAGATCTGGATTTAAACCCCATACTGCCGGAGCTATAGAGGTAGTTGCCTCAGAAGGCGCTCAGTTGGTTCCCCCTATCATGGGGGCAGGGGCCTTCTTAATGGCAGAATTAACGGGAATACCCTATCCGACAATCGCCCTGGCTGCCATCATTCCTGCCTTCCTCTATTACGTATCCGTTTTCATTGTTGTTGATATGGAATCCGTTAAGCTCGGGATGAGGGGATTAGAGAAAGTAGAAAAGGCACAAAAGGTCATCAGAGAAGGAGGTCAAAACCTGATTCCTATCGCTGTTCTCTTTTACCTGCTCTTAATTACTCGCCTTACTGTGACCTATGCAGGCCTTATCACGGTCCTTTTAACCGTTGCTATAAACCAGATACGTAGAGGGACCCGGATAAACCTCAAGAAAATCTACACCATTTTTGACCATGGAACGCGAAGGTCCGCAGACCTAACGGCATTGATCGCCGTTATCGGAATTGTCCAATCGGCCTTTACGATCACTGGATTAGGACCTAGGCTGTCTGAACTACTGGTGATGGCGGCAGGTGGCCATCCCGTTTTGGTTCTAATCATGGCGATGGCGATCGCGATCCTCTTGGGAATGGGGATGCCAACCCCCATTGCCTATCTTTTATCGGGCCTTTTTGTAGCGCCAGCTTTGGTTGAGGTCGGTTTCCCCGAACTCGCTGCACATCTTTTCCTTTTCTTTTTCGCTATCAAATCCGGTTCGACACCTCCCATTGCCGTGGTAGCTGTTGTGGCAGCGGGGATTGCAGAGGCCAACTGGTGGATCACGGCCTGGCTGTCGTTTCTTTATAGTCTGCCCGGATTCTTCATCGCCTATGCCTTCATGTTCTATCCTTCATACCTATTGGAAGGAACATGGATTAAGATCTTAATTAGCTTAATCTGTGGTTCTATTGGGGCTTCAGGGCTTGCGTACGGCATGCAGAGACATTTTTTGGCTAAATTGGCCCTTTGGGAGATTTTGTTTCTCATAGCAGGGTCGCTAATCCTAATTTTCGTGCGATTGGTAAACCCAATCTTCGGTTTTATTCTCGTTATATTAGCTGGGTTATCCCAATGGAGGAAATGGTTGAATTTAAAGGCCGACAGCAAAACGATGGTCGTCACAGAGGAAAGGAGGTGATAGCCCTATGACTGTGACAAACTGAAGGCGATCTACCAAAACCAAAAAAAGGAGGGAGAGACAATGAAAAGGAGCATTCTTATTATTTGTAGCGTTTTTTTCTGCGTAACATTTTGTGTTGGACATGTCCTGGCCCAGGAGAAGTGGGCCCTGGGTTGTTCTGGTGCTGGATCCGGGCCCTATGTTTGGGGAGCAGCAATCACCAAATACATGAATGCACATCAGAACGCGGTCAGGTTTTCAGCCCAGGCTTCTGCTGGATATAATGAGAACGTTGAGTTAGTTTCGGCCGGAAGAATGGAAGTGGGGCAACAGGCCTTATCAGGGCTAATGGATGCCTATAATGGGAGAATGGCCTTCAAGGGTCATCCACATAAGAGGCTCAGATTGCTGTTTCCCTTCGTCCTCGTGCCCTATCACTCAGTCACCAGGGAGGCGTCCAACATCAAGACGATTCATGATCTCAAAGGCAAGAAAATGAATATTGGGTTGCCCGCACAGATAACTCGAACCGAAAACGAGTTCTTTCTCCAAGCTGCGAACATTAAACTGAGTGAGATCAAGATGTTTGAGATGGCTACAGGACAAACATTCAGGTCTTTACAAGATGGGGTAATCGATGCAACGGGGAACTTCTATAGCTCAGGCCATGGAAGGCTTTTGGAGTTGGCAACCAATACCAAAATCAGGCTACTCACTATACCTGAGGGGGTAATTGAGAACCTGAACAAAATGAGAGGCCATTTTCCCCTTACTATCCCGGCAAATACTTATAAGGGTCAAGATTATACGGTGAAAACATTTGGGTTAACAAACGTATTGTTCGCTCGAGATGATCTCTCAGAGGAGCTTGTTTACGAGGTGACCAAAGCCTTTTGGGATAACTTCCCCAAGCTTATCAGAAATGCTGCATTTAAGGAGCTCAGGCTCTCACATGCTTATTCTGATAAGGTAGCGGTTCCTTACCATCCGGGGGCCTTGAGATACTATAAGCAGATCCATCTTCTAAAGTAGCTGCAGGGTTTACCGTACAGGGAAATGTACGTGAGATAGCCCGTCCATGGCGGCGGGCTATCTACTTTTGACTGAAAACACATACGGGTTGACTATGTCTCGATAAACGAAAGGGAGGGAGAAGACATGCCAGATCTAGTGGTGAACATTCTGGGCATATCTGGGGCTCACCGCAAGGGAAGAAATTCGTCTTTCATGGTTCAAGAGGCCCTGAGATCAGCCGAAAAAGTGAAAGGAGTGCAAACAAAATTCATTGAGTTATCAGATTTCAAGATCGAGTATTGCCGTCACTGCAACAAATGCATTTTTGCCCCAGATGACTATGAACGGAAGAGTGGGGGCGGGTGTGTCATACAAGATGGTATGCAGGAGATCTACCCTCTGATAGAGAAAGCTGATGGCATTATATTAGGATCGCCTGTATATGTATCCAATGTAAGTGGGCGCATGAAGACATTCCTTGATCGCCTTCGTCCTGTGGCCTTCAAGGGGACTTTGGGTTATAAAGTTGGCGGGGCGGTGAGCGTTGCACTGTTGTCCTTTGGAGGCCAGGAAATTACCAATACCATTCTCCACAATGCATTTCATATAGCCGAAGGTATTACTGTGAGCGGCATGTCTACCGGTGGATGCGGATACTCTGGACCACCCCTTGGGCCTCGGGGCCATGAGGATGACGGCAAGAACATCGCTGTGAAAGATGATCCCTACGCGATGACTTCGGCCATGATGGTTGGCCGCAAAGTGGCAGAAACGGCAAAACTTATTAAATATGGCATAAATGCCCTAGGGTCGGAGTTTGATGAATTCTGCTCTGTTTATCATTTTCCCCTAAAACCCAAAGAATGGAAGCACTGGGATTTAAGGCTCCTTTGATTTGATCAAGAAAGGATCTGAAGTTTTATGTAAATGATTTGACAGCGGTTATTAAGGCTTTCAGGTCAAATGGCTTCGTGAGCACGAAGTTGAACAGTTCCCTCTTGATATCATCATGACTCGAGGCAGTAAGCGCCACTATTGGTGTTTCTGGGTTCTCTGAGCTTCTAATATATTCGGCGACTGCATTACCGTCCATCCTCGGCATATTAATGTCGGTAATTACCAGATTGAAGTTATAACCGGTGTTAACCAATCTGACTCCCTCTTCTCCATCATGGGCAACCTTCACTTCATAACCCAAGTCTGTTAGAATTTTGCGGAGGAACTTGAGAATTGCATCGTGATCATCAATAACCAGAATATGATCCATGATACACCTCCAATCTACTTCTAGCCTTTAAATAGGGTGATAGCGTGTCCTTTTAATAAACGAGTATAAAAATACAAGATGTTGGATGTCAAACAAAAAATTAGCACAATATGTAGCGGCATGAGCGTATTGGATATCGGGAGACCGGGATGTTGTTGACCCCGGTTAAATAAAATCAATGACAATTTAACTGGGCAGGCTAAGTTGAGTAACTGTCAGCCATGTTTTCCCTTTAACTGCCTTCATCCTTTTTAAAGAGTGGCCGGTTTAACGTGGAATACGCAATGAAATTCTTTAGGTGGCCTGGCTTAGCTCCGATGGTGTAGGCCAGGCCTTTAAGGAGGTGACCTCAAATCCCCAAGAATTTTTACACCCCGGAGGGATTCAAGTGCCGCTCGGAGCACACGGAATGAAAAGCGCCCGGGGCAACCCCAGAAGGGAAGATCCAGAAGTTCGTGGACAGCGGCATGGTGACCCAACCCATCCTCCAGACTCCAATCGCACTCCATTTATATTATACACTTATAATTATATTTGTCAATTTTTTTTATAATTTAGCCAAAAAATACATATTTTACTTATATATAGCAGATAAAAAACAACATTGATTCTATATTCTTTTCTTTTTTAGTTTGACATACTGCAGGTGTTTTGTCCAAGAGTAGGGTCTGATAAAGAAGAGGAGGGATATAGTGAAGCGTTGTTGACCGAGTTGAATAGATCTCATAGAATGGCTGAATGGGATACAGACGATTGCCTGGAGCGGGCCTTGAGACATTCCTCTTGACAAGCTGCCGTTATTGGCTATGTTGAATAGCTAAGGGTGGTGTCATGTTGGGTCTAGAGGGGTTTCACCGAGGGAACTCAGAGAAAACGTCGTCTGTCGAGACAGACAAGGCTAGATCCATACCGGAATAAGTCAACAAGGTGCCCCAACACCACATATATTTTCGAAAAAGAGCTAATATATTCCTTCAGAGTCTTGGTTCCCTCTCAATGTTTTTTGACAGAAGCTCATTTTGGATGGGCAGGACGGCGATTTAGGAATGATATTTCTCTAAACACTGGCATGACTGCACGAAAACAAGGAGGTTGAGCGATGAGAGTTTTTCTCAAGGTCTTTGGGTTGCATTTGTTGTTCTTTGTCTTGATCTTGGGCAGGCCAACGGGTGCTGCCGCCGAACCGTTGGAGCCCAAGGCACTTTTCGAAAAGCGCTGTTCCAGATGCCACAGCCTGGAAAAGGCCAATCGAACCGAAAAACCAGAGGACTGGAAGGCCATAGTCAAGAAGATGAAGGCGAAATGGTTCAGCGGGATTTCAGACGAGGATGCTGAGGTTATAACTAGATACCTGATTGAGAACAGGAGTAAGAAGTAGTCACCAAAACATTTTTCCCCAATCTGGCCATTATTATCCATCACCTGGATTGAGAACTCATCTATCTGTTGACTGTCCTCAGAGAGAGCTTTTAACTCCCGGTTAGGCTGGCCCGAGCCGACAAATGGCCACACGCCTTTGCCACAGTGAAGGCCGGGATGTTGTTGACTAGGTTGAGTAACTCCCAACCATCTTTTTCCCTTTAACTGGTTTCATCCCTCTTAAAGGGTGGGCGGTGAGCTGATAATGCTTATGGAAAGGGGCCAAGTCCTTTTTTTGAATAGAAGTTAAGCTGACTATTTCTCTGATTTGTTCGATGATGTCGCGGCGAGCAATGTGGCCGGAATCGTAGTTCAAGCAATCTGCCAGGGGACGCCCAATAAATTTAACGCCTCCTCAAGAAGATCGGATGGGTGCATTCTAAAGACACACTCATCGTCAACATAAAAATAGGCAATGTCACTTTCTAACGTAAGACAATCACCGCGTTCTGGGTCTACCTCAATCTCCCCTCTACCAAGGGCCTCTTTCAACTCCTTGAGAGTCTTATACTTCGTCTCCATCTTTTCCTCTCCCTAGAGCACGGTACCTAAACCATCGCTGGCCAACGGAAACGTGATTCCCGGCTGCAGTTGAAAACTTTCCACTTCTTGCCGGATGCAATCCTCGCACTCAATCTGGTTTTATTGGAGATTATAGACAGTATTCCCTAATCTTTCGGTCTCCTATTGTTAAGGTGCCATGGCAGTGACCTTTATTTCCGGGCTGCACTACTGATAGACAACATATGCATATTCTAACTAAAGAGGCAGAGATGTGATGGCCGTATCTTTGGCGTTAGATGATAGTGTGGGCAGACACCGGTCTTCTAGAAGGTGCCGAGAGTTATGCGGGTAGGGTAAGCCGCTGCAATAGAAAAGGTAGAAAAGATAAAGACGCTACAGGTGATGCTCTGAGTCTCTCATGGGACGACTGGCCCACCTATTCACCCTTTCCCACCGTTCTCTCCGCTCGGCTTGGGACCTTCGCTCCAACCAACTCCTTCTCTCGACCCCTCCATTAAAGAAGTAATCAAGATCATATATCGTGCGTCTGTCTTTTTGAAAGCGTCGATCAATACCAGAGAGCCTCTTCTCTAACATGTTCCAAGCTCCTCAGCTGCTCGCCACGCCTCAGACTTCAAATTCAACAATCTGTTAGCGTGATTCTGCCACTTCCATGATCTAGCCCCAATTCAACAAGGGTGTAAACTCTATTCCTTCTACTTTTTCCAAAAAAATGAACATAACTGTCAAAGGCGATTATATGGAAAATTATCTTAGCCTCGCCCCGGGGTTTTCAACAGAGATAATATATTGATCTAATGGGAATAATACGACATAGTCCCTTCAACTCCTTGCTGGAAGCGGAAATAAGCATGATCAAAAATTATCATCGAATTCAGCTACTTTTGCTACTTCCCAACAACATATGCCGATTTATCAACATCATCAAACTTTCATTTACTTCAAAAAATGGCATTTTTTGAATCTTTTTATTTTTTCCGTTTCTTTTCTTTTGGTTCTATAAAGGGAAGGATCAGTGGCGGGAAAGGGGGATGTCCATAAATAAATATCTCGATTTCGATTGCAGATAATTTGTATAACTAGGGGCGCCCCCCTTTTTCATGGTACCCTCGATACGGGTTCAGCCTGAGGGATTAGAGCTTAGATCCTCTAAGATCGATAGTCCAACTAAGTAGAGTCCTCTAAATCGCCCGTTTTCGTCTTTAGCGATATCTCTGATCTCTGTTTCCAGGTATTCAATGGGTCTTGATGAATCAGTCGTGTAGTATTTCAGATTCATTATGTCACCGACCTTTAGGCGATTCAATAGACCAGAATCTTCCTTTACCAGTACACAGGTTCCTTTCGGTGATATATCCCAGATTTTGAATTGATAAACAAAGGCGCTTTCATTTATTGAAAATTCTACACTATAGTATTGATCTATAATGCTTCTGGGTCCAGATCTTCTCTCTATTAAGTGGTCTTCCATAGGCTATCCTCTTATTGTTTCCACCTGGGTGCATCCGATATTTTTGGGGTAACGGGTACTTCCTTATCTTCAAATTGCGTGCCAGAAGCTAATTCTTTGATTGAGAAAACGATTCCCACCCCAGGGTTCCGGAGATTTCTACTCTATGGAAGCTTCAATGGAAGCTTCAGACGATCATGGTACAATGCATAACCAAAAGAGTTGATTTAAGCGGGTAGTTCTGGTGAAGGCAAGGAGAAAGAAATGCACATGAAACAGTGCATATGTGCACAATTTTCGCTGTGATCTGCTATTCATGCTCTTAGACTTCTATAGGGTACAGGTAGCAAAGAAGAACACAAAATACACAAGGGTAACTAGCGAAGCTTCGCCTCAAACCGTCGAGACACTATGTGAGTAAAAAAACACGGAATACTGAGTAACGTTTATTGGTTACGGTTACGATGCCCGTTTCGTTTTTCGGTAACGTCATTCGTCTTTTTATTTCTACGTTACCTTAACCGTTACCGATCCCCGATTCCGGGACTCGGAAGACGGGCTTCGTTACCCTAACCGTTACCCAAATAAACCAGCAA
>Ga0209636_10006007_pt1 | contig 12402 bp, 10 predicted proteins | sample DeeMarSWOR152_54_FD_187464 | JGI IMG/M metagenome (GOLD analysis project Ga0209636, IMG submission 187464) | Marine sediment microbial communities from White Oak River estuary, North Carolina - WOR-1-52-54 (SPAdes) (version 2) | ecosystem: Environmental > Aquatic > Marine > Intertidal zone >...
CATTATCTTTAAGATGGGACACCACTCCATTGCCGAGCATGCGGTCTTTAACTTTGACATCCTTGGTGTTTCCCGTCTGGTTCTGGAAGAGATCGAGAAATTCAGATTGTGCGCCTACACCGAAAAGTCCCAGCGCTACCAAAAGCTGGAGGATGATTTTGTAATACCGGAAGAGATCAAGGGGACAAAGCTTGAAAAAGATTTTGTGGAAACGATACGGGAACAGAATCGGTTCTATCACGAGCTGATCGGAAAGGGGATCGAGCCGGAAGACGCGCGTTATGTTACTTCGCTGGCGACTGAGGGACAATTAGGCCAAACCATCAATGCCCGGAATCTTGAATTCCTCTTCAGACGCTTTGCTTCGCATCCGCTCTCAGAAGTCAGAAAGTTAGGCTTGGAAATGTATAAACTGGTGGAGCCCATTGCCCCCTCCATCATCCTCTTTACCGAAGCCAATGATTTTGATCAGAAGACCTATCCGGACATAAAGAAGGGGTTAGAGGGCAGAAGAGGGCAGAAGAGGGGGAAGAAGGCAAAAGAAGTTACATTGGAATCCTACACAAAGAATGGGGATGATATTTTGATTGCTTCTCTGATGCATACCACTACCAATCAACCGTTCAAAAAATGTTTAAAGCAGGCAAAAGGGCTAAAGAATGAAGAAAAAAGGGAAATAATCGAGACCTGCTTTAAATATGCCGAGTTTTATGATCGGCCACAAAGGGAATTTGAGTATGTGGACCTAACTTTTGATCTGGTAATTTCGGCAGCCTGTTTTGGCCAGCTCAAGCGCCACCGCATGGCTTCCATTACCTGCCAGAGCTATGACCCGGCTCTGGGAGTAACGATTCCAGAAGCGATCAAGAAAGCGGGGGAAGAAAAGAAATTTAACCAGCTTGTAAACATCACCCGCAAGATCTATGAAAAAATTGCCAAGCAGAATCTTGTGGCCGCCCAATATCTACTTACCAACGCTCATCGCAGGCGAGTTTTGATCAAGGTCAATGCCCGGGAGCTTTATCATATGTCAAGACTGCGCGAAGACAGCCATGCCCAGTGGGATATACGAAATATCACTAAACAAATGACAGCCCTAGCTAAAGAAGTTATGCCCTTGACTACGATGTTCATCGGTGGTAAAGATAGTTATCCGGAAGTGTATGAATCTTATTTCGGGAAAAGGCCGAAGATGGTTCCGGAGTATTAAAAGGAGGGAGAGCATGTTAAAGAAAATATTAGGTGGTGTTTTAATTTCGCTGTTTCTTTTCTCGGTTTCATCCTGGGCGCTCGATCTAAGAGCGGGAGACGTCATATCCATTCCAAAAGGAGAAGTTATAAATGATAATCTCCTGGTCGCCGGGGATACCATAAATATTTCCGGGGACATAAATGGGGATCTCATGGCCTTTGGAAGCAAGATCACGATTCAGGGGGATGTTCAGGGCAATGTTTTTGCGGCCGGAGAAAGGATTACCCTGGACGGCGTGGTCAAGAACGATCTGTTTATCGGGGGGAACAAGGTTTTTCTTAGCGATAAATCGCGGGTGGGGAAGGATGTCTTTTTGGGCTGCGGAACGGCGCACGTTTCGGGGAAAATTTATCGGGATCTGAAAGTGGGATGTGGGGAATTGACGGTTGCTCCCTCCGCCTTGGTAAAGGGGAAGCTGGATTATTCCGCTCAAAAGTTTGATATCTCGGATCGGGCCAAAATGCTGGGGGCCATCACCTCCCATGTCAGGCCGGATTATGAAAAAGATATTGCAAAAGTCTTTACCGGCGTTGTCATTACCTCACAAATAATTGGCTTTCTCACCATGCTGCTCCTGGGCATTTTGGCGATTGTTTTCCTGCCCAATCAGGTCAAACTGGTTACTTCAAAAATGACGGGCGAGTTCTGGAAAAGCCTGGGGTGGGGAATTCTTTCATTGATCGTCATTCCCTTTATAATTCTTTTATTTTTTATTTCCGTGATAGGCATCCCGCTCGGGATCCTGCTTTTGGTCGCCTATATTTTCGGAATGTACATAACCGGAATATTTATTAGTGTTGTCATCGGAAGTTGGATTTTTGGTAAACTCGGGAAACCGGCAATTTCACTGATCTGGGCTTTGATCCTGGGTTTGATCCTTCTTAAGCTTATCGGTTGGATTCCAATTGTAGGGTGGATAGTGGGCCTGATTTTCTTCCTGTGGGCCTTCGGGGCCTTGGTCTCTACTCGCTTTGTCTATTATAAGGAAGCCAGGGAAAAAGGAATAATGTAATGGTGAAAAAGAGTAAAAGGAATAATTTAGACATCCATGAGATCCTGAAAGAGGTTTCGGAGAACATCGAAAAGAGCGCCAACGTGAAAACGGTTTTTGGTGACCCGGTAAGAGTCGGGCACCGGACCATTATCCCGGTAGCAACGGTTTCGGTCTCGGGTGGGGGAGGAGGAGGATTTGGTAAGGAGAAGGAAAAGGCAAAAGGAAGAGGAAAAGGAAAGGGCCCCTTTGGCGTAGGTGGAGGTGGAGGGTTGCATGTGGAAAGCAAGCCGGTGGGTTATATTGAGATAACAGACGAAGGCGCAAAGTTTGTCTCTACGCCCGATTCGACCAAGATTGCCCTGCGCGGGATTCTAAATGGAATAATTGCGGTATCTATGTTTGGCTTAGCAGCTGTTATTGGAGCGTTTAAAAAGGAGAAGAAAATTAAATAAATCTCACTCATAGATGGTAGCCTGCGCCAGCGAATTCCCTCTATTTTTATGGTATAATAATATATAAGAAATGCCATGACCTCCCAAAATACCCGGGGATTAATCTCGATACTTTTTTCTTCTTTCCTGTTTGGTTTTATGGCCTTACTGGTAAAGATTTTATCCGGAACCATATCTGCGGCTGAGATTTTGTTTGCACGCGCATCTATTGGCATCCTTTTGTTTTTGTTCGTTCTATTTTTTGGACACAAAGCTTTTAGGATCAATAACCGGAAAATGTTGGCGGTAAGAGGATTGTTTGGTGGGCTGGCGGTATTCTTGTATTTTACTGCTATTTCCCGCATTCCTTTGAGCAACGCTACCATGCTCGCGAATTGCTATCCCTTTTTCGCGGTTTTATTCTCAGCTGTTCTGATTAAGGAAAGACCCACTTTCGGGTCGATTATGACTCTGCTTGTAGCCTTCAGCGGTATGTTTTTGATTTTGGATCCCCACTTTGAGAAGTTGGATATCGGCTATGTTCTGGCTTTAACTTCAGCCGTCTTTGGAGGGGTGGCGGTGACTTCAATCCGGGAACTGCGCAAGACCGACTCTTCCTGGGTCATTGTCTTTGCTCAGTTGCTGGGTGCGGCCCTGGTTTGTTTTTTCCCTCTCACCGCTGGGCTTCGGATCCCCAGCGTCAGAGAATGGGAGCTTTTAATCCTGATCGGAGTGGTGGGCACGGCGGGTCAGCTAACTTTTACCCGCCCATTTAAATATATTTCGGCTTTTGAAGGAAGCGTGGTTGCCCTCTCGACCTCGGTCTTTGCCATTTTGTTTTCTGTGTTATTTTTAGAGGAAATTATGACATATCAGTTCATCCTGGGGGCCTTATTGATCTTTGGGAGCAGTCTCTATTTGATCGCTAGAGAAGAGGGCTGGACTGTAAATAAATGACCAATTAATAATGACCAATGACCAACAAGGAAATAATTTATTTTAAAATAATTGTCGCCGAAGGCGACACCAAGTTGGGATTTGGTCATTGGGATTTGGGATTTAATTCATCATTCTGGTTTCATCATTCGGATTTATGATAAAATTACTAAAAAGAACCATAATTACTTTCATTTTCCTCGATAATTTTCTAACCAACCTTCCCAAGAAAATCCTCTTCAAAACTCAATGGGTTTTGGAGGGAAAATGCAAGCAATGCGGAACCTGTTGCCGGGAGATTTATTTAAAGGTTACCCCCCGACAGCTTTCGAGCAAGCTTTTCATGAAACTGGCGATTGCCTGGATCAGCTGGATCTTTGATTTTATTCTTTTGAGAATTGATTATGATAATCATTATTTGGTCTTTACCTGCAGGCACATCCGAGCCGACGGCAAATGCGGCAACTATTTCTGGCGCCCGAACGTCTGCCGCAATTATCCTTTGATAGATTATTTTGAAAAGCCCAGATTGCTGCCGAAGTGTGGATTTAGGGCCAGGCTTAGAAATATGTTATAATAAAACCTCATTATGCGAAAAATTAAACTTCTCTTTGGCATTCACTGCCACCAACCGGTTGGAAATTTCGAAGATGTGTTTGAAGAAGCTTACAAGAAAGCTTATCTTCCTTTTCTAAAAGTTCTGGAAGCCCATCCCCGAATTAAATTCATGGTTCATTACAGCGGGATCCTCTTCGACTGGTTCAAGGAGCATCGGCCGGAGTTCCTGGATCTTTTAAGAAAGCTGGTCAAGAGGGGGCAGGTCGAGATCTTGACTTCCGGATATTATGAGCCGATCCTCTCCCTCGTCCCGGATGAGGATAAACTTGGACAGATCGAAATGTCAAACCAGTTTATCCGGGAAAATTTCTGGAAGGCTCCCAGAGGAATGTGGCTGACCGAGCAGGTTTGGGAGCCAACCTTTCCCAAGATCCTTTCCCGGGGGGAGATTGAATATGTGCTGTTGGAGGAAGAGCAGCTGGTCCGGGCCGGCATTCCTTCTGAAAAGCTCTCTGGTTACTATATCACGGAGGAAGAGGGTGAGATGCTAAAGGTCTTTCCCCTCAACCGAAAGCTCCGGGAACTGATTCCTTTTCGGCCTCCGGAAGAAACCATCGCTTATCTGAAAAGCCTCCCCGATTCTGAGGGGGCCGCCGCCGCGGTTTTTATGGGTGACGGAGAAAGATTTGGATATCTAGAAAAGTTGCTGGGCTTGCTCGAAGCCAACTCTGGTTGGATAGAAGCTACGACCCCCTCCAATTATCTGGATGAATATTCTGCGCTGGGAAGAGTCTATCTGCCTGCTTCAGCCCATGAAAATATGTGCGGTGGGGATTTCAGGCAGGCATTGATGAAGTATCCGGAAGCAAACCATATGCATAAAAAGATGCTGTTGGTGAGCAACCGCTTGCAGACCCTCAGCCGAGGAAAGGCTTTGTTTGGCGGAGAAAGAAAGAGGGAAGAACTGCAGAAAGCAAAGCTTGAACTTTATAAAGGACAGTGCGGTTGTGCATACGGGCAGGGAGTCTCCGGCGGCATCTATTTGAATTATCTGAGACATGCGGTTTATTCTCACCTCATTCGCTCGGAAATAGAGCTGGAAAAATTCAGCCGGGGCGGCAAACCGTATGTGGAGCTGACCCTCACGGATTTTGATAAGGATGGCAAGGAAGAGATTCTCCTCTCCAACGACCTCTTGAATCTTTATTTTTCTCCGGGGCGGGGAGGCGCTCTTTTCGAGCTGGACTATAAACCCAAGGCCTTTAATCTGGTGAATAGCTTGGCTAGGCGCGGGGAGAATAATGATAGATATCCCAGATTTTCACTCATCGATCACTTTCTTCCTCCAGATACAAGTCTGGAAAAATTCAGTTCGGCTAACTATCGTGAGGCCGGGGATTTCATCTCCGGCAAATATGTTTGCATGCCCAGGCGCAAGGAAGCCGAGGTCAGGGTTCGGCTTTCCCGGGAGGGGAAGGTGGAGGGCGTGCCGGTAAAGATCGAGAAATCTGTTTCGCTTTTTTCCAAACACTCGATTTTTACGGTTGAATATGAAGTGACGAATCTGGGAAGAGCGCCGGATGAATTCTGGTTTGGAATTGAATTCAATCTTAGTTTATTGGCCGGAAACTCGCCGGATCGTTATTACCTTATCGGAAACCATGCTTTGGAAGACCGATCCTTGGGGAGCAAAGGTGAAACGAATCAGGTGGCAGCGTTGAAACTCGTTGACGAATGGAGCGGCTTTGAGGTATCATTGGAAACGGACAAGCCCGCCCTTCTCTGGCGCTTTCCGGTTGAGACCGTTTCTCAATCGGAAATGGGAGTTGATAAAAATTATCAAAGTTCACTCGTTTTCCCAAGCTGGAGGTTTCGGTTGGGGCCAAAAGAGTCCTGGAGAACCAAGCTCAATTTGCGGATTGAGGAGTAAAGGAAAGAATGCCCGAACTTAGAAAAGATCCGATTTCTGAACGCTGGGTGGTAATTTCCACGGAACGCGGAAAAAGACCTTCGGATTTCAAGATGCCTTCGGTGGCGGAGGAAGCCGGAAGCAGTGAAGGATGTCCCTTTTGCGAGGGCAACGAAAAGAAGACTCCGCCGGAGATAACTGCCCTGCGAAGGCCGGGGACTTTACCTGATACCCCGGGCTGGGACATACGAATCGTATCGAATAAATTCCCGGCCCTGGTAATTGAGGGAGATGTTAACCGGACGGGTATGGGAGTCTTTGACATGATGAGCGGGATTGGGGCGCATGAGGTGATTGTGGAGACTCCCCGACATGATTTAAATATCCCGGATATGGAAATTAGTCAAGTTGAGAAAGTTTTATGGGCTTATCGACAAAGGATCCTGGATTTGGAAAAGGACAAAAGATTCCGTTATGTTTTGGTCTTCAAGAATTATGGCAAGACCGCGGGGGCCTCGCTTGCCCATCCCCATTCCCAGCTGATCGCCACCCCCATCACTCCGCGCTATGTTAAATTGGAGCTGAATAACTCACGCGAGTATTTCATGGAGAAGGAACGCTGTATTTTCTGTGACATTATAAGACAAGAGCTTGGTTCCGGAGAAAGGGTGATTTATGAAAATGAGTATTTTGTGGTCTTTGCTCCGTTTGCTTCCCGTTTTCCGTACGAAGTCTGGCTTTTACCCCGGCGCCACGAATTTGGGTTTCAGGTCATGCCGGATGAAGAACGGTCCTTGCTGGCACAGTGCCTGAAGGACATTTTGCTGCGGTTGAAAAAGACCCTGAACGATCCTCCTTATAATTATGTTCTGCATACTTCCCCCAATCCCATCCCCCGCCCTGGGAAGCCGGCCTATTGGGGGACGATTCAGTTCGATTTTCACTGGCACATCGAGATTATTCCGCGCCTGACCAAAATGGCGGGCTTTGAATGGGGATCGGGATTGTATATCAATCCGACCTCTCCCGAAGAAGCCGCCAAGTATTTAAGAGAGATCAAAATTTAAATATCCATGAAGATTCTTTTTATCTCCCCTGAAGTTGTCCCCTTTGCCAAGACCGGTGGTCTGGCGGATGTTGCGGGAACCTTGCCCAAAGCCATCCGAAAACTCGGGCATGATATCCGCATCTTTATGCCTCGCTATAAGAAAGTCGATCCAGAGAAATGGGGTTTAAAACTCGCGGTTCAAGGCATGGAAGTGGAGCTCGGAGCCCGAAAAGAAACGGTTGACATCTATGAAGCCAGGCTGCCCGGTTCCGATCTTATCGTCTATTTTGTAGAGAGCAAGCATTTTGCTGAAAGAGAAGAACTTTATATGGTAAAGGGAAAGGATTACCCGGACAACTTTGAGGCTTTTCTCGTTTTTTGCAAGGCCGCCATTCCTTTCCTGAAAAAGATCGATTGGCGTCCGGATATTATCCATGGCAGCGATTGGCAGTCGGGGACCCTCATCCTTTACCTCCATGAATTAAGGAAAAGCGATCCCTTTTTCAAGCGGACGGCGTCTGTTTTTTCCGTTCATAACATTGCTTTTCAGGGAATTTTTCCAAAGGAAAAATTTGCGCTGATGAACCTGCCGGATACCTATTTGAGCGAAGCGGGCTTGGGGTATTGGGGAAAGCTTTCTTTTATCAAAGCCGGCTTTGTCTATGCGGATGTCATAAATAGTGTTTCCGAGACTTATTCAAAAGAGATCCAGACCAAGGAATACGGTTACGGCATGGAAGAAATACTCCGGAAGCGATCCGGGGATGTTTATGGGATCGTAAACGGGCTTGATTACGAGCTTTGGAACCCGGCTACGGATAAAAATATAATTAAGCGCTACAGCCGGATGACTTTATCCTTGAAGCTGCAGAATAAGCTTGCCTTGCAGAAAGAAATGAAGTTGCCGGCCGAGAAGGAAATCCCTTTAATTGGAATGGTCTCCCGCCTGGATGTTCAGAAGGGTTTTGACATTTTGGCAGAGGCCATCGAAGAGATCATGCAGCTGGAGTGTCAGTTGGTAATTCTGGGCACGGGCGATCCAAAGTATCATGAGCTTTTAACTGACATGAAACATAAGTATTCGAAGCATATCGGGATCAAGTTGGGATTCGATGCCCCTTTGGCGCAGAGGATTTATGCCGGTTCGGATATGTTCCTTATGCCCTCCAAGTATGAGCCCTGCGGATTGGGGCAGTTGATCAGTTTTAAATACGGAACTATTCCTGTTGCTCGAAAGACAGGCGGTCTGGCAGATACGGTGCACGATTTTGATGCAGGGACCGGTGAAGGGAATGGTTTTGTCTTTGAGGAGTATAGTTCGACTGCTTTATTGGATGCCATAAAAAGAGCCATCGAAGTTTATAAAAATAAATCCGCCTGGAAAGAACTTCAGGAAAAAGTTATGGAGTACGATTACTCCTGGGATGCCTCAGCTAAGAAGTACATATCGCTTTACATGAAGGCGTTGGATAAGGTGATTAAATAGATCTCGCCATCTTGGATTTGCGGATCGATCTTAACTCTTTGACCGGATTATTATGAGCTTTTTTGGCCGACTCTCTTTTCTGTATCGCAAGATAGGCATTTGTTATTGCTTCATATCCAGGATCATTTCTGGATATTATAAGTATTTTATTTAAAGCAGGGAGAATCGTTTCGTCACCAACTTTACCTAAAAACTCAGCTGCTGCAATTCGAGACTGCTCGTTAATACGATTCTCCTTTAAAACCTTAATCAGTGGTTCGATAAGTTTTTTATCTTCTATTTTTTCAAAATGAATAGTTTCAATAGCTATCCCACGAACTTCAAAGTCATCATTCTCTAGGGCCGCAATCAGGAATTTAATGCATGTTTGATATTCAAGTTTGCTGATGGCTTGAGCGGCTGCCTTACGAACATTGGGATGGCTGCTATCTAAGGCTTTTTGCAGAAGGGCAACAACCTTTGGCTCCTCTATATTGTCCTTTGATTTGCCAATGGCAAGAGCTGCTGCCTCACGAACCTTGGGATCTCCATTATCCAAAGCTTTGCGCAGAAGGGCAAGAATTCTTGGATTATTTAATTTAGTTAAAAATTCACCAATCGCCATAGCTGCGGTTATGCGAACATTGGGATGGCTGCTATCTAAAGCTTTGCCCACCAGTTCAATGACTCTTGGATCCTCAAATCTACCAATAGCCTTAGCTGCTCCCTTACGAATATCAGGATTTCCATTATTAAAAGCTTTGAGCAAGTGATTAATAAACGCTAGATCATTAAGCTTGCCAATAGCTACAATAGCCTCCCAATCCGTCTCGCTATCACCCAGTGCCATAATCAGGGGTTTGATGAATCTTGGATCTTTCGTGCCCAATTCGCCAATAGCCCTTATGGCACCACTACGAATTCCAAGATCGCTATTACCTGTAGCTTCAATTAAGGAGTTGATAAATAAATCATAAAATCTGGGATCCTTTGGATCAACCGAAGCCCTTGCAGCTGCCCAACGAACTCCGTCATTATCTATTAAGCCATCGACACGAGAAGCAAAAACTTCTTCATCTTTAAGTTCAACGGATTCAAGGGATATATGTGCAAATGGATCGGTTTCCGAAAACACCATCCCTTTAGTATCTCCTTCTTTTATAAAAACCCTATCCCTTAAGTAGCACCATATTAGTATACCTAATTTTTTCATGCCTTCCGGCGTGTCAGGATCTAAAATATTTTTTATGAATTTATCGGGATGTAATCTATAAGCGGACACAGAGCTGGCAAAAAGCTCGGAAGCATTATCATCAGGGTGTCCAGCACCATCCGTTTCATTGCTATAATTAGAGTCATCTACCAATTCATGATAATCGAATCCGGTTGAGAAATAATAAATCCTCTGCCATAACTCATCTTTTACTGCCATATCATTATTATATCTTGCTTCTCCACCCAATTTGACAGTAAAGATGGCATGACCCGTTTCATGCGCGGCTGTATCAAAAAGGCTGGTTCTAAGAAGAGGAAGACTCATCTCATGAAGCTGTGGGCTATAGCTCCCGCCATTCTTTCCTATATATACATACACTTTTTTAACCGGCCTGGAGGGCATAAAAGCATTCAATCCAGCAACTAAATTATATAATTTGATTAGCCTGCTTTTGTCTAACTTATCAATATTTATATCTTTATGTATACAAAATGTAATTTTATGGTGGTTTTCTCTTGAAGGAGGAATAGACTTATTTAATTCAGCAACTAAAATATACAATTTGATTAGCTTATCTTTATCTAGCATATCTATATTTACATTTTTTTTCAGTTTAATTGAAAATGTTATGTTATAGTCTTTTTTCCCTATGATTACTTCATTTCCTTTTTGTTGGAGAAAATTTTCTGGAGAATCTGTTAGCTTTAAAGTTTTTCTAGAGATTTCATCTCTTCTTTTAGAAAGCTTATCAGGATAAGGAATTTTGGAATCTACAGAGATTGTGCGATGAGTTTCCGATTTGTTTTTCCATTCTCTAGTTATGGAATAAAGAAGAACTAAAAGGTGTTTAGGGGAATGCTTTTCAAGATCCCTCTCTACCGTATCTTTCGCATCATGTAAACATATCTTTCCATCTGGTAAAGCAATTGGATATTCATCTTCTCCCAACTTGTAATTTGCTCTTATATATGCAGCTACAGCATTCCGTTCTGCCTGGCTCATGTTTTGAAAAATAATCAGGACACGATTATTTTCGAGCTGCTTTGTTTTATCGCCCTTTAACATTCTCCCCCATTTCTCAATGACCAATTTAGGATTATCTTTAAAAGAAGGAAATGCTTTAATTGCTCTTGTACATTTATTCGATATTCCGTCTGAAATAATTACTGCCATTTTTCCTCCTAAATTTAAGGGGACGTGCTCACCGAAGACGTCCCCTTTTAAAGCTTAATTGCCGGTGAGCTTCTAATATGTTTGAGCTTCTACTACCATATTTATCGGGTTAAATAGGGGGAATCTTGCGCTGAATTTCACTTCCAGACAAGGAATTTTTATGCTAAAATCTATGCGTTATGTCCGGTCATTCTAAATGGTCAACCATCAAGCACAAGAAGGCCAAAACCGACGCTGCCCGGGGTAAGGTTTTCACCAAGATCATCCGGGAAATCACTTCTGCGGCTAAGATCGGCGGGGGCGATCCTGGAGCGAATCCCCGTCTGCGCCTGGCGATCGATAAAGCCAAGGATGCCAACATGCCCAGTGACAATATCAAGCGAGCGGTCGACAAGGGGGTTGGGGGCGGAGGGGCGGCCATGGAGGAATTGGTGTATGAGGGTTATGCGCCGGGTGGGGTGGCTTTAATGGTCGAGGTCATGACCGACAATCGAAATCGTACCGCGCCCGAGATAAGAAGCATTTTCGAAAAAAATGGCGGCAACCTGGGTTCAACTGGATGCGTATCCTATCTGTTTAAGAATAAGGGAAGCATTGTTTTTGAGAAATCGGGTATGGATGAAGAATCGCTTGCCATGGCCGCAATCGACGCGGGGGCTGAGGATATATTATCTGAGGAAAGCACGATAGAAATTGTTACTTCCCCGGAAAATTTTGAAAAGGTTCGAGAAAAATTAAAAAGCAAAGATTTCAAGCCGGAAAACGCCGAAGTTACCATGGTCCCAGGCACAACCGTCAAGGTTTCTGGAGAAGACGCCAAAAAGGTCTTAAGCCTGGTCAACAAATTGGAAGACCATGATGATGTGCAAAAGGTTCATGCTAATTTTGATATTTCTGATGCTGAAATAGAACAGATAACCAAAGACCAATGAAAATAGTTGCTGATTTACACATCCATACCATATCTTCCGGACATGCCTATTCGACCATCCAGGAATATGTCGCCCAGGCCAAGAAGATCGGCTTGAAAGCGATGGCGGTCACCGACCACGGGCCGGCCATGCCGGGTGGGCCTCATTACTATTACTTTCAGAACATGAGGATGATCCCGGAAGTCATGGACGGAATCCGGATCTACCGAGGGATCGAGGCAAATGTGATCGATGCGGAAGGGAGCCTTGATACCCCGCCCCCGGACTTTACCAGGCTGGATCTGGTGATGGTCGCCATGCATCCCCGCTGCGGCTATGAAAATGGAGGCGAGGAGAAGAATACCGAAGTGCTTTTGCGCTCGCTTGAAAAATATCCGGAAATAAGCGTGATCGCTCATCCCGGCAATCCAAAATACCCAATAAATGCCCAAAAGACGGTCGCGGCTGCCAAAGAAAAGGGTGTTATAATTGAGATCAATAATAGTTCT
>Ga0209636_10006008_pt1 | contig 12401 bp, 10 predicted proteins | sample DeeMarSWOR152_54_FD_187464 | JGI IMG/M metagenome (GOLD analysis project Ga0209636, IMG submission 187464) | Marine sediment microbial communities from White Oak River estuary, North Carolina - WOR-1-52-54 (SPAdes) (version 2) | ecosystem: Environmental > Aquatic > Marine > Intertidal zone >...
CCCAGAGGAAGACGAGGCCCTCGGGTGGCATACCGTATCCCATGGGGTGGCAGGGGTCTATTTCCGCGTGAATTGTCGATCCGGGGCAGAAGAACGCCTTCGTGTCGAGGCCCTTGAGGACGTTCCTCACCTTCAGACTGAAGGCGTTTATCGCGAACTCGCTAGAAGCATTGAAGCAGACAAGTCTTCCACCGGTCCTCACGAACTCCCTGAGGGCCTCAACGCCATCTTCTCCTAATCCACTTTTGTATTCCGGAGGAAAATTGGGTAAGGGATGTCCCCTAGCCTTCGCAGATTCCTCCAATCCTTTTCCTGTGATCATCGCCTCGGAGTCGTCGGGCATGATAATGACCTCATATTTATCGTGGAGGCCTCCTTCTCTGACGTCCTTGTCCATGATAGTCACATAGGGGAAGCCGAACTGCTCCAGCACCAGTCTCGTCCATCCCTCGTCAGGGTTCCCCCCGTAGAAACGCTGAAATAAGCCGATCTTTGGTGGGCTGACCTGTGCAGTCGATTCTGGTTCAACGGACAGCGGATAGAGTACTACATGCTTTTCTGCGGCGACTCGTTCAAGCTCCTCCTTATCGACGCCTTTTACGATAAAAGCGCCTGGAGGGAAATACAAATCGCCACAGTCCAAGGATGCTGTGGATCGCCAGACCTGCGCTTCCTTATTGAGTAGTTCATTAACGGCAGTAAAGCTGTCGTTGAGACGGGGATCCAGAGCATATCCGATCGTGGACTCGCCTTCCAAGCCTCCGTCGGGCCAGACAGGTTCGCAGACCTTGGTCAGATCTGCCTCGATCATACATTCTACTGGGTCGACCCTTACTCCCATGAACTCGTGCATCGTATCAGTAACCTTATCCTTAGGCCTCCTCGGTGTGCCGTCCTGATCCCTAGTCCAGGCGTTGTCGGGGTAGAATGTCCTCCCTAGGAGCGATTTAATAAGTCCGTATTTGGGCTGGTCGAGCTTGATGATGTATGAACCCTCAGGGTATGTGACGTCGTCTGCAGTGAAATCCTCATTTGCGATGTGGATCTCGATGCCCTGGACGAGGAGCTTCTCTATGAGCCTGCACATTGTGACTGAATCGTGTTGATTGCTGGGAACAACATAGGCTTTCGTCTTAGACGTCGCGCCTCTCTCTATCTGCCTCTTCGCTTTAAGGTAAGCATTCCTAAGGACCATGTCCTTGTATCGGGCGGCAATGTCCAGAGTGGCCCAGGAGCAGATCTTCTGTTGCTCCACGATCTCCCTGAGAGTCCACCAGCCCCCCTCCCAAGGATGAGGGAAGTTTACCTGGGCTGCGTAATCGGGGAAGCTGTAGTGGCCTCCCACCAACTGGTCGGGGTGGATATATATGGGAGTAGCTAACTTGGCGCTCGCCGACTCGGTGAGCATCCCAGCGATGTTGTGATGGTTGGTGATCCTGTGCCATCCGAAGTGGCCCCATGCAGGGAAGGCCATGGCCCCCCCGATGATCCCGGTCTTCCCCGCCTCCTCGAGCTTATAGGCCTGGTGGGCTCCGTACCATGCATGCTCCCGATAAACTAGAGGGTCAGCGAGGGGCCTGAAGGGCTCACAGTAGGGTGGGATGTAGAACCTTGCGCCGTAGCTGCCCATGTGGTGGTGGTCAACATAGGCTTGAGGTATCCATTTCCGGAACAGGATCTCGGCGACATACTTGGACTCTTGGAGGTTAGTCTGGAATGCATCCCTGTTGTTGTCATGGCCAGCGTACTTATGGTAGAGCCATGGCAGCATGACTCCCTCGTATTCGGTTCCTAGCGTCTGATTGTACCAGTCGGTGACCATTATCTGGCCGTCGGGATTGAAGCAAGGTACCATTACGAATACGACGTTCTCAAGTATTTTCTCGGTCTCCTCATCGTCACGACTGAGGAGGTCGTAGGCGAGCTCCGGGGCCATCTGGGTGCCCCCGATCTCGGAAGCATGGAGGCTCATAGACTGGCAGACTACGGCTTTTCCCTCTGTAATCAAATCCTTAACTTCTTCCTCAGTCAATCCGCGAGGGTCGCTGATTTTGAGGTTTACCCTCCTGAGGCCCTCTAGGTTCGATAAGTTCTCTGAAGAGGAGATTAAAACCTCGATGAAGGACTCGCCCTCGGTGGTGGGACCCATTTTGTTGACCTTTATCTTGTCGCTCTGATCTTGGAGTAGGTAGAAATACTCGACAATCTTGTCCCAGCGAGCGATCTTCCTGTCGCTCCCCATCCTGTATCCGAAGAATTCCTCGGGAGATGTCAATTCGAACATAATAATTCACTAAAAATTATTCACCATGACAATAAAAACCATTCAGGCTGATGAAAGAATGGGGAAATTCGAAAGATGTTTAGGGAGTTCACGACGCACGTTTGCGCGCGCCGGTGTCAGGGGGACGATCGCTCACCACAAGGCTCTTGGTTCCTCCAACTTCGGTAAGGTCTGCGCGCGCGAGGGAGAGCTTCTGGGCCGACCTGCGCGTGGCGAACGTCTCTGTATACGCCTTGCTGAGCGTCCTGTGTCATGTGCTGAGTAGGGAGGCAGCTGAGAACATGGGTAGACCAGAGAAGGCTGTATCGCCGACGTTCTTCAACACTTGAGGTCTCTGTCCAGGACTCGGTTGCAGGTAGTGTGCTAGTGGGCACTGGGTTTGGTTCTTGTTTAAACTGTTATGTTGGTTTGACGGGTGTATACTTGTGTGTTGGAGAGCATGGCTCTTACCTTGCGGATTGTCTCTTCTGGCGTAGGGTATGACCTAGGTTTGTTGTGTGCAGTAATTTGGGGACAAGGCAGCGCGCGCAATAGATAAGCATAAATAAGGTTTACTTGCGCGTGAAAATCACATTATTATTTGCGCAGGCCATTATGTCACATAATGTTCTCATTGAACCTGTTGAAATAGGTTTGTCTGATCCTTTTTAGTGGGACTACTTACTTGGCGTGGCTGACATGTACACGCCTATTGCTGGAACATATTCTGCGATAGATTCTAGAACAATGATTTTAACATTGGTTGACATTCTCCATCCGATAAGAATGGATGAAAAAGACGTCGAAACGATCGTGGAGTTGAACGATCTCTTCGAGGAGATGCTGAAAGACGCCCGTGTTATATCAAAGGACCTAACGGAGGGCATCACGAACACCGGGGCGGCTGCAGCCCTGGCGATATGTATCACGATCGTCCAGATCCTCATCTTGAGGGAGAACCTCTGGAGAGGCCCCATCTACATCGGTGTGTGGGCCGTAGGGTTCGCGCTGATACTGGTCTCCGGAATCAGGCTGATACAGAAATACTTGCTCCTGAAGAACAGGTACGCTAGGTTCTTCGAGATCAACAAGGAACTAGGGAACAAGTGAGCCCGGTGTCCGAGCCCAGGGATCCCATCCAGATAGCCCACCAGCTCCTCAGCTTCATCGACGAGAACGGCAAGGCGACACGGTGGGACCTGATAAAGATCTTGGGGAACACGCGGCAGTTCGGCCACTGGATCGACGGCTTCCTGCTGAAGGACAGGTTCATCGCCGAGGAGAACGAGAGCAACACCCGCTTCTACTCCCTTACGCCGAACGGTGAGCTGCTGCTACGGCTCCTCAAGAACGGGAACGTGATGAGATCAATAACAAGGCTCAGCGGGAGAAGGTTGAGGAGGAACGGTCTCTGAGGGAGAGATGGCTGATCGTTGCGAGCGGAGCATGAGATTAAATGGAAATCAGAATTAGGACCGTGGAAAATGAAAGGGATGTCTTTTTCTTCGAGCGGTTGAATTTTGAGTCCTACAAATTAGAGTTTCTGAGAGACAGAGAGATCACCGAGGAAGAAGCCAGAAGGGAGTTCGAGAAATTCGAGAAATCTGATCCCCTGAACCCGTGGGGGGCGGACCACCAAGTGTTCTTCGCAGTCAATGAAGAGGGCACATTGATGGGGCTCATCTGGCTTGCCAAGAGAGAGCCATTCTACGTTTTTGAGGAGAGGCTTGCCTGGATCTACAACCTTCACGTCGTCCCTGAATACAGGCGCAAGGGCGTAGCCAGACGCCTGCTTGATGAGGCTGAGAAGTGGACGAGGCTGGAGGGATTGAAATCTATAGGCCTGCACGTGATTGACTTCAACGAACCGGCCAGAAGTCTGTACGAGTCATTGGGATACGAGCTGGTTGCCAAACACAACAATAGCTGTTTCTACGAGAGAAAAATCATGTTCCAAACATAGTTAATCGTGCAAACGCTTGATCGCAATTAGTAGTTAGTAGCGCGTGCTTACTACCTCGTTCTCGGACTCTTCAAGGCTCACCCTGTGTCCACCGATGCCCCCTTTGGAGTTGATCACGTCTCGGGCTTTGATGAGGTGCTTCCTCAGGGGGTCGTACTTGTCGGGGTGGTGCTCTATGTTGTCGTCGATGGGGTAGAGGAGGTGCTTTGCGGCCCAGTAGTCCAGCGCAACCGGGTCGACGCTGGCCAGGAGCTGGTCCAGCCTAGTGGTGTACTCCGGAGGATATCCCGCCCACCTCACCTGGGTGACCCAGATGCAGTCAAGGATGTTCATCGCCGGAGCCCTGACCCCGGCGATCATCTCCCCGCAGTGCGCCCCCAGCCTCTCGTAGTGCCGCTCGCTCCTCCGGCCGTCGGCCATCGACAGTATGCCGTAGTAGCTCTTCACCGCCCCGGTTATCCCGCAGCCGTCGTGGTGCTTCAGGACGCACGCGCGCGCGGCGCCACCTACCACGGTCGCATCACCAAGAAGGGGTCCAGGTAACTCAGGTGGGCGATGGTGGAGGAGGTTTGTGACCATTTCAGGTTTGACTCGCCGGTGAACTGGGAGTACCACTGGATTGGGGTGCCATGACGCTGCCTTGTATTGGGCGGGCCGAGAGTTTACCATAACCATTAAATGAATCGACACTCGACAAGAAGATCGGTGCCGAATTGGTAAGTTCTGATGATTTTAAGTTGATGATTGAACCGGCCGAGAGGTTTCTCTTAGAGGAGATGGAGAGGAGGGATGTTCCAGGGTTCTCTGCGGCTGTTGTGAAGGGTCAGGAGATAGTCTGGTCGAAGGGTTTCGGGTACGCCAACATCGAGAAGGAATCCATGGCGAGCCCAGAGACAATTTTCCGTGTAGCTTCTGTGTCTAAGCCTGTGATCGCGACCGGCCTTCTCCAGTGGATGGACAGGGGAAGTTTCAGCCTCGATGATCCAGTGAATGGACTCATGAAGGAAGTGAAGATACGAACTGAGTTAGGGACGGAACCGACAGTTAGGAACCTCCTGACCCATACCTCTGGGCTCCCGGTCCACGTGGACCCTGTCTTCTTCGATCTGAGCGAGACCATCACCCTCGCGGAGCTGATCAGAGGGTCGGCAATTGCCGTCCGCCCGCCCAAAGAGGAGATCGTCTACTCCAACACGGCATTCAACATAATCGGCTATCTCGTGGGTATGTTCGCGGGTGAATCATACCCTGATTACATGAAGGAAAACCTTTTTGAGCCTCTGGAGATGCGCTCAAGCTCCTTCGATCAGACAACTGATATCATGAAGAAAATGGCTCAGCCATATAGCAGGAAGAAGCCGGGAGAACCGCTCGAGGTTGTGCCTACGTGGTATGGCGCCTCTATGCCTGAGAAGCCTTGCGGATCCCTGTTCACCACGGCCACGGACCTGGGCCACTTCCTCATAGCCCAGATGAATGGGGGCCTGTACAAAGACCGGAGGATCCTCAAAGAGGAGACAATGGACGAGATGCACAGGCTGCAGGCGAGTGCCGGCGCCTCTAGGAGCGGCTACGCCCTTGCCTGGAAGAGGACTTGGCACCACGAGAGGCCCATGCTCTCCCATACCGGGGGCAATCTCGGCTGGACCGCCCACGTAGCCTATTACCCAGAGCTCAAGGTCGGGATCGCCATCCTCTGCAACCTGAACGACAACTCCGGGTGGAGGCCGCCAGCGAGGCAGGCCCTGCACCTGCTCGTCGGAGGGACGCTCTCGTTCGACCCTGAGAAGTTCAGTCGGGATGATGCTCAAGAGAGGTGGGGGAACCTCGCGGGTGCTTATACCCGGCAATTCCAGAAGGCGGAGATAAGTATCGAGGAGGGAAACCTCATCCTTGTGAGGGGGAGCGAGAAGGCCTACCTAGAGGAGTTGGAGGCTTCCATGTACATGGTGCACGGAACGGGGGTCGACGGGGCGGAACTCACCTTCGAGTTCGACGACCAAGGAACGGTGAAGCAATTCGATCTTGAGACGGAGGTCTTCCCCAAGGAGATTGGAGAAAGGAGACCTGTTGACGAGAAGGCCGATCTGAGGGGGGCCTGGCAGGGAGAGTTTGTGACGCCTTATGGATATTTCACAATGGACCTCAAGGTCGAGGGATCTACCGAAGGATATTGCACAGATCTGTCGGGTAATATGATTCCAGTCCAAGACTTCAAGGCACGGGCCGGTCTGGTGACTGGCAAGTTTAGATTCAGGAACCTGCCCGGATACGTGGGTTGGGGCGCAGAATGGTTCGACGCAGCTTTGAGCCTGTCGGCTGTGGAAGATGGGTTAGAGGGGTATATGACGCTGAAATCGGAGATAGGCGAGTCGAAGGTGCTCCTGAGGCTAACTAAGATTAGTAACAACTGATGAAATTTTTTTTTGAATAATCGTAAAAAAAGGGGTTTAGTAGTCAGCTCGTTTCGTTTTCTATACGCTCTTTCTTCTTATCATGGCGTCGGCGACGACTATTAGCAACGCAACTGGTATCAGGTACCACGCCGGGGCGACGAGCAGTTCATTGAGGGTCCCTATCACGATTGAGAGCCTGCCCATTATGGAGTTCGCAAAGTATGCTCCCATAGTCAGCATCAGCAGGTACCTGCCGATCTTCGGTAGAGGTCCAACTATGTCTGAGGCCCTCTTCTCGTAGACGAAGTAGAGGAGGACGCAGATGACGCCGATCATGTAGACGAGTCCCTCGATGTTTGTTATCGGGTTTACTGCGCCCTTTATCTGGCCTATTACATTGACGGACATAAGACCTCTTATCGATAGCGAGAGGCCGACTGCTAGCATGAGGGCTATCGAGACCCGCGAGATGTACCTGTACTTCGATGAGAACTGGAAGTAGATCAGGACGCCAAGGATGATCGGTATGATGTAGGCTATTCCGACAAGGTCCCCTGTCAAGATCCCAGTCTGCAACTTTCTCCACGCGAGATCTCGAACCTGAAAGACACCATAGACGATTGCGTGGCCGACAGTGGCTCCGACGAGCAGGTGCTCGCCGAACCTGAAGGCCGGGTTCTCGCGGTAAAGAATGGTGTAGATCATTAGTATAAGGGTGGTGGAGATTAAAACCATCAAGATATCCGCCATTATCAGCCCCTCCTCCCTCTCTGCGTGAAGAACAGCACGTTGCCGAGGAATATCAGCCCAATGTATAGGAGGTGCGCCAGAGATTGTGCGTCCATGCCCTTGACGGCTATCCCGGGCCTACCTATGAGGACCTCATACTGTGCAGCCCCCTTCAGGCTCTCGATTATCCCGAATATCTGTCCTGCGGTGTAGTAGGCGTATGCGTCAGGCACCTTCACGGCCGTCAGCCCGAACGCCACTTCGGTCCCGTAAGGTGCATATGCCTGGTTGAGCCAGAACTGCGAGTCGGCGCTGGCCGTGAAGTCTATGACTATCGTGAAGTCATTCGCCCCGTTGACGTCATCCATCATTGGGAGGTCTTCCAGATTGTTGCCTTCGTAGTCCACATCTAATAGAGCTTTTATGTCCCGGCTGAGCCCTGCGACTGCGGCCTCCCCGCCAGCTATGAAGCCGAGATGCACAAAGTCCTCTCCATAGGTCTTTCTGGTGAAGGCGTTCACCTCTTTGAGCGCTTTCTGGGTGAAGATCGGCCCCTCCGTGCCGTGGTCGACGAGGAGAATCTTCACATCCGGCTTCCTCAACAGGTGTTCAAGGATGGCGATGTACTGAGGATAAACCTCCGCGTAGATCGCTGCACCTATGTTGCTCCCGAGGACGGCGACGTCTCCGGGCTGGAGCGCCTGGATCCTATCATACACGTCCTGAGTTGTTTTGTCCACGGGGACAGGGAGCCCGATTGGGCGCATGAGCGGAATGGCGAGGGACACGAAGAGGCAGAGGTAGATGACCTGCTTGTAGTTCCGGCTCAGTAGTTCCTTCCACGACATCAGTCGGCACCACCTAGAGGCGTCTTCTCCTGCCCTATTATGACCCTGAGACCGAGGGCGAGGGTGCCTATACCGATCCCGATCAGGATGGCCCTCATCCCGGTGGCACCGGCGATGTCCCATATGATCGTCCCGATCGAAGGTAGGATAGGCGAGATCACGCCACCTATGGGAGCGTTCTTGAGCATCAGGAATATCGCCGCGACGAGGAGCACCGCTGCCTCCCAGCTCCTGGCCCTGAAGGCCCTGTAGGAGGCCGACGCGATGAAGAAGGCGTTCATCCCGTATAGGGTGCTGGAGATCGGCATGACGATCGCCGAGTATATCCAGTTGTACTGAGGGCTGGTAACGCTTCCTGTGATCAAGCCTGTCGCTATGAATGTAAACAGGGTGACGAGGAGGACTACACTGTAGGGCCAAAGGGTCCTCCTCTTCACGATCATGCGCCAGTGACGCACTATGATACTGTAGCCTCCAAGGCCGAGGGTGAAAGCGCCGATCACAACGGCCCAGTTGTTAAAATCCGTCGTCAACCGCTGCAAGGTCGCGTCTACCCAGACATACTCTACGAGGATGATCAATGATACCAAGAACAGGATGGCTGAAGTCACATTCCTCCAAACACTTGACATTTTCAACGACCTCCTACTTTGAGAGCAGTTTCGAGATAACGTCGATGCCAGCCGTCGACAGCAGTGCCCCGAGTACGATCAACAATGCGCAGATCAGCTTCGCTATGTCCTGACCGAATATGGTGCCTTTCTGGACCGGATCGGGCGAGAGGTAGGCGGCTGCGGCGAACTCGTCCTCCCCTATCAGCGTGTAGTCGCAGGCCACCAAGAAGAACGGGAGCTGATACACGTTCGTTGAGCCTGCCACCTGCATCGCCCCAACTGTGGCTCCGCTCTCCGCTATCACCATCGCCTCGGCAGCGTGCCCGCCGAAGAGGAAGTTGGCTGCCACTTGCTCCCTGTGCATCATACCTATGTAGCTGGTAGCGAAGCCCCACTGATTCGGCGAAAAGAACTGGACCGTCTCCTCCTCGATGTACTCCTCCGGTTTGCCCTCCATCAAATAGGCCGTCCTAACTATTTCCTCGGCTACCGGTAGCACGGTAGGAGGAGCGATTCCGACGATAAACTTCGAGCCTTTCTTCACCGCCTCCCTGGCGGTGTAGCCTAGTATTGTAAGGGCAGCGGCCGTGTCACCAGCGTACTTGGTGCTGTACAGATCCGATGTGCCAGGAGAAAAGCTGACAGGACGACCCATCTCAGTGGCTCTCCCGAGGGCCTCGATGATAGCACCGACTCCAGGGTGCTCCCTGATCTGAGGGATGTAGATCTTCTTGGACGAAAGATAGAGGAAAATGAGTAGAAAGAACGAGAAGACTACTGTCAGTGTAAGCCAGGATAAAGTCCCAACTTTAAACATGTTTTCGTCTCCTTTATTTGCAGATATAGGCACTACGCAATCGCTATTTAACTATGAAGGTCGAGAAACGTGAGTGCCTGATGCGTCTTAGTCAGGTTCAAATGCGTGAGTCACTCAGCCTCAGTTATTTTGGTCGGAATATTGGACATTTGTCATCGGGCGAGCGCGCATTCCATCGCGAAATAGTTAATATAGATAACAAACGATTTCTATGAGATTTCAAAATGTATGAGAAAATAGAGAATTATATTTCATCGGTGATTAAGGAAAGGGAGATTCCAGGATCTTCCGTAGCAATAGTAAAGGACAGAGAAATAGCTTGGTCGAAGGGGTTTGGATACGCCAGTTTGGAGGAAAAGACTCCGGCAACCCCAGACACGGTTTACCGATACTGCTCCATTACGAAGCCATTCGTGACGACAGGCCTACTTCAACTACTAGAGAACGGCAAGTTCAACCTCGACGACCCTGTGAATGACCATCTCGAAGAGGCGAAGATCAAAACGATGTTCGCCAAACAACCCACCATCCGAGATCTGCTCACGCACTATTCAGGTTTACCCACTATAGGAACGCACCGAGCACGAGACGAATGTGATGCATCATCTACTGAGGAGTACATAGCAAAGTTTGCCAGGGCCATACGACCACCCGGACAGGTCCACGGCTACTCTAACCCCGGATTCATCATAATGGGACATTTAATCGAACATTTTTCAGGCACCCCATATCCCGTCTACATGAAGGAGAACGTCATCAAACCCCTCGAGATGGATTCAAGCGATTTCTACCTGACGCCTTCGATGGAGGGCAGGATGTCGACGGGATACGGCAGGAGGAACCCTGAGGAGCCCGTACAACGTGTGGAACCATATGCATCTGGAATAACCCCACCGGCCGCCTCCGCGAACCTGTTCTCCACCTGCACCGACTTCGCCCATTTCATCATCGCCCAGATGAACGGGGGAGTGTACAAAGGCAAGAGGATTCTGAAGGAAGAGACTCTGAAGGAATCTCACAGGCTCCAGGCCGCCACCGGCAACTCGAGAAGTGGCATGGGGCTGTCCTGGTTCAGGTTCGTACACGACAGTCACGTGGTCATAAGACACACGTGCGGCATGCTAGGATGGACGTCTCACGTCGCCTTCTACCCGGACCTTAAAACGGGGGTCGTCTGGAACACGAACCTGAACGACGGCTCCGGCTGGAGACCACTTGCGCTGACGGTATTGAGGATGGCATCAGGGAAACACGAAAAATTCGATCCAAAGGCCACACGGTCGGAGACGGTCCCAGACGAGTGGAGAAAGATCGCGGGCACCTACGGATCACCGGACCAGACGCTTGAGATCAAAGTGGAAGACGGTAACCTTGTATTGGGGGAAGGAGGCGGCAGGGTCTTCCTTGAAAAAATTGAGGACCTGCGCTATCTAGTTCACGGTGGCCTCAACGACGGCCTAGAGCTTACATTCGAGTACGATGAAAAAGGCAGGATCAAGCAATTTGATCTTGGGGCGAATGTAATCCCCCGTTATTTGACTGGATTCTGGCGAGTAATTCACACAACTAATCCTCTCCTTTTCGACTTCGTCCTTGATATCGAGAGCGAGAAACAAGCCACGGCCATAAACGCAGACGGCAAGAAAATTCCTACAACCAGCTTTAAGGTAGAAGACCAGAGAATAATGGGAACCTTTCAAACAACAGACCCCCAGGATGTCATAGGCTTATCCACAACACCGCCTAAATATAATGTCACATTTGAGTTGCAGTATATAGAAGATGTATTGGTCGGTCGCATAGAACTGAATCGAGAAAAAGCCACAGTTCGAGTACCTGGGAAAATAATAATTCTTTCTCGGACTTGAATATAGTGCATTAAAAACACTACAACATCCTATCTTATTTTAATATCTGAAACAAAGACGCTCGCGGTCTCCTTGATCCCCTCCACTTGCGCGCGAGCATTATACTATGATAAATGGTACCATTATTATCATTTATCGCGCGCGCGCTTGTTGGCGAATTGTTGGCCGATGGGCGTCGGTGAACAGGGTCATGAAGCATCGAAGTCACCCAGATCCGTCGCGCGCGCTTGTCATGAGGATTCTTGGCCTGTGGCGGTGTGCTTGGTAAGTGGTGGCCACTTACAAGGAAATCGCGGTTGCGTGCGATGTTTGGGTTTATGCGCGCGTCGGTGGCAGGTCATATTGGTTTTCCGGGGGCGTGGTGATTTTCTGGGTAATGCTGTTGCGCCTCTGCGTGAACTTGTTCCTGTCTGAATTTTGTTTCTTCATTTGTTTTTTAAACGTGTTTTTGTTGTTCCTGTGAATTTTGGGGTCGGTCCGGGGCAGATGGCGGTGTTGGAATTTTGAAGTTACGAATGTATTCATGCGCGAGATAAAGATTTAAGTAAAAATGAAGATATTTTGTATATATTGGAATTTTCAAGTAAAATATTGAAAAGCGCGCGCTTTTTATTTGTACGAAGTTTATTTCTAGAATTTTCTTTTCTACTATAAGGACGTATCTTGTGATAGGATGGACGAGGGGTAGCTTATCGATCGCGCGCGAGCGAGGTTTCTATGAGATTCTCGGCACGATCCCATCGAAGTCCTTGTCGAAGCTGACTATTTTCTCGACACCCCTCGCCCTCATGAGGGCGATGGAGGTGCAGTCTGTGAAGCTTAATCCTCTCTCAGCGAAGTTTGGGAAGAGCCTCCAGGCCTCCTTGAAGGCTTTACCGTCCACCCGGAGGATCACGAGGAATG
>Ga0209636_10006009_pt1 | contig 12397 bp, 14 predicted proteins | sample DeeMarSWOR152_54_FD_187464 | JGI IMG/M metagenome (GOLD analysis project Ga0209636, IMG submission 187464) | Marine sediment microbial communities from White Oak River estuary, North Carolina - WOR-1-52-54 (SPAdes) (version 2) | ecosystem: Environmental > Aquatic > Marine > Intertidal zone >...
AAACTTATCAATTACTTGAGGGTATCCACACTGTTGGTTATTTTTGCATGAGAATAGCCAGATTGTTCCATGTAATTTCAAATCATGATAAATTAATATCTTACCGTTTCTAAACTTTATTGAAAACACAGCCCTTTTCGGAACCTTCTGTGATGTCGAAGACCAAGCTAATTTACCAGTTAAACCATGATCTATATATAAATGAAGAAATAACTTGGATTTATGTAATTTGAATAGAAGAATTTTTCCGATTCGTTCGATATGATCTAATATAGCATCTTGTAAAAGGATTTCAAACTCATCTTTTGATGGATTTCGAATTACAGTATGTTGAAATGTCTTTACTTCAGAAATAACCTCATTAGAAATGTTCAATATTAAGTACTGGCGAATTGCTTCTATTTCGGGAAATTCAGGCATTGTGACACTCACTTAACCTTGTGTAGAGAAGGGTAATGTTACCCCAAACATTCGTAGTTTCTCCTATTGAACAAGAAAGCATACATTTTCATGTTTATAGCCTAAGTGTAATAAAGATTCTATTCCATTCGTTGTCTCTTACATGTTAACCCAAACATTTAGATATTTGTAAACTATTATTTTTTCCCATTTCATTTATTCTGGGGCCAAAAGCGAGAAAGATCTATGAAACAAAATTAAAATCTCAACAAAAATCAGCTATTTCTTAAAGGAAAACTGACAATGTCGCTTGTAATAATTGATCCCACCACATCAGGCGCTGCAGGTGATTTGTTAATCGCTTCATTATTAGATTTACAAGGAGAAACCTTTCGTACCGAATTTTGTCAACTCTTTCAGAACCTATTGGTAGAGTATGACTCTGATTTTCAGGTAAAATGGCTATCTGTTAAAAAACAAGGTATCATTGGGACTCAAGTTCAAACCACTGGAATTAGAAAATTCTCCCCCCGAGAAATGCAAAAAATAATGAATAATTTAAGTAAAAAATTAGAATTATCACCTGAAAGTCAAAAACTAGCATTTAATGCCTTGGCTTTCTTAATTGAAGCAGAAAAAAAAGTTCATGGCATCCAATCTGAGGCCTTACATTTCCATGAATTAGCTCTTATTGACACAATATTTGATATAGTTGGATTTTCGTATCTTTGGGAACAATTAGGATTCCTTAAAATAAAGACAAGTGTTTTGACCATTGCGTTAGGTGGAGGTTTGATTAAAATAGCTCATGGAAGAGTATCTGTTCCATCACCAGCAACTACTGAGATCATCCGTCAAGGAAATCTATCAGTAAAGGGAGGCCCAATTGAAGGGGAATTATTAACCCCAACTGGAGCAGCACTTCTTGCATCACTAAAAGCGCAGCCCATTAATTACTTTCCACTAATGTATATCCATGAAATTGGGCGAAGTTTTGGAACCCGTGAGTATAAGAAAGAGACTTTAACCTGTTTGCAGATCATTCGAGGTTCTCAGCCTTCAACATTGCTAAAAGAAGAAATTAACATCTTAGAAACCAATGTAGATGATGTAGATGGAGAAACACTGGGTTACTTATTTGATGTTTTATTTGAAGAGAATTTCATCCTTGATCTTACAATAATTAATACAGTTTCGAAAAAAAATCGTCCTGGATTTCTTATTCGAGCAATCGTGGAGCCCTCGAAAACTCTCCAAGTAACAACTATCTTAACCCGTGAATTGGGCACTCTTGGCGTACGAGTACTTCCAGGGTTCCGTCATATTGTACCCCGTGAACAAACAGTTCACCAAATTAAAGTAATGAATGGAGTCGAGACTGTTCATTATAAAAGAGGATTTGTAGATTCGGAGCTCATCTCAGAGAAGATAGAATATGATGATTTAAAACGAATAGCGCAACAGAAGGGAGTTTCACTACGAGAAATTAGAAAACGCATTCTCTCGGAAATTCACAAGCAGGATGAAAACAATGCGTGATATAGATACGATTTTAACACAGCTAAAAGAGGGAAAAATTGATCTGGAAGAAGCAAAAGCTGCTCTAAGTCTATTTAGCCTAGAATTTATTGAAGACTATGTTAAACTAGATCTAGGTAGGTACAGTCGTAGAGGTATTCCAGAAGTGATTTATGCGGAAAAAAAGAGCCCTGAAGTCTTAATAAGGATTATAACAAGATATATGGTTAATAATTCAGCCATTCTACTGTCTAGGGTTCCTAAAAAACATCTTGATCTCATAAGAACGAAGTTTATAGACCAATTTGACATTCATTCTACATCCTATGAACCTTTTACTGTCACTCTAGCGAAAATCGGATTTCAATTTCCAACCTCCAAAAATAATATAGGTTTATTAACCGCTGGAACATCAGACATGCCAGTCGCAGAGGAGGCAAGAGCTATAGCACGTTTAATGGGAGTTCAAACCATCCAATTCAATGATGTAGGAATTGCAGGAGTTCATCGGTTATTTGCCCCGCTCAAAGAAATGGTCGAGAAAAAAGTTAGAGTAATAATTGTTGTGGCTGGTATGGAAGGAGCTCTCCCCACAATCGTTTCTAGTCTAGTAAATGTCCCGGTAATAGGTGTTCCTGCTTCAGCAGGTTACGGATACGGTGGAAAAGGGGAAGGAGCCTTAATGACAATGCTTCAGAGCTGTTCTCCAGGATTGGTTGTTGTAAATATAGACAATGGTATTAATGCAGGTGCAACAGCGGCACTTATCGCAAAGCAATGTAATAACATGAATAGATGATTAATTCCATGTTAGGGTTGTCTTAATATTTTTAGAAAATCAAATAAAAAAGATTATTAAAAAAAAGAATTAGACCTAGTTATAAGGAAGATGGTGAAATGTCTGAAAAAGAAAGTAATGAAGAGAGGAAAAAGGATTCAGAAACATCTTCAGAGGAAGAAAAAAAGAAAGATGAAAAAGACCAAGTAGAGCAGGAAACTGCAGCAAAACCCAAGTCCAAGAAGAAGTATGTATTCAATTGTACAAAATGTGGAGAATGTTGCGAAAAAAGGGAATTTGTTCCAGTATCATTGGTAGACATCCGCAATTGGACACAATCGGGAATAATTAATGCTGTTTTTCCAAACCTGAAGTTAAAGACACTTCAATCAGCAGGATCAGAAGAGAAACAGGGGGTTTTAACGCTAGTTCTAGCTGGTTCGGAGAAAGGATGTCCAATGTTTGATAAAGAGAATAGACTTTGCAATATTTACCATTCAATGCCCTTGGAATGTAAAGCTTTCCCATTAGGATATAATGGTCAAAACTATTTCATCAAAGATAAATCAGTTCCAGGATTGGGACATGGTACAATGACTAAGGAACGTCTTATTGAAGATCGTGATAATGCTCGTTTCGATTTTGAAGCTAAAGTTGAAACTCAAATGATGCTTCCATTAATATATTCACTTTTTATGCAGAATTTGCTCGAACAACAACAAAAGGTAATGGAAGATATGCCAGAAGAAAAAAGAAAGCAACTTGACGAATTACTTAAGACAAAAAATCAAAATTCTAACGAGAAAGAATAAATTATGGATAGTTTCCCTTAGGAGAATAATTGCAGTTCGAACAAACCCATTTTGCGAATGGTACTACTTCTTTCTTTCTTGAAGTTACATTTACTATCTGTGAGTATGGAATTAAGTTTCCCTTTTTACACTGGGGACATGGGGGAGTAGTCACTAAAGATTTTTTCGCCTCTATGTATTCAGTTAAAGGACTAGTTTGCTTTGTTTTCAGCTGGCCCCTTTTTTCGATCGTTTTTTTAGAAACCTTGTCTACAGATTTCTTTGAAGTCTTTTTCTTTGAGATCTTCAGTACAGGAGGTTTCAGTTCAAATGGTTCTTTCTCCTTTGTGGGTCCAATCCCCTCTTGTGGAATTATATTAAGGAATTCCCAGAAATCAGTACCCTCATGTCCTTGATCTGCAGATCTAACTCGAAAAGTAAGACCATAAAGTCTTCTGATCTCTGTAGCTACTGTACTAGAAATGAATCGTGTTCTAACATCAGCATCTTCTCCAATCCAGATCCATATTTCTTTTCTTCCCTCATCAACGAAAATAAAAACTTCTGAGGAAACCAAGTTCTCTTTTCTAAAGATTACCGGATCAAAAAAACCATTGTCTTGAACTTGATAAGCTACAATTCTTGATTTTCCCAAATAACCAGCCACTCTACAATTAAACCACTGCTTTTCCCTAAAATATTGATAATTTATATACTTCGAGAGTAATATTTTATCAGTAATAGACACTCTCTTTAACGATAAGGAGTTTTTATCTTATGCTGTAGAAGGCGTTTTCACAGGAATATTCACTTTTGAAGCTAATAGTGTTCTAATTTGGAGAATTTGAAGCGGTAAACTTTTTAACATTACTGTTTTCATAAGAATAGTATGAGAAGGAGTTTTTTGAATAATCTTCGTAATCCCAGTAAAATCAGAAATTCGTTTAATTTCAGATCTATTCTTTGCAATGTGAATCTCCATTATAAATTCTCTCATAAGCAAGCCTTTAAGAGAAGATCGTTTCCGACGAATAAGGATTTTAGTATCTGTATCTAATAGAGTAAACACCCTTTCAGGAAACCTAAATCGCTTCCAAAACCAAATCATTTTCCCTTTGCTTTTGTTTACAGTAAGGTCTGTTAAGGATGGAACCCAAAAGAATAATGATTCAATTAGTATTAATATTCCAATTATGAAAATTAGTGAGCTTATAATCTCCAGAAGAGGATTAACTATTTCAATCTTGGCATAATCTGCCATAGATTCACGCTGATAAACTCCTATCGCATTTGATGTTTGGCTAGAGTTCTGAATGATGGGTTGTAAGCTGATTATCACAACCATTGATGAAAGGGTGATAGCTAAAACTACGATGAGAGTGATTTGATATCGCCATACCCTCTTGTTCGGTAATAATAGCAAATTTATCCAACCTTTTGTGTTTTATTCTGTAACATTTCTCTTAAAGATTCTCCGTGGATTTGAACAAGTTCAACTAACCGGTTAACAAGCTGATTGTTATAATTAGCGAACGCCAGCTTCAAGCGGGAGTGAACTTCATCAATTCGAACAATTCCTTGCTTTTCTAGGGCTTTTAGATCTCGATAAATGGATTTAGATTGCACAGAGATTCCCAATGATCGTGCTAAATCAATTCCTGAACTTCCTTGAGGATAAATTGAAATTAGTTGCATAAAAATCAACCTTTGATGAAATGATAGTGGTGTAGTAAATAGGAAGATTAAACTTGCATAATAATCCCTAGTTAAAGAGAGAAGTCGGTTTGAAAGAGATGTGGCATATTTTTCGATCTCTGGTCTTACTTGGGCAGTTGTTTCAAGTGAAGAGAGGATATCACGAAGAGAATCGATCTTTTCCGACTCTGAAGATCGAATGGTCATTTGGTGATTGAGCTCCTTTAATTTTGTTTATTACAACAAATCCATAGAAAGTGTTGGTGACAACACCAGACATATTTTATTTAAATATCGCCAGATGAAACTCACTGATAAATGAATGAATAGTTTTTTCTTGTGGTTTTAACATGGTTCACCAACATACTAGAAGTGTTTTAAGGAGAGTCAAAAGTTTTTCTGATAATATAAATGAAAAAGATACTGAATCTTTAGAGATAAATTATGAGAGTTTGATTAAAGGAACTACTCTTGATGTTTATTTCTACTTATTACGGAAGAAAAGCTCTGCGGGAGTTCGAGAAATACAACGAAGCCTAGATCTCTCCTCTCCCAGTGTTTCCAGTTATCATCTGGAAAAACTAGAGACATTAGGGATAGTTCGCAAGAATAGATTTGGTAATTATGAAGTAGCAAAAAAAATTGACATTGGAGCTTTAAATCAATTTGTGATGATTGGTAATTATACTATCCCTCGCTTCTTCTTTTATGCAATTTTTGTTTCTGTGTTGTTTGGAGGATATATCATCTTTTTCTTAACGTCACCACTTTCCACAGGTGAAGTATTCGCTCTTATTTTCGGATTATTCGCAGTCTGTGTTTGTTGGGCAGAAACTATCCTCAGTTGGCGTAATAAACCGTTTTAATTACGTATTAAAGGAAACGTATCCGCTCTCTAATATCAATTTCAGGAAATTTTGGTTCTTGTTCAGTATCTCGCCACAGTTCATTCATTTTATAGTTATCAATTAGTTCTGAAATTTCTTTCACGAATTGGATCAGTTCACGGATCTTTCTAGAAAACCGATACATGGACATTTCATCATACCGAAATCCCAGAAATACTCGTAGATCTTCTTGAGGACTTGTGGATATGACTCTACCAGTAAAATAATGACTTTGGAGCTTCATTAGCTGGCGGAGAAAAGAGTGAACAACATCTTCTGACTCATTTGATAACCGTGTTAATCCATTAGAAAAAAATGAAAGATGAGAAAAGCCTTTCTCTAAGGTAATATTAATATCAGGGCAGTTTTTAATTGGGAGAAGAAATGTAAAACTTGCATCATGAGAATCGGATAAAATAACATACTCTAATCTTAAAAGATCTAACCAATGTTTAATTTGTTCAACTTGTTTGGGAATTCTCGTGTGATTAGTGATTGGCTGAATAGATCGCATTAAATACCAAATTCCTTTTAATATAAAGCATAACTTCCTTTGATTAAGATGAACAATGCACTGTATTAATGATTTTTCTTTTTCCTCTCTTTCAATTCATTGACCTCTCGAAAAGTTTTGGATTCAAAAAAGGAATTAATGCTACTATCACACTTTGCTTTAAGATGTCAAATCGTTTAACAATATTTTGAGTCATAAATCCAACGGCTCCCTCCTTTTGTTTAATATTGGAAATACCGCTAACTTCTGTTGCTAAATCACCTAATTCCAATTTTGGGGAATTAGTCAATCTTTTAAACCATCTATGAGGAAGAGGGATTTCACAACCTCTAACTGTTTCAATAATTTTGTGATTACCTATTGAGCTATAAACTATAATCCTTGGTTGGTTTTGGGGAGTTGAAACGACTCCTCCTTCAATTCCCACATAATAATCATACCTTGTACTATACTTCTGTGCATATTTTACTCGCCACCTAGATGCTTCATAAGTTTCTTCTTCCCCTAAGGGTTGTGATTTCAAATAATTCCCAGTTGAAACAATTCCATTTATTCCTATGTTGGAAATATTGAGATTATCATAAAAACTTGAAAAAGCTTCACGAGTAGCTCGGATTTTCACGGGGTTTATACTAGCTATAAGTACCCTGACTACCATTAATGACCACTTGCCTCTAACCAATGAATAAGCTTTGCTGCAATTACCCAAGCTGGTTTTACTTCCTCATATAAAGTGAGTAGTACCCAATCATAAGCTGAAGTACTTGATTCTAGAAAGTGGAACTCCGCATCTCCACGTTGAAACCCTCCTATTAAAAATATCTTTGAAGAAATTGGTGAAATCTCATTAAGATTCTTTGTTTTAATTTCCTCATTATTAATCCTAGTAGTATGTTCACAAATATATATTTCTGAATCTTTAAATTTTTGAAGCAACTTAACCAGAGAAGAGTGTTCAACAGTTAAAATCGACTCACCCGTTAATGGAACGCGTTTTTTCAACAGAAGTTGAGAAAAAAGGCCACAAAATCTATTATAGTTCACTGGTACTCTCCAATGAGACGGAATTTCAATACACAGATCATTTCGAGTATGGACAAAGACTTGAATTTTTTTCTCTCTGAATAAGGGGGAATATACTATATTCATAAGAGAATGATGTATTATATCAGGCCTACCCCGCTTTTCCACATCTTCTAATGAATCTAACAATGGCCTGTGTAAAGCTCCATCTAATAGAATCCCCCTGTTCTTTTTCAGACCTTTACGCCACTTCTTTCGAACTAAGGGGTGTTTACGTAGAGATTGTGGGATCAATTCGAGAGCAGAACCAAAAAAAATTATAACAATAGTCATTTATTTTCCTCTTTAATAATAAAAACTTCCTCTTAAGAATATGTTTTATTATTATTACAATTAATTAATATTATCAAAAGATTAGTATTCCGATAAAAAACGATAATTTGTAAATTAAATACTCTAATTATTAGTGTTTCTCACACAACCTATCTCAACCTTTATTTTAATGAACCAACCTCTTTTTCTTTTGTTTATCTTACACGAATTTATTTCCTTTTACTATTTCTTCGAAATTGGGGTGCCTTCCTAAATTTTATATTAATTTAATTCTCGTAGACCTAAATGAGAGGCCCATGTTCCGAAATTATTCTGTACCAAAAAGATTGAGGACTATTCAGTTTCCTGGTCAGGAAATAGAACTTTGGTTAAATGGAAAGAAAGTATCCAAGATAGAGGACGTTTCTCCAAAAGAAAGGTCGTTCATTCGTGATTTTGTTTATAATCTCGAAGAGTTAGGTTGGAAAGTCCTTATTCAGCTTTAACAAAAAGAAAAAAAAGGCGAGTGTAACAAGAGAGAAATGATTTCCTCTTCATTGACAACGTTATCTTTTAGGTATAATTAAGGATGGAATTTCAATCCGAAGTACTTGTGGAAGACGGTGGAGAGGTCAGATGCTTGGAAAGTACCTCATGTATTCTCAAGAACTCATTTTCTTCTGGAGTGTTTTCCTTTAAGATTGCAGCTAATCTTTGAGCGTTCTCAACTCCTCTTGATTCACCCAATTTTGTGAAAAAACGGTCGTATGTATTTGCATCAACCTCTGCCAATATGTCACCGACTCGTGTATAATAATCTTCCGAAATTTCTGGATTTGACAATAGATCTATCAACAATGGCAAGCTAACCAGTTTTCGAGCCAAACAAACTTGTTTAATAACAGGTTGCTCTTCATCAGGAGCTTCTTCAAGGTATGCAATAAGCATCTTAAAGGCTTCATCACTCCCAATTTCTTGTAAAGCATAAATTGTTTGCAGCTTCGAATATTCCCGCGTTGCTTCGTTTCTTAGCAAACCGTCTAATACAGGAACACTACTAGCATGCCCTATCTTCCCCAAAATTTCTATAAGTCCTCCACACTGAATATCATCAATACAATTTTGAACTGCATCAATTAGATAAGGTATTGCCATTTCGTGATAGCGTGTTAGAATTGCACGAATCATTCGATCTGTACGTTGATCAAACTTAGCAACCATTTTTATGAGCGGTTCAATCCCCCTCTCATCTTTCATTTCTTCTAACGCATATCCAGCAGAAACCCGTTCTTCAAGTCCCAGGGTTTCACTAGTCAGAACTTCATACATCTTCTCACTTGCAGGTGAGGCGTGTTCTTTCATAGCAGCAAGTATAAATGCGAATTGTTGTTTCATCTTTGCTGGCGCCCCATTGTACACTTGTAATATTGAAGGAATCCTTTCTGGCCAACAGGCTTCCCACATAGGTTCTTTATGACATTTCTCGAATAATTCTACCTCAAAAGGTGAGATTTGTTCAGCTCTACAAGAAAAAGATAATAATTTTCGCTGGAGAAATGGACATTTTGTGCGATAATTCATATAAGGTGCCCCACCCCGCCATGAAGCTAATTTATATGCCCAAACGTTAAACCAACGAATAATGAGTGAATAAGTAAAAAAGAAAACAATCAGAGTACCTATAATGGTTCCAACGGAAATACTTCCAAAAAGTGGGATCAGTGCTATCAACCATTCATAGTACCCAAAGAATAAGATCCATAATATAGCAGTAAAAATTGTTGAAATAGAAGCATTCAGAAAGTCAATCATAAAAATAGGGGGAGTAGTAGTTCCTACTTCATCAGGTTGTTCTAATTCCATATTTCCTTGACTCCTTAGAATAAATGAGAGATGGAGGTATTAGTGTCGTTTTATCACACAGAAAATATAATGTTTTGAATTTTTTGAATTGTCCTTGTATAAAACTATAAAGGAAAAGAAAGAGTGGACTGAGAGCTTATTGTGAATAGAGACAAAAGAACAATTTCAGGTTATGAGACAGCTTATACAGATTCCAGAGAAAAACATTCCCCTTTAACAACAAGTACTATTGGGGTTGATTAACATACAAAGAATTATTCTATTGAGTTCTTTCATATATTTGTGAAATACATCTTAAAATAATATTAGTAAATTTTGAATTCATGAAAATCATTAATTCGTCAAATTATAGGTGGCAGATTATTGTTATATTTATTTACAAGAAAGACATCCAATACTTTAAAATCTCAAAAGAATTTTATTCTGAAGGAGAGAAGGATGTGCGAATCTCTTATAGAATAATATCAAAAGAGTCTCTTTTCTATTATTTTGTACCAATATTATTAATTTTATTTTTACTCCCAACTACTACCCATCTTTCAATCCAGTATATTAATCAGGACAATTTTGGTGGAAATCACATTGTAAAATCAATAACCGAAACAAATGATGACTTATTCATCGTTATCAGTGAAACGAGAGAGGGGTCTGAAATAACATCGATCTGGATAATGAAAATAGATAATCTTGGGGAAATAATCTGGGATACAACGCTTAATTTTAATTACGAGGATATTTATCTTATTTATTACGGGAATGTAGTTTTTACACATGATAATGGTATAATAATACCAGTTAGGATTTTTCCTTATTGGAAACCAACTATTTATCAGATACTAAAGGTCGATGCACAAGGAGACTTCGAATGGGATTTAAAATTGGGGACGTTTGCCCTTCAGAGCTTGTTTGTATCTTCTAAAGGATTGATTTATGCAATTGGAATGGATTTTTACAGCGATCTGTCCCAAGTAATTTATAAGATTAACAAGTTTGGTCAATTTATTGAATTTATCACATTTAGCCCTAGTGACGGAATTGGGCGGCCTCGTATCTTAGATATAACAGGAAATGATGCAGAGATAATTCTTTTAGGTGCCAAAAATAGAGGTGGTTTTTTAGGAATCTTTGACACTTTTTATAATTCATTTACATGGAATATTTCAAGCCTAAATTGGGCGCCTATGGAATCATATGGCTTCATTAAAGATAATAATCGACTTTATTTCTACATGGGAGCTTACACAAATGAGTGGATTACACAGTTTTTTGAATTTATACCTGAATTAAGAAATATTACCCTCTTGTTTGAGTTAAATTGTACAGGTATAAGATACGGTTATAAAATTGCAGAGGGGTTTGTTTTACATTCATCAAGAAGTGGTTTATTGAAAATATTACAAAATAACGAAATAGAGATACATTATATTGATACATCCAGTGTATTAAATTATGTATCACCTATTGTCGTGACTTGCAATGATGAAATCGTTCTAACAGGTTCGTATTATAACAAAAGGTACAATAATAATGATCCTGAGATAACTAAACTTAGTGTTGAAGGAAATGTGATATCTCAATGGCGTTATTCAAAGATTACTACCGAAACGATAATCCCTTATTATGTATTTTCCTTAATCATTGAACTCATTCCATATGGTTTATTCTTACATATTTATCGATTTCCCAAGGGTTGGTATAAGGCACCAAAGAGATTTTATAACAATAGAAAAGAAAGAATAATCGTTAATGTGAAGTCTGAGTTAAAAGACGCAGCTAAAAATAATAGTATAAATATAAAAGATAATTAAACCTAATTGTGTTACAATTCCTAAAAATTTTTGAGCTAGAGGTAGATGGGACTCAGTAAAGATGGTTACTTAAAGGGTGAGTATAATTAGAATTTAATATACTGGTTTTCGGAGGAGGAGATGGATCTTGAGAACTTCTTTTTTCTCGAATTACTGTTTCTCCATTAGCATATTGATCTACGATCATAAAATCAAGAGGATACTCATAACATTTTTCTTGTTCTAGATTTAATGATTCATCTTGATTCGTAGCACTCTCGACAATAAAATTATTAGACAAGATTATTGACGAAAAGACAAATCCTATAACTAGTAATATCTGAAAATTAGACAGATGGTTTTTGTTATTACGCATTACTATTCTCTCATTCAGTTAACGCTATTTGTGAGCATTTTTTTCAAAGAAATTTGAATTGAAAAATAATAAACTATTTTTTTGATACGAGATAAAAAACAGTAATGTGAAAGATAGAATTAAATATATTCCTAGTATCAATTCGATAGAATCTTATTGATTTTCTAAAACGAGTAAGCATCCTAAAAAACCCGTTGTTATTAATTTCTCATAGTAAAGGATTGAAAAAAAGGGATTTGCAATATAAATATTAATAAAAAAATATGCAAATTATTAAATCGACGACTTACTGATAAAAACATACTTATTCTTTTTAGTCAAAAAATCTTTCTCTCCTTAGTGCCCTGAATAAGTATTAATTCATTATTTAACCGTATGATAATTTAGGAAGCAGATTCACTGAAGGTCCTTCAATTATTAGTCATATTTTTATACGTCGCAAAATGGCACTTTC
>Ga0209636_10006010_pt1 | contig 12396 bp, 8 predicted proteins | sample DeeMarSWOR152_54_FD_187464 | JGI IMG/M metagenome (GOLD analysis project Ga0209636, IMG submission 187464) | Marine sediment microbial communities from White Oak River estuary, North Carolina - WOR-1-52-54 (SPAdes) (version 2) | ecosystem: Environmental > Aquatic > Marine > Intertidal zone >...
TTCTTCAGGAGCATATTCAACGTTTCCACCCGGACAACCATCACAAGTGGTATATCCGACCAGCTCCACCTCCTTTCCTTCATAGATACTAAATGCCCCTTCTCTATTATAAAGGGCTCTGAGGCATTTGCCTCCCGCACATGTTCGATAACGGTTGCAAATTATGATTCCAATTTTGGTTTTATCTTTCATTCTGCTCACCTCCTGCTTAACTTAAAATTCGGTAACCATGTATAAACCAACCTCTTGTATTCCCCTATATCTGAAAATCTCTTTTATGATAGAATCACTCTATTAAAAAGTCAAGTTTTTTCAAGTTTTATGAGGTGTCAGAACCCTTCAGTCTGACACCATACTGCCTGTTTGTCTTCTACGGACAGCAAAATCGCTACAACTCTTGTGGTGAACCAGACAAATCCAGCGTTTATAGGAGAGATGACTAGACTCAATTTCATTCTTTCATCTGTCCGATTTCTGGATCCATTGGTATACACCGTAGTGAACCATGCGGTTCACTACACCGTATGGTACATACCATAGGATTGGGAATTAACTATGTCGTGATTAAAGAAATGAAAAAATTTCTAAGAAAACACAAGAAAGGCAAGAAACACAAGAAACACACATGGTCATCTTTTCTATCCCCTTGATTTCTCTCACTTTAAGAAAAGGAATAGAAAAAATGAAAAGATTTCCGGAAACACAAGAAAGGCACGAAACACACGAAACACCAGTCGACAGCCTTTCTCGTTTTCTCTCGTTTAGCCGAAAAAGATCAGAAAAATTCCGCAGACCGCGAGTGTTATTGCCAGGGTACGCTGGGAGGTAATTGGTTCGTGCAGGAAAACGGTTCCGAATATGAAGACGAAAATGATGGAAGTCTGGTTCAGTGCGGAGGCAATGGAAGCCTGGGTGAATTTCATCCCTGCCAGCCACACGAACATCGTCAGATACGCTCCAAGAAAAGAACTGCTGACACTATAACCCCAACCGCGACTAGAAAAGATTGGGGAGAACATCTTGCGGCCCAATGGATGAAATAAAGAGACGATAGCGAGGCTGACCAGACCGCCAAATAAACGAATTTCGATTGCCCACAACAAAGATGTCTGTTCGAGCGCTGGCTTGATCATCACGATTCCAACAGCCGTTGCTGCGGTTGCCAAGACTCCCCACAAAATCCCCCACAAAAGGTCTAGACGACTTATCTTTTCTCTGCGTTTTAGACGAGCTGTTGATAGCACAGCAGTGATGATCAACAACGCTCCTATCACCTGCAAGAGAGTCAACCTCTCATTGAGATATATTACGGACAAGGTGATAATGAAAGGGCTGTACATTGAAGCAACGATGGCCCATAGCCCTGCCCCAATCCGGTTTAAGCTCTTGAAAAAGAGCGTGTCTCCGATCCCCAGACCAATCACGCCGCTGGCCAAAAACAAAAGATACTCACTCCCAGGAACCTGACGAACAAGCGGTTCGCCGAAGATCCACATGGTAGGGAGAAATAGAATCGCAGCCAAAAGATTCTTGAAAAGGTTTAAAGCGATGGGATGAACCGTTTCGCCGCTCTTCTTGAAGAGGATAACCGCAATTCCCCAAAGGACTGCGGCCAGAAGCGATAGAGCTTGTCCAAGATACGAGATGGTTCCCTCCCTAAGCAGAGGCTATTAAGATGAGGTCAAGTCCGGGAAATCAAGTCTTATTGATTTTTGCATAAACAATGGAACATCTCCATTTTCAAGCCCTTGAACGTCCGATCTCAAGACACAGAAGTCGTGCAGAAACGTCGGAGGCTACAGTTGCCGTAGCGCCCGATCTCAAGACACAGACGTCGTGCCTTTGTGTCGGGCGTAGATTTCTCAGGACGAAGTGTAAGGGAAAGGTAAATTGTTCCTTTACTCATGCAAACCTCAATTAAATCTTGCCTCTTTGATCCCTCTCATCTATCTTTCAAAAACCAAGTTCTTCCTGATTTCCTTTTAACTAATCTGCCGAATGCAAATATCTGCCCTGTCAAACGTCTCATTCTGTTCCCGATAAAGCTCCCAAAGCCCTTGAGGCTTCGGCAATTCCTATTCCCCAAATTTCGGGAGATCGTTGCGAACCGAAAGCAAAGACTTATTCTCAATATCCGACACTATGCAAATAGTACTCAGCCGTATAATTTCCTGAATGCCTCAATCGTTTAGTCAATAATTTCAATACTTCTTCATCCCTGATTAATTTTAGCGATTTGAGGAAATTTCCAAATGAACCGTGCTCTTTCTTTATCTCTTGAAATTGTTTCGCATTATAAATGATGCCCCCTACTTTCCTCTTATTCTTAATAACATTGGGACTTCTCATCAGCTCTTTTGTCTGCGCTTCAGCTAATTTACTGATATTGAAATCACAGAATCCATTTTTATATTTTGCCCAATTTTTTCTTACCTGTCTCCAATTTAATCCCGCTTGCAAAACGCACAAGCACAATATCTCAAAATATTCCTGATCTGACTTTGGTTTCTTACCAGGTTTACATTTATTGTTTTCCTCTTTTGCATATGTGCATTCCCAGGGTGCTAGATGTGCTTTGTTCATCTCGATTTTTGCGTTAATGCATTGGTATTAGGAAATGTCTATTCTCTTGCTTCTCCACCTTTGCGAATTCCTTTCCCGAAGTATGGAACGAAATCGTGTTAATCCGTGCGGCTAATCCACTGGTTCGAAGCTTTAAGCAAATAGGTTCTTTTCCCTCTATCAATCATTCTAACAACTGCATCCACCTCAATCTTGGGACCCCACTTGGGGCCGTCTCTGGCAACCTTTTCCAGCTTATAAGGGTACCGTGCTCTCTCTTCATTAGAAAACTTAGTTTCCCATACTTTCTTATCCTTGATCACCCACAGCCTATTTGCATCAAGCGAAGATGGGAACTCCACCGAATCAACTGCAGTAACCCAAACCAGAGCAATTAGAGGTTTTCCATCAGGCGGACAAAAAGGCATAAAATCACGCCATAGAAAGGTCTCTAAAACATATTTGCGGCCACCAATCTCAACCTGCTCAGGTGCAGACAATAAAACATCAATGGGGACCGATGGACCAGAAGGCTTCGAACACCCGCACAGAGAGATTAATACACAGGCTGCCAACAAAAATAAACAGGGAATTAGCCCCCTTACTTTTTCTAACATAACATCAAACCTCCAGCAGGACAGAACCACTTTTCCTAACGACCCTTCAGGCTACCTTTTCACGTGCGATCTTTTTCAAGCCACAAAAAAGAAATACCCCTTACTTTTGTAGTTTAAATCATTGGCTTTGGAAAGTCAAGATTTTCTTGCTTAAATGAATGTGCTACACGCAAGAGATACTGTTGAAAATTCTTTGAAAGATTTTTGATAGCAAATAAAAACGCCCACCTCTGCTAAAGGTGAGCCTTACTATCATAAGAGACTTTGTGTAGAGTAATGTTAGACCTTCTTGACCAGCTTTCTTGTTCTCTCCTTAGACCTGCCCTGGGAAATAGGGTTTTTGCTTCGACTTTGTTTAAAAGTAACCTTAGATAAACGCTTCGGCTTTGTTTTTCGGCTCACTGCAGTTGGACCGTTACTTGCCCGTTTTTCACTTGAGGCGTATTCTTGGGTCACTCTTTGTTGAACGTACTTCTCTACTTCGTTGGAGGAATAAAGCCTTATCCCGAAGTCTCTGTAAAGCTTAAGCTTAGCTCTTCCATTTCCCTTCATGGCTTTTTTGAGCAAAAGATCAATCTGCTGTCTTCTCTTGGTATGCTCAGCTTTTCCCTTAATAGCCAAATCCGACCTCTGCATTATTAAAAACCACCTCCAAGATTAAGAATTGAACCTCACGGCCAGGTATCTTATTATACAACAACACCTTACATAAATATCTGGCTGTTCTTTCTCTGCCCATTATATAATAATACGCAAAATCCTGCACAATGTTTTATTTTAAATTTTTGCTCCTAAGTCTCATTTGCAAGTTTAAAGGTTTCCGGTTTCAAAATCAACCTATTACCCTTTCAACCTTCTAACCTTATAACCGACATAAACTTCTTTTTGCAACTCTGGCAAAATGAAGAGGACTTAATATCTGTATCACGCAAACTGTTAGAAAAGTGCATCACGCATTTGCTGTCAGGACAGTGGGGCAGGCCATAGGTATGACCGAGCTCATGCACCGCCTCTTTTAAGGTTCTTTCCCAAAATAACTTCTCATCTTCAGGAAGCCCATAATAAGCTGGCCTTAGTCTCTTTGTCGAGATCACTGCAGTATTATCTACCACATCTGCTTCTCCGAAGACGAAATTCAGATCAGGAACATAAAGGTCAACATCCACAATACCTAAGATCCTTTCACACGCTCCAAACCGTCTCTCTGTAAGTTTTTCTAAAATAGCTGATGAGTAATATTGTTCTCTTTTGGGATCGTAAGCAAATTCCAAATCCAAAGGGCTTTGTGAAACTTCGAGGTTTTGCTCAAATATCTTCTCCAAACCGACTCTCAATTTCTCCAGAAGATTCGGATCCAACTTGCTTATCGCCACAACACAGATATTTTGCTGATTTGTATCCATTCTTTGTTTTTCACTTTTATGCGGGGATCGATTAGCTGAACATCCAAGAATTACCAAGAATACCAAAATGCCGACTATTTCTGATGTCATCCCAAAAATTAAGAAAATAAGCTGTGCCCAAGCCTCCCCTATATCATCCGCTTAATCCTTTGACTACTTACCCTTCATCAGATACATCCTGCTATCCAAGGGAGCCATTTCTATCACGATTCCGCGTCTTAGCTCCTCTGACGTGGTTCTTATCACCTCATTGCCTAGAAGATCAATTAAGCGGATTTTTTTGCCTCTCACTCCCAGTTTGCGAGGTTCTGTTTTCAGAATCAATTTTTCCTTGCTTTCTGCCCTGGCGAGTGGCTCGCCTGAGCCTGAAGAGGAATTTTCAGGAGGAAAAATCAAGTAAAGGATGGTATGTTGTTCATTCTTCTGCACTACCACGTCGATAGCAGGATGGTTACAAAACACTCGAGATTGGAAACCACATCTTTTCAATACCTCCTCCAAAAAGAAAAGTTTACCGTGGTGCGATCGTGCTGATATATCAAAGGTGAAGAGGTAAACATAACCTTTTCCTATCTTCGAAACCGTCCCCACGGGTCTGCCATCATAGCTGGCCAAAACCTGCGATCTCTTTGAACCCCTGATGTATCCATATATAAAGGTGCTGAACTTTTGATCCAAACCATTTACTTCTCCAACGCAAGCTGTTGTCCCACCCTTGGGAGATAGCTGCTTGGTTTTAACTTTGAGGGACCGGCTCAAGAGCTCACAGCTTTTCATCCGCAGATCATACTTGGGCAAAAGCCCGAAGAGGATTAAGGTTTTCCCTCCCTTAGCCAGTTTGATTAAAAGATCCTGACTTTCCGCATCCATATATTCGCTGCAAGGAACAAAGAGGACTCCGAAATCCTCTAAACCCTCTTTGGTCCAAAGATCAGGCATCCCGAAAGAAAGCTTTAGATTTATCAAATCCTGACTTAAGCCCTTATGAGTTCTATCTAACACTAAGGAAAGATAGGAAAATGGTTCATTCCTTTTTTGAGGAGATTCTTTCCCTTTTAAATATGAAAACCAAAGATAAGGTCTATAATTCACCAAACCAATTTCGGATAAAATCTCTAAATCTTCTAATTCAATTCGTTCATTCAAATCATTGAACTTTCTGATCAATTCAAGATTAGAACGAATGGTTCCATCACTTGCCAGAGGAGAATCATACCAATGATCCCTTTCCACGAACATATGGTAATTGAAACCTTTGATCCCTGAGGCAAGAGCGGAGACCAATAAGAATTTAACATTTTGAGGGGTTACTGGAAAATATCTTTCTCCATCCTCAGGTATATCCGCCCAAGATCCAATCACAAATTCTGACGACCAGGGAAACTGACAGCAGGTAACGAAGTAACGTAGATGGCGAACAAGCTCCACATAATCTCTTCGCCAGAGGACACTTATCCCGCAAGAGATCTTATCAGAGTCCATAATCTGCCAATTGAAAGGAAGCGAAAAATTTTGAGAATAAAAAAGGTTGACCGAAAATATAGGCGTAACATCAAAAGACACAAATAATTCTCTTAGCCTAAAAACGAAATCTGCCAGAATCTTCTCTTTAAAGAATACCCAATCGAAATATTTGATCAGATTCTTAGGCTGAGTGATTTTCAAGGCTTTAGGTGGCTTTATATCCTCAAAATTGCGATGTTTTTCCCCATAAAGGTGATTTAGTCTTCTTACCTCCCCATATTTTTCCCTTAAGAATTGAGGAAAGCTATAATTGACGGTATAGTCGTTGTAGTCGGATTCAAAGCAACCCAAACCACACCCTGAATCCTGGCGATGCCCCACAAAAACACCATTATCTAACTCCACCAAAATTACCGGACCTTTGGGATAAACATAATTCTTTATGATCTCCGATAGAGCATTGAAATATCTTTTAACGTGGCTCAAGAAATGAGGATGAAGCAGGGAAAACATATAACCGCTTTTGACTCCTGCGTGCTCCCCTATCTTGACTGGTTCTCCACTTGAGTCTTTAGCCAGAATTTCAGGATTGTTGTAAAGAAACTCTGGGTACCCTCCATTTCTCCATTCCGAATCCATGAAAGGCCCAGGGCGCAGGATAACCTTGAAACCAAATTCCCTGGCCAATTCCAAGAAAACCACCAGATCTTTTGCGTGGTCGGTCTTTCCAAAAAAATCAAACTCGCCTATTGATCCTTCATGCAAATTCCAAGGGACACAAGTAGATATTATCCTAAATCCCGCCTTCTTAATTCGTTCAAAACAAACCGACCAATACCTCTTGTTGACTCTAAAATAATGCATTTCAGCTGAATAAGGGTAATACTCCTCCTTGCCGACGACGAATTTATGGTTTGCTATTTTCAACATGTCGTTTCCTCAAAAAAGGATGGAACATTGAAGATCAGAAAGACCTACTCATCATATTGTATTTAAGAAAATGCTTCTTAGCTTCTTACATCTCCTAAAGACAAAATGTTCTGATATTTTACATCTAAAAAGACGTTTTGTCAATAAAAATTATCGAATTTCAGCAATAATTTCAGCAAGTGATGTTTGCTTCGGCCGTTATCTCCTTAAGACCAACAATACCAACAAGTTAAAATGGAAGCAAAGTTGAAGCCACCTCGCTGTGCTCCCCGTTTATCCTTCAGCCCACGATATTTGCTTGTCTTGCATGGCCTTATCAGCATCAACAGTTCTGCACCACTTTTACCCACTAATCTTCTTTTATAGAGTGGAGTGCTGTAAGTGAATCATCTAGGGATAATATTAGCAAAAAAATCCCCTCCCAATCTTTGGGAGGGGATTTTTCAAGTTCATTCTGTGGGCTCTCGTAACCCTTTACCAGAGAACGCTATTTCAGAAGAACCATCCTCTTAATATCAGAGAACTCATCCGCTTTGATTCGATAGAAGTATATTCCACTGGAGGCATCTGCTCCTTTTTCATCCTTTCCATCCCAGTCCGCCACATAGATTCCGGCCCTCATATCTTCATCCGCCAAGGTTCTCACCCTCTGACCCAGGATATTGAAGATCTCGATTCTCACATGGCAGGCCTGAGGTAGTGTAAACTTGAAATTTGTAGCCGGGTTAAAGGGATTAGGATAGTTTTGGGAAAGGAGGAAACTGGTAGGTTTAGTCCCTTCTTCTATAGCATCGTCAATCCATCTCACGTCGGAAGGACCCACTACGGTATCAGCGTATACCTTGAAGCATATGGGGACGTTATCTCTGGGGAGATATTGCTTGGCATCTATTCGGACACAGGAAAGCGTTTCTCCCGGTGGCCACTTCTGGGCATCGAAACATACCTCGGTGGTTTCGTCTTCATTCATATAAACAACGAAGGTCAAGGTGAAAAGAATCTCTTTGCTTCCTTCCCACCATCTCTTAGAACCTGCACCCGAAATTAAGTTAAATCTCACATGACCCGAATCGTCACTGCAGGCGACACGATCTACATCCCTGGTGACAGTCCACGCCGTCAAAAACTCTTCATTCACCATCTGGTTAAACCGGTTGAGATAAACGGTATCACCGTCCCGAGTATCCTCGAAGTGACGGAAGACACTTTTGGAATAAAGAACATGTCCTGGTGGATCCATTCTGGCGTTATTCCACTGATCCGGGCCGCTCTCCATGGTTGGGAATATCACCGAATCCGCATCGCCGTATACTGGCTCATGCCAGAAGGAAAGAGGAACTGTAATAGATGAAACCGAGTCGTGGATCACTCCCCAGGGATCGCCTGCGTCAAAGGTGTTTGAATCGTGGGTCAAGAAAACGTTCACATACAAAAAGCATGGAAAGTGTTCACCTGGAACATTGACCTGCCAGACGCCACAGTCCCCACCCCAGCAGGTATCCGTATTTGGCCAAGCTTCGATATAAAAGGTATCACAAGCGCCCAGATCAATGGGGTCCTCAGGACATTGGCTCCAGGAAAGACTAAAGAGAACCAAAACCGCGATTCCCATCGCCACCATTGATAAAGAAATTCGTTTCATTTCATCCCTCCTCTAATTTGGAGTTTTCATTAAATCCTTTTTCAATCTCTTCAAAAACTTTTGCCTCCCTCTTTCTTCGCAAAATCAAAAACCACTTATATAAAACACCAAAACCCAAACTCCAACACAAAATAACAAAACCGTTAAAGATTCAAAGTGATTGTCTGTTGTTGATAAGACGACCAGAAAATAGTTGCGAAATATCTTTGGGATACTCTCACCCCCTCTCCTTTTCCAGACGAACGCCGGTTAAGGGAGGATCTTCATTAGCTTTTGGATTTTTTTGCTCTCACCTCCTTGAATGTTTAAATGGGAAAATACCTCTCATCTTCATCATCGAGTCTATATAAAAAAAAGAGATTTAAATGTCAACAAAAAAATTATATTTTTTTACTTTTTTTATTTGCAGCCTAAAAAGTTTGGCAGGGTAACCTTTTGATGATGTTTTCCGGTCCAAATTGTACATCCGCAGGAAATATTTTATCAATTCCAACCGGTTGTGGATATTATCCCGAACAAGGTGGACTTATTAATGAACCTTTTATTTTTTGGCGTGAATCACACGGTTCGTATCCTTAGCAAACCTAGCAAGATAGAAGGCTCACAGGACATTCGCCAAGATTTGGGAAAACTGACATCTAAGTAATGATTTGACAAGCTGATAAGTGATATATCATGTGGAAAAGAATCGGGTCATTCTTAAATAGGTTGCAAAAAATGAAGAAGCTATTGATAGGTAAGGAGATATCAAAGAGTATTCTTTTCACTTAGAGTTTAAAGAAGTTTGATATTTCTCAAGTGATTTCTGATAAGCTAAAATGACCTAACTCTTTATATCTGGGGCCTTTTGTTTTTTGAAGAATAGAAGAGACAATGAACAACATGGATTTTATTGAGCTCTGCATAAGTAAAGGAACAATTTACCTCTCCCTTCACACTTGGTCCTGAGAAATCTACGCCCGACACAAAGGCACGACGTCTGTGTCTTGAGATCGGGCGCTACGGTAACTGTAGCGTCCGACGTTTCTGCACGACTTCTGTGTCTTGAGATCGGACGTTCAATGGCTTGAAAATCGAGATGTTCCATTGTTTATGCAAAAATCAATAAATCCTCGACTTGCAACTTAAACACGAAACAACCAAAGAATCTTTGGGTGATTTTGTGTTGGTGATGTTTATTATATGAAGAAGGAAGAAGCTAAGCTCTTGTATGGCAAGAGGGATTTCCCAATAAATCGCCTTGAAGAGGGGAAGTTGGTAGCCGAAGGCTTTCCGCCAAAGGCGCCCGCCTGTCAATCTTTGGCGGACAGGGATCTGCCCCTGGCAGACACCGTGCGGGTGCAGGGACGAAAGAATGGGGAAACTCCTCGGAAAGCTCAGGCTACAAAATCGCAAAAAGAACAAAAGGTGCGAAAATTCCTCTTTAAAAACTAAAAAAGATTATGGGGTAGCCATGATGGCTACCCCATAATCTTTACCAAGCCTTATCTCTCTAATTCAGGAGATCAGACTTTTGCCGTCTATCTTCTCAAGCTTTAACCTCCAAAGCCCTCGCAGTTAGGATCGGGACCACCTTTGAACAGGTAGTCAATCATACAGACGACGTCCGCCGAGTTCACAACCCCATCACCATTGCAATCCGCTCGATTTAAGGGCCAAGAAGGTGGCGGGCCACCCTTGAACAGGTAGTTGATCAGAAAAACGATGTCTGCCGAGTTTATGGTCCCATCCTCGTTGACATCTCCGCAGATCGGGCACTGGTCGAATACTCCGAGATCGCGCAGATATGGTATCTTCACTTCTTGAGCGTAAATCATGTGGTCGATCAGGTCAGCCAAACCAGTGGGGATGAAAGCTTCAATCAGGATGAATTCGGCTAAGAACTCATCGCTCCCTCCAGGAATATGAGCAGCGGTCATCACCACGGAGCGGTCCAGCGTATCGGTCGCCTCATCCTGGATATACACACCTGGGGTAGCTGCCAAGTCGTATAACTCCTGATCCTTCCAGCCCCAATTATCGTTGGGATAGAGGAAGCTGTCATTTCGCACCACCTGACAGCCCAAAGGTGGAACCACATTCCCGTCACGATCGGTGAATTTCAGTCCAACGTAGTACTCCTCGTATTCAGGGTGCTGCTCTTCCGGAGGCAGGGTATCATTCATCCAGCCGTGGAACCATACCATCTCGTGAGACGGTTCATATCCAGCCGTGTTGTAACCGTTGCCGCCATCATCAAAAGGAGCATCCACGTCAGCGAAGTAACCGAACCAGATATCTTCGTATGCCATGGCTTCTGAACTTGGCCACCAATTAGGACGCGCACTCCGGGTTATCCGTATCTGCTTGATAATTTGCTCCTTCTTAATCTCGGGACATCCTCCTCCGAAAGGCCAATCATCCCACATAAAGATCTGCTTGTGAACATCAATCCACCACCATCTCTGATGGTTTGGAATGGGCAAGGGCCAGGCACAAATGAAGACATTCTTAGTCCAAATCACCTGGATAGCACACTCCGGCTGGTCGGGATCTTGACCGACAACATGGTGTAAGGTATCTCTTGCTCCGGTCAAGACATCGCTGTAATCCTGCCTGCCGACCACGGTATCTCCGGCCCAGGTGGTGGCCACAATCGGGCCAGCGCTGAAGATGGGCTGGATGTTGTCTCCGTCCGGATCCTCGACTCTTTTATCCCATACCTGCTGCTCGCAGTTTGCGCAGAACCAAGCTATGAGTACGCAGTTGTCCTTCCAGATGGTGGTTCTGATAGTATCGCGCGGACACTCCCAATAGTCGTCGCTCTGCACCACATGCAGATCAATTGTATCTGTGGCCGCATCATCCGTCCCTTGGCAATAGTCAACGAATACTTTCGCCGCTATGAAGCCCTCTCCTCCGGGGCAGTTTATCAACAGCTCCACCGTCACTTCCTCTTGAGGATCGAGTTGACCAGAGCAGTTAGTATTACAGACAACATTAGCATTATCCGTTGTGACTTCATAACTACCCACCAGGGTGAAAAGACCCCTAAGCTTCATGATGATTGATCTGGTTTCTCCGGGCAGAACTTTAAGCGGTGGATAGCACCAGGAGGCTGGAGGATCGGTAAGCTGGATATTCACATCACACGCAGCCACAGTTGGCAACTGCTTGAAATGCAGATACATAACCGGATTCTCGGTCCATATTGAAGGGGCGTCCTGAATGGCTCCACCCGCATCCCGGTCACAGATATACTGGATGTGCAAATCCCCGTTATACATGTACTCGGCCAGAGATGACCAGTGCTCGCTCAAACAGGGATCGTCCGCATTCGGATCACAACCAGGCGTCTTGGTGCCGGTCAGATTATAGCCTCTGCTCCAGGTTTGTCCTCCATCCTGGGACACGTTACCATAGATCTCTCCATTGGCGAAGTCGTTAACGGACTGGTCGGGCGGATCCGTGTCCATCGGTCTAAACTGGGTCCAGGTGCAGAAGAGAAAGACCGAATCGGGATGATACTCTGGGGGTTTGGCCGAAATGGCAAACTTGGAGATGTTTCGATTCCAGGAACCACAGCCATAGGTTAAATCATCCCAGTAACCAGGAACTGCTATACTGGCGTTGTTGATCCCGGGGGGATCGGTATTGACCCAGTGCATCAAATTGGCATCAAAGGTTTGTGGCGTGCCAGTGGCTGGGTCGTATTGGCAAGAGGTCCAGACGATGTGCAAGTTATCCTCGTAGTCATAGCAAGCTTGCACTTCGGTGTAGGCACGCTCCGGATAATCAG
>Ga0209636_10006011_pt1 | contig 12395 bp, 10 predicted proteins | sample DeeMarSWOR152_54_FD_187464 | JGI IMG/M metagenome (GOLD analysis project Ga0209636, IMG submission 187464) | Marine sediment microbial communities from White Oak River estuary, North Carolina - WOR-1-52-54 (SPAdes) (version 2) | ecosystem: Environmental > Aquatic > Marine > Intertidal zone >...
CAACGGTTCCTATGTGTATCTCTTCGCTTTTGAGCAAGGTGCTAGCGCTGTCAAATATTCTAACTGTTAATATCGTATTATAAGCTGTTTCTGATCCTGAATTGAAAATTGAACCTTCTATTGAGATATATGGTGACGGATACCTGCCCTGATGATCTGTCCATTGAACGTCAACTTTATGAAGTTGGGGTGCTTTGAGTGCTTCTATCTCGTTTTGCAACCTATTGTTTTCGGTTTGAAGGGCGTCTACTTGAGATTGAAAATAATCTGCTTGGCTTTTTAACTGGTCTTTAAAATTGCTTATTTGACTTTGTAGGTTGGTATTCTGGCTTTGAAGCGTGCCTATTTGCTTTTGTAAATCGCTGTTCTCCGTTTCAAGAGCGCTTATCTGGTTCTGTAGGCTTTGATTTGTATAAAGAAACCAAGCATTTGAAATAGAAAGTAAAACAACCAAAACGACACTTATTATTAAAACGTTAGCTTTTCCAACTTGGCTCCTAGCCTCCGTACCCATCTCTGAACTCCCCATAACTTTATCATTCCACTGCGTGGACGGAACATGTTTTAAAATATTATGAATCACAAATACGAATCTCTGATGAAGAACCAGAAGCACTTCGAATTCGTTATTAAGATATCCTCAATGATTTCTTATATCTCCGCCTCCCACCTTTGAGAAATATTCGAGTAAAGGCTTTCAAACGTTTTATATCCTATGTTGAGCGTGTCGTCTACGCATTTTCTCGGCAGTTGTCCTGATGGACCTTCCTGAGCGTTCCATGTATTCACCGATGTTTGGAATAATTTGATTGGCGAGCATCTTTCTATTTATAAAGAAAGGACTAGTCCATCGATGAGGAAGAGGATTATTCCCGTTATAACAACGAAAAATGCAGGTCCTTGAGAACCTAAATACGTCGGATGAGAGTCCTAAACACGTTACTGTTTGAAGCGCGCGCTACAAGTGGTTTCTAAGAGTTCCCGCTGTTCATTTGTCAACTCATTTTTCTGTACAGGCTGGATTCGAGGTTCAAGTAATTTCATCTATTCCTTAACCACGACTATACTATCATATGAATTACTTTTAATATAGCACTAGTCTCCGCGAAAAACAGGTTTGTTTCTTTTGTGATTACAAGTTCGAAATCAAATCTCCTTCCAGTTGTAAGTGTTAAAGCTTTGAAAACTCTTTGAATTCCGGCATTAAACAAAGTATCGATTGACCCATCAAAAATACTATGCTTATATAGATTAATGTGTCAATCATGGTGGAGCCGTTAAAGGAGAAGGAGCTAATTCTCCAATTCGGCCACTTGCAATGAAGAAGCGGAGTAGTATCAATATATTAGCAGAGGTAAGAAACATGCCTATTCGTCAACCCATCGTCTGTGTGCTAGGTCATATAGATACCGGAAAGACGCTTTTGTTAGACCAGATTAGGAAAAGTAGCGTCCAAGCTCGTGAGGCTGGAGGAATAACCCAGCACATTGGGGCGAGTTTCTTTCCTGTAGAGACTATTGCAGAAATCTGTGGACCCCTCCTAGAGAGATTGAAGATTGAGATACGAATCCCCGGATTGCTTGTTATCGACACCCCAGGACACGAGGTCTTCGCCAATCTTAGAAAAAGGGGAGGAGGAGTAGCGGACATCGCCATCCTCGTCATCGATGTCTTGAAGGGGTTTGAGCCTCAAACTTACGAGAGCCTTGACATCCTCAAGGCGAGGAAAACCCCCTTTCTCGTGGCAGCAAACAAAATCGACCGCATACCCGGCTGGAAATCAAAACCAACCGAGCCACTTTTAATGTCTTATCAAGGTCAAGGTCCCTACGTTCGTCAAGACCTTGACGAACGCTTATACTCAATTATGGGAACCTTTTCCAGACTCAATTTTCGAGCCGACCGCTTCGACAAAATATCGGATTTTACTCGAACAGCGGCCATAGTTCCTACTAGTGCTAAAACCAGTGAAGGCATACCTGAGCTTTTAGCGGTTCTCGTTGGCCTAACCCAACAATACCTGCGAGCCAGCCTCCAAGTGACTGAGGGTCCAGCAAAGGGCACTGTGTTGGAGGTGAAAGAGGAACCCGGGCTTGGGATCACCGTTAACGCCATCATTTATGATGGACTACTTCAAAAGGGTGATTTGGTGGTTGTTGGGGGGAAGGAAGAACCTATCATGACCAAGGTTCGCGCGGTTCTCTTGCCTAAGCCTCTCGACGAAATTAGGGATCCCCGAGACAAATTCTCCTCAGTAGATGTGGTTTCAGCAGCGGCTGGGGTAAAAATTGCAGCAACGAACCTAGAAAATTCCTTGGCTGGAGCCCCTTTATACGTAATCCCACCTGACTCCCTTACCGACGAATATGTTAAGTCTGTTTCTGATGAGGTAGAGAAACTTAGAATAGCCATCGACACCGACGGAGTTGTGCTGAAAACAGACGCTTTGGGTTCTCTTGAGGCAATCGCTGAAAGTTTGAGGCGAAACGATGTTCCTATACGATTAGCAGATGTGGGAGATGTCTCTAAAAGAGATGTAACTGAGGCAACCGTGGTCAAGGAGAATGAACCGCTCTACGGAGTTATCCTAGCTTTCAATGTAAAGACATTGCCCGACGCCGAAGGAGAAGCAAAGGATCGAGGTGTTCCAATCTTCCAACACAAGATTATCTATCACTTAATCGATGATTATGTTCAGTGGATGAAGAGCGAGCGAGAAAAGCGTTTACAAAAAGAGCTTGATAGAATAATTAGGCCGGGTAAAATAAGGCTTCTTCCCGGTTACGTGTTTAGGAGGGCAAAGCCCGCCATCGTGGGGATCGAGGTTTTAGCGGGATTTGTTAAAACAAGATCTACTCTTGTTGGGAAGGACGGAGGAGAAATCGGTGAAATCCTGCAAATTCAGGATCGAGGAAAAGCCATACCTGAGGCAAAAGCCGGGATGCAGGTGGCTCTCTCCTTAGACAAACCGATTGTTGGACGACACATCTATGAGGGGGATGTCCTCTTCGTTAAGGTACCTGAAGCCCACGCAAAAGCCTTGTTAACGAGGTTTCAAGATCGTTTATCCCTCGACGAGTTTGAAGCATTAAACGAATTCGTCAACATAATTAGACGCAAATCACCCTTCTGGGCAGCTTAAAAGTTCACCTGAAAATCTTATCATCCCAAGGTACTCTTCAATTGATAGTCAGCACATTTTGAGGTAGTCGGAGGTGTCGTCTCAGCCATCTGCCAGTGCTCCAAGAATGAAGTAAAGAATGCGCTATAGAAGCCGGGCAACAGGGGTTACAATAAGTGGCGCAGGTCCCTCTATCCTAGCGCTGGTTAATTCACAGAAAAAAAGACTGATGATGTGGTAAAAGCCCTGAGAAATTCCTTTGAGAAGAAGGGAATAAATTGTTTGACTGTATGTACCCGGCCTGGACCGGAAGCAAGAATCCTTAGAAGGAAACAGTCGTGAGTTTCTATTTCTAAATTTTGGGCCAAAATACTCAATCCACGAAATTATTCCATGTGTAAATGCGAGGACTTAATATAATTAAAACTTGACTTTCAAGGACTTGCAAAGAAAATTAATAATGATGAGTCTGATGTTTTTGCGTCTATTAGCAGTTTGAAAGATCTGGGAACAGCGATAAAAACCTGAAAAAGAGTTGTTGAGGTTAAGCCAAGTTTAGAGGCGTTAAGGAAGCGTTGAGTCCTTATGTTCAAGTGAGCACACAACGTATTTATAGCACAATAAAAGACTTCTCTAGAGACCAAAACCAAGGTGGTCTACTTACCCCAGACGAAGCGTATAATTCGTTGTCCCAAATGCGACTTCACATTTGATATTACCTACGGTAGAACTTTCGCATGTTCAGGATGTCCATCCCTCGTTCAATGCGACATGGCGAAGTGCCCAAAGTGTGGGCACGAATTTCAGTTAGAACCCTGAACCAGAGGCATTTAGTGGACGTTCACAAAAATATTTAATCTCTTGAGTAATGAAGTAAAATCGCGTAAGTGCTCAAAAGCTAACTTAAAGTTAACGATTTAGCACAAATTAGATGGAAATAAAAAGGTATCCTTAACGTAAATAAACTGTGATTACCTTTATTTCATAAACAAGTACAAAACTATAAAAATATCTATCAAGGCTGGTAAAGGTTATGGTTAATTTAAAAGAATTCAAGGCCATAACGCTTGTCTTAACAGCTGGCACCCTTTGGGGAAGCGTTTTTCCCTTGACAAAAATTGCTTTACATGAACTCGCAGCATTGGATGTAGCATTTTACAGAGCTATTTTGGCCTCACTTGCTTTAATTAGTCTTTCATCTAGTAAATTAAGTGAAGTCAAACTAAGGAAGACGGATATTAAGAGAATCTTTCCTCTAAGTCTATGTGGTGTTGTAGTATTTTGGACTCTTCTAAACTTGGGGTTAACCTATTCGACACCAATTAAAGCTTCATTTCTAGTTTGCACGTATCCCCTTTTCGTTGTTCTAATAGCTCCTATGGTTGTTCATGAGAAGTTGAACTTACGTCAAGCTCTAGGTGTATGTCTAGGCCTCATTGGAGCGTATCTAATAATAGGTGGAGGGCAACTGATAGCTGTATTTGACCCACAGACGATACTGGGGGATTTCATATCATTGCTGGCAAGTATATCTTGGGCTTTCTATACACTGCTAACTAAGAGACTCTTTTTAAATGCGAACTTGACGATCGAGTACGTGACGACAAATATTTTCACTTTTGCTGTCTTGCCTCTTCTGGTATTGAGCATTATATTCTCTGGCCCATTGAAAATTGTTCAAGCATCGCTAACTTCAATTGTATGCGTAGTCTGGATAGGAATCTTGGGTTCTGCTATTGCTTTTCTTTCTTTTAATAAGGGATTAAACGTGCTAAAGGCTTCAACCTCTGTAACAGGTCTTCTGATAGTTCCAGTTGTATCCACCATACTATCTTACATTTTGTTAAGAGAAGAGATTACAACTTACACTACGCTGGGTGGATTCCTTGTACTACTTGGAATATTGATAGCACAACTGCCAGCAAGAAAAACTTAGGATCAAATAAACTGTGAAACAAGATGTGTGAGCCGTTAAAACGGCATATCAAGAAACAAAACTTAATAGTTTTGGCTTGAGGCTATTTCTTCGAAGTATAAAACAAAGGTTATCTTACCTATTTCTCTTAATGTATTCATCCCATTGATATCAGGAAGAGCATAAGGGAAATATTTAGTGTTTAAATAATAGTTCGCGAGCTAAGCAATAATATTTTTTTTATTTCTCATTTGATATTATTTTTTTCGGGTTAGGGTAATTGAGTTATGATCTTCAAAAATGGAAAGTATCGGCAGATATGATCTTATATAATGGTAAAATAGTTACTGTGGACCCAGTTTTCACCATAGCTGAAGCTGTGGCCATAAAAGACGGAAAATTCATCGAGATTGCCCGCAACACTGTGATCCGCGCAACAGCCAGCGCAAAAACCAAATCAGTCGACCTGAAGGGGAAGACCGTGATTCCGGGAATTATAGACACCCACGCCCACATTAGTGATATGGCTGAAAACTTGCTTGCATTCCCAATCTCTCATGTTAAAACTATTGCCGACATATTGGATGTTGTGAAAAGAGCAGTGGAAGAAAAAAACCAGGCGAGTGGATCATAACTGCAAGAGACTGGATGAAAGAAGAGAGATTTCCGACCCGTTGGGAGCTGGACACGGTTTCACCTAACAATCCCGTGGCGATTCAAAGAACAGGACACCTTATTATAGCCAATAGTTACGCACTTCGACTGGCAAATATAACTAAAGATAAAAGGGCACTACCCGGTGGAGCGATCGAAAAAGATCCTGAGACGGGGGAACCAACGGGCGTATTGAGGGAAACCGAGATGGGTGTCGTTCTTCGTCTGATCCCTCCCGAACCCTTGGAAAGAAAGGTGCAGGCAATGAAAGAAGCTATGCAAATGCTGAACTCCGCGGGGATAACCAGCATCTTTTCAGCATTAGTGAGGTATCCTAAGGTGGCTCATCCACTGGACCCCGGGCTAAGGGTTTGTCAAGAATGCTGGCTAAGAAAGGAAATGACCGTAAGAATGGCTTTGGGTCTGAGCCCGTTAGGTGTAGACACAGTTACTGAGGAGCTGGTTCTCATTTACGCCCCACTTAGGGGAATCGGAGATGAGATGATGAGATTTGACCCCATAGGAGAATTCACCTTTGACGGACTCACAGGCGAACCCACAATGACGCCGGAGGAACTCAAGCAAATACTTTTACTTTGCGCCAAAAACGATATACGGATTCAGGTGCACGCATCCAGCGACTTATGCCTACGTATTTTTAATGAAGCAAACAAGGAGGTTCCGATAGTAGGTAAACGTTGGATCGCGTTGCATTGCTTTAACCCGAGCGAGGAGTCCATTGATATTATTAAAAGGCTGGACCTTTACGTTGTCACTCAACCTACAATCCCCTATTGGCGAAGGACAGCGTAGAGAAGACTGCCGCTTAGAACCATGTTAGATCTCGGTGTTACTGTTTGCCTCGGTAAAGATTTACCTGTGTGGACTTATAATCCATTCCCCGTCATTTATTTCTGTGTGACCAGGAAAGACATCAATGGAGGAGTCATTTTTTCCAGACCAGAAAATCACCAGAGGGGAAGCCTTAAGGTGTTATACGATTAACAACGCCCGACTAACCTTTGAAGAGGAGATAAAGGGCTCCATCGAGCCTAGTAAACTTGCCGACCTAGTAGTTCTCTCCCACGACATACTAACATGTTCTGAAGACCAGATAAAAGACATCCAACCATTGATGACGATAGTTAGAGGAAAAATCGTCTACGAACACAAAAAGTTAACAATCCCCCACTCATTGATTAAATCTCGTTGGTTACAAGAGGCTTCTTTCTTTGCGAAAGACAACTATCCTTTAATGGGCAAATGGTATATCAATTAGGACATAAAAAATTCCAGTTCATAACCGGTTAGGACAGTCAAGAACAAAGGTTTAACTTACTTGTCCCAAGGCAACTACAAAAATCAAATAAGAGAAGAAAAACCATTTCTATATCGGGTGAGGAAATCATGCCAGTAGTTCGGGTTGAAATGTGGGAAGGTCGAACCGAAGAACAGAAGGAGAAGCTAATCAAGGGGATAACGAAGGCTTTTGAGGAAATTGGGGTTAATCCTGTGGGGCTGACCATAATCATTCATGATGTGCCTAAAAGCAACTGGGGTATGCGCGGAGAACAGGCATCAAAAATAAGTCGTTAATTAATTGAGGTTATTAAAAATAGAACCATTTAATATATAGCTAATCTAAAAAGGTACTCTCCTAATTCCTCTATCATTGGGCCGAAGCTAGCTAGTAAGCGGTAGCCAAAGAAAAGGAAAGAAAACAAACCAGAAAACAGAAAAGAGCTATAATAAACATAGAAAAATAGTATGAGATGAATGAAACAGTAAAAAGTTAGGGAACAAATAAAAAACGAAAAAGAGATACAGGAAGACAATACAAACAAGTGTAATCAAACTGAACCTAGAAGCGGTATAAGAAGGACTGTGGATGAGCAAATGAAGTATTTACTTGTTGTTGGAGACGGAATGGCGGATTATCCCGTTCCCGAGTTATACGGTAAGACTCCTCTCCAAGTGGCAAACAAGCCAAATATGGACATGATAGCAGCCAAGGGACGAAATGGGCTGCTCAAAACAGTGCCAGACGGATTGACTCCCGGTTCAGGCACTGCAATCCTTTCAGTTCTAGGATACGACCCCACAAGATATTACACGGGAAGAGGACCATTCGAAGCTGCTGCCAGAAACATCAAGCTAGACGAAAATGACGTGGCGTACAGATGCAACCTCATCACAGAAAAAAATAACAAAATAATAGATTATTCTGCCGACCATATAACAAACAGCGAAGCTGCAGAACTAATAGAAACGCTAAAAAACAAAATGGAAAAACCAAACAGCATAGAGTTCTTTGCTGGTTTAAGTTACAGGCACTTTCTGGTCATAAGAAACTATATACTTGAAATTGTCGAGTGTACGCCGCCGCATGATGCTATAGGAATGGAAATTTCGGAGATTTTGCCAAAAGCTGAAACAGAAGACGCGGCAAGCACAGCAGATTTGCTGAGCAGGATGATTCTTGATTCTAAGAAGGTTCTGGAAAACCATCCAGTTAACGTTGCTAGAAGAAAATCTGGTAAAAGGCCTGCGAACATGATTTGGCCTTGGGGCGGCGGCAAAACTCCAGTTATGCCTACATTCAAGGAGAAGTATGATGTTGGGTCTGCGGTTATTTCTGCCGTTGATTTGGTTAAAGGAATTGGAGTTTACGCAGGAATGAAGATTGTTGAAGTTCCGGGGGCCACTGGCTTGTATGACACAGACTATGAGGCAAAGGCAGATTTTGCTTTAGAAGCTCTTGAAAACAATGACATGGTTTTTGTTCATGTTGAGGCGCCGGATGAGGCAGGGCACTCCAAAGACTACGAGCTAAAAGTGAAGACAATAGAGGACTTGGATAAGCGTCTTCTTGGAAGGTTACTAGATGGACTGAATGAAGAGTGTGTTGTTGCCGTTTTGCCTGATCATCCAACTCCAATCAAGGTTGGGACGCATACGAGAGACCCTGTACCATTCACAATATATTTTCCAGCTATTAAAGGCGACAGCGTAAAGCGGTTTGATGAAGATTCTGCCAAGAAGGGCAAGTTTGGTTTGGTAGAGGATAATAAGTTTATGTCGCTTTTTCTCGGAAAAAGACGTTAATAGAATATACTTGTCTAGGTTTTCAATGTCCAATCTAAAAACAAATTTCAGAACATTTCTTTTTTTTCAGAGTAATCTCTCTGTATTCTGTCATCAGGTCATGTCTTAATCTTTATCAGAAAACTATACAACCGAAAAACACACTATTATATCGAGGTCATCCCTCATGGTTGCCGATAGCGTGGGTTTGAGCGAGTCTAGCCGATTAGTCGTCTTCGATGTCGAGGGAGTTTTGTTGCCAAAGAGGCGTTATCTGCTCTTTGAAGCCTCAAGAAGACTGGATCTCTGGAGTTTCATAAAAATCATTTTTACAGGTATTCTCTACGAAATTGGGTTGCTGTCCCTCGAGTCCACTCTTAAAAGGATTTTTAAGCTTTTCCGAGGGCTCACGGTGGATGATCTCTATCAGCTCTATAGAAATGTTCCATTGATACCCGGCACGGTGGAAGTCTTTGAAAGATTGAACAGGGTGGGGTATAGAACTGCGGTCATAAGCTCGGGTTTACCCAGGCTCTTTGTCGAAGATTTGGCAACTAGGTTGAGTGCGGATTATGCGTATGGTTTTGAGCTGGATATAGTGGATGGCCATCTGACAGGTGAGATCGAAGGTGATGTAATCAAGCCTAATGGAAAGGCGCACGTTTTAAAGAAGATTATGGAGGAGCAGAACCTGCCACCACAAGACTGCGCTGTGGTTGCTGACGACCGAAACAACCTGTCAATGTTTCCGCTCTGCACGTTAAAGATTGGATACAGCCCAGATTTCTTGGTACGTATTAAATCCGACTTAGTTATTGAAGGAGATCTATCCGGCATCCTACCCCCAATAATCGGAAAGACATTGAAAGTTCCTCATTCTATCCTCTCAAAGAGCGAAGTTTTCCGTGAGGCAATTCATTTGAGCGGCTCTTTAGTGCCGCTGGTTTGCGTGTATCTGTTAGATCGTTATGTGGTTTCCTTCTTAATACTCCTTGTAACCCTGCTGTATATCCTATCTGAACTCGCTAGGATGAGAGGTACAAACATTCCCCTATTTTCCACGATAACTTGGAGGGCGGCCATCATACCAGAGATCTACGAGTTTGTGACCGCCCCCCTCTTCTTCGCCCTAGGAATAATAATCTCAATCACCCTTCTCCCGGTACCCATCAACTACGCATCCACCATGATACTAACATTGGGAGATAGTTCCGCCACCCTCTTTGGGAAAAAGTTAGGAAGAACCATGATCCCTCTTAACAAAGGTAAAAGAGTGGAAGCCTCGGTTTTTGGATTCCTATTTGCACTCATGGGTGCCCTACTCTTCGTGAACTCCACGCAAGCATTAGTGGGCGCTGCCATAGGGATGCTTGTAGAGTATCTCCCCCTACCAGTCAGCGACAACATAACGGTGCCCATATCCTCTGGGCTGGCGATAATGGTAGTTCCATAAAACCGGGTGAAATGGAGAGCTTTTTAAAAGAGGAGAACTGGCAAAATACTTAATAATAGTAAAGCTCAACGAAGTGATTGATATTTCAAGTCTGTCAGTAGCAAGATGCGTACAAGACGATTGATTGAAAAGAAGCGGTAATTTGGTGGGATATGTGGCCACTCAGAAGCGTTCCCAACGCTTATTCTTCAGGCGGACCGCGCCGAGAGGGTTCACCACGATGGCGTTATTTTCGGCGCTAGCCATTGCTATTGAGTATGTTTTTGTCCTTTTTTTCTCATCTTTTGGTTTAGTGGACAAGGCCCTATTTACAAAAAACTTTCAGGTTCCCTTAACCAATTTATTTTTCACCATAACCGTTAGCCCACTGTTTCATCTCATACCTCTCGGTGTAGTTGTTGTTCTCGTAGCAAGCTGGATGCATCTCACAAAATATGTAGCTGTGATGCCTCGCAGGAAAGAACCCGTCAAGAGGCCATTAACGACTCGGAAGAGGCGATACCCGAGGACGCTGGAAAAACGCTTTAAGCTGAGTAGAAGGTTTTCCAAGGGGATAGGCAGGAGTTTCCGAAAGGTAAGCCTAGCTTTTAAAGGTTTGTATCGTCGCACAAGCACTATTATCCTCCGAATCCAAGGCGTCTCATACGTAACCCAACGACTATTTTTCGCGAGGACTGCCGTCAAAAGCACCGCAACAATTCTCACGGTTTTTCTAGCGTCCATTTCTATGTTTTACGCTGTGGTATATCCGAGTCTGATTCATGACATAGTTGTTGGATTCTATGTGGAAAACCCTTCCTTCCTACAGTTTGTGCTAGAAACGATCAAGCAGGCTCAAGGAATAGGACAATCCCTGTCTCCGATAGAGTGGCTAGCTTCAACCATAAATAGCGCACTGGTTGCTGTGGCACCGGGTTTCAGAAGCTCTCTAGAAGGCTTTGGAGCCCCCATCCTGGCGCCGATAACCAAGCTTGATCTTGTTTGGAAATATGTTCTCTGCCAAAATGTTGCGGCATGGTTCTCCGCCATCGCAGTTTTTGCATACAGCCAGTACACATCTCGTCTATATCAGCGTAAATCATGAAAAACTATTCCTTGGCCTACTAGACCATAATAGCAGCCAACGACTTTTCAGAACGATGCTACTCCTTCATGTAGTATCTATTCATATAAAAAGATTCATAAGTCTCTAATAGATTTGCCCAATTGCATTCTAACACTTTTATTCTTAGTTTCGGTTTCTCTCTTAAGAAACGATACACATGGATGACAAAGAACACTTCAAAAGGCTTCCAATAAAATTGAAAACTGATTCAAACAAGACTCCGCCATCTCTATTGAACTATACTAACCTTTTAACCATTCGATATTGGTGTCAAAAACTTCTATGTTCACTCTTCCCTCTGAACTTTCTTGATATTCAGCCAGCACCAAATTTGAAACTTTATCTACATAAGTATCTATCTTTACACCCCCCTCTTCATTGAGATAATGATCGACTATCTTAATTCCTATAGCTGTTCTAATCGTTTTGTCACCAATATATTCTGTTCCTTCCCTGTCCTCTTCTGAAATTGGAGGTTCGTCGAAACGAAAAGTTTCTGTTTTAGTTTTAGTGACATAAGGCTCCCCACCCAATGATAAATCGTATTTTATGTGTACTGTGTAAGTTTCTTCAGTAATTTCAACTACCTCCAATTTTACCGTTCCAGAAAGTGTTTTTCCATACATCATTCCTTCAACTTCGTATTCTAGATAAGCGCCCACAAACAGTTTTTCCTCTTCTTTTGACTGAAAAACATACCACCCAACCGCAATTGCAACAATACAAATAATTACTACAGTTACGAGAATTTTCTTCTTCACATAGCTACCCAGCTATTTCCTAGATTATTTCCCTTAAGAATTTTATGCGTTCTCTTTAAATATATAACCATTCCTCGATAATTTCATTTTCAAAACCGTTTAATCCATTTTACAGACCCTAAGCGTCTGCTTCCTAAAAAAATATTAAAATGCCTTCCATGAGACTCGTATTGGAGAGCTAATGGAGAAAAAAGACACGAACCAACTCGTTCGCGGTTTTCTTTTCGCTTGCACTAAGAAGACTGAAGCTGAGTGTTTTGACAGGCTATTGTTTGGAACAGACAAGGTTTACGCTCCTATCG
>Ga0209636_10006012_pt1 | contig 12393 bp, 9 predicted proteins | sample DeeMarSWOR152_54_FD_187464 | JGI IMG/M metagenome (GOLD analysis project Ga0209636, IMG submission 187464) | Marine sediment microbial communities from White Oak River estuary, North Carolina - WOR-1-52-54 (SPAdes) (version 2) | ecosystem: Environmental > Aquatic > Marine > Intertidal zone >...
AGATATTCACCGGTATTGGCAGAGATAATTTCCAAATACAAAGTATTGAGGCTTTCCGTACGGATTTACCTTTTACCTGCGATTGGCTTCAGCTATTTGATGCTCCATCTTGGGATAATAGTAACTGCACTTTTGTTTGTCATTGTTTCTTTATTTCCCATCTTTTTTATTCAAACTGGCAGGAGAAGAATAAAGTAAGTTTTGGATCAATATTAATCTCTTCTTAAACAGAATTTGAATCCGAAGCCTATCAGTCAGCAAATAAAATTTGGCAGTATAAACTTTTAGAGGTTGCGTCATTGATCCTGACGATTCATAATGAACACAACTCTATCGCCATAACATATTGCCTATGTCAGACCACACTCATCTCAAGAGAGAAATAATCTTTCTCCCTAACACGCAAGTAAAAAAAAATGTGTGTTAAAAAAAGACATACACAATGGGGGCCTGCATAATTCTTGGTATCATTTGGGTGGTATTGCTCATTGACCTTTTCATGTGATAAATATCGAAATGTGATCCCAATTCTGGCTTAGCCTGGCCTGGCATTGACAAAAATCCTTTTCCGGCCTATTAATTATTATAGAGGAGAATCTGTTTAAGCCAGAATAAGATAAATAAAGCATAAAGAATTTTTAAACAAGGGGGCTGAAGCCGTTATGACTCAAGTCCGGCAAATCGCTCTTCTGCTGTTTCTGATATTCTGGGCGCTGTCAAGCTGTTCCAATCCGTTTGGTTCGCTCGGAAACCGGGATATCGAGCTCACTCCCGAGGACTATGAGGAGGCAGAACTCATAGCTCTCGCTCTTTCAGGAGAACTGGTTGCCCCTGACAGCCTCTATAACCAGGTGCTGGAGGAACTGCCAGGCATTCGTTCGACTTACGGCGACAGCTACGGATCAATTCAACGTATAAGGTTCAGAGCTCCATGGGTTCCGGGTATGCTCATCATAGGCTTTGACAGCACAACCGCTCAAATGGTGGATGATGGAGAGTATCATGCCTGGGATCAGCTCAATGGACAGTACCAGGTGACGGAGATCGATACCTTCTCTATTCGCTATGGATACGTTGTACTGCACTTCAACGAAAAGTACCATCCCCGCCGTCTGGCAGAAAAATATGAAGTTCTTCCCGGAGTGAGATACGCGGAACCAAACCGCCTAGGGGGAGATTTCTCTAACGTCTACCCCAGGCTGACCACCCAAGGAATCACCTATCTATTTCGCGAGGGTTGGGGAGACTGTCTCTCCGGATGTATTTCTAATCTGTACTGGTATTTCGACGCGGAATGGCATCACCCTGTGCTCATAGGCTACTGGGATCCTCAGAATAGCCCGAAAGAGCCAAACTGGTGGCACAAGGCTGAACAAAACATTGAATCGTACTATAGGTATTGAATCGTATTCTCAGTAGTGGATGACTGGACTCGCTGCCTTATGCACTCCGGCAGGGCTAGAGAAGTGCTCCATAAATAATAAAACCCGGCAACGTCCTACTCTCCCACTCAGTTGCCCGAGCAGTAGTGAGATATTTCTGGCCTGCTCGAAAAGAAGCTTCCTCTAAATCATGTTAAAAAAAAATACTCATAGAGCATATTCAAGTGAAGACGACAGCGGCACGCAAGCCAGATAAGCGGTCTAATCATTCTGAAAAATGGATAATAAGTAGGGTAAGCCGTGAAATCCTTTGGCTCCAAGGATAAAAGATTGTCAAATTCTCTTCGCGATATTCCGAGTCTGGCAGTGACTTGATGAATCCGGTCTTCAATATCGGCAATCTCTGCCTTATTGAGCAATCTAATCGCTTCTTCCCGTGTCATTTTTCCAGAGTTTATCAGAGAAGAGAAAAGAGTTTTATCCCGGTCAAAGTTAAATTTTTTCTTTACGATATACTTAGCGACTTGATAGTAAAGGCAATCGGAATGACGTCCTTCATCTTTCCAATTCAATTCTTTCTCTAAGATTTTCTTTATCTTCAGTTCATCCCAGTCAATCAGGGAAGGTAAAAGTATGTATTTTATCGGTCTAATGAACGTAAAATAGATGAGATATGCTGGGCTGAGTTTAGTTAACTTCAAAGTTGCTTTTTTGTTCTGAGCAAATCGCTTGACTATCCCCTTAAAATATCTGTTATCAATGTAATGCCGGGATAAAGGTGAGAGGCCCTCGGTCCGAGGAGAATAGCCAAAGAAGATATAAGGTATCCGCTTTTCAGCTGAAAAAGCCGAGAGTTCAGAAATACTTTTAACCTCACAAGCTAGGCAGACCTCAGGCACAGAAGCCTTTAGTGTGGCTAGATACAAATCACTCATTATCTTCCAATCTTTGGAGAGACTGATAAACGGGACATCAAGTTTTCCAACGACTTTCTCCATGTTCAGGCGAGATATGTCAGTAACCCAGCCGTTATCGGAATGGACTGCAATTGGTCTTAATCCTGCTTTCTTAACATAATACAATACATATGTACTATCGACACCCCCACTGAAAGGAACGATACAATCATATTCCCTGTGTCGCATTTTGTGCTGGATTCGCTTGAATAAATGTTCAATTTTGGATTTATCCGGTATTTTATTCAATTTTTTATTCAGGTGGCATAGGCTGCACACGCCGTTTTTGTCAAATCTTATGTTTTTCACGGTGCTATCGAGCACGCATCGTGTGCATTTCTTTATTTCATTGGTGTTCATCACTCCTTCTGCCTTTTCAAGCTCGACGTATATTTTTTGTGAAATTTATCACTTCTATTCACTCTTGTAAACAACGGTATCCCCGAAAGCAAAAGATATTTCAAGTTGACAACCCATAAAGAGGTAGATATCATTTGATTTGCTGCAAAAAAGGGGAATTTAAATGAACAAAGTTGTATCCTTAATCACACTTTTTTTCTTCATGATTTTTATGCTTTCTTGTTCTACGACTTATGTTACGAAGAGAGTAAGCGTGAAACCCGAAAATGTTTTCGGCAAAGATGTGAAAATAGTCGGTGTGCAAACAAAATCGGGAGCATACATAGAATTCACAAAAAGCATCCCTGCTGAGTTTCATTTAGACAGTATCCAGGGGTATTCGATAGTATCGATAGCGAAAGACAACATTCATGAGCTGATCATGAAAGACGGAGAAATCAGTGAAATCGTGACGAAGGATGGCAGAAGATTGACTTTCCTTTACATAAGCACTACCTTTGATAATAAGAAAAGGCCAATAAGTAATTATTTATGTACGGAAAGAATATCTATCCCTCATCCCGAGATTGACCTGGTTTGGATTGAGAAAGTTGATGAAGTCAGTAAAGTTGACCAGAGAAAGGTAGGTGTGGCCGTATTAGGGGCAATAGCTGCCGCAATTGTGGTTATTGCTGTGATTTCAGAAGGCTCAGAGCCTGAGCCTCCACCAAGTTCCTCAATAGGAGGGTCATGTCCTTTCACTTACTCATTTGACGGAAGAAAATACATATTCGATGCCGAACCCTATGGAGGAGCCATCTGCCAGCGGTTAAAAAGGACGGAATGGTGCGGACTAGAGAGCATAAAAGAAATTAACGGACACTACCGAATCATGGTCAGGAATGAAATGGATGAAACTCAATTTATTGATGAATTGAAATTAACCCCTGTTGATCATCCGAAAGGAGTGCAGGTCATTCCCGGTCCTTTTGGTCAGATCCATACAATCTCCAACCCGATCGCTCCCAACCAGGCCTATGACAGCACGGGCAGAGACCTCATGCCCTTCATCTCAAAAAATGACAGGGTGTTCTGGCAGACACGAATTGAAGAAAAAGACCCAGAAAGAAAAGAAGATCTAAAGGATGAGCTTATCTTTGAATTCCCCAAACCAAAAGAAACAAAGAAGGCCAAACTCGTCTTGAATGGCTGCAACACATTGTGGGGCTCTCAATCTTTGAAGAAGTATCTGGACCTTTATGGATACAAAGTCAGTGAATGGTATCAACAGATGAATCATCATGGCCCCATTTTTTTCAAAACAAACAATATGCAGCTTAGGGAGGAGCTTTACGCCCTTCAGATCCGGGTGGAAACCGATGAAGGATGGAAATCCAAGGGACTGCTCGTGGGAGGAGGTCCGTTTATCTCCGAGAACAAAGCCTACGTCCTTGATGTCAGTGATGTTTCCGGGGATATGCTCAGGATCAAGCTCACTCCTCCGGCGACATTCTGGATGATCAATTACCTCGCCGTGGACTATTCAGAGGATGTTCCCGTTGATGTCCAAGAAATCAGTCCCATCCAGGCCGTGGATAATAAAGGTCAGGACGTGCGGGAGATTTTGGAACAGACCGATAACATCTATCTCATCATGCCCAACATAGGAGATGCAGTAGAGATGATTTTTGAGTCTCCGAATCGGGATGAAGGGCTGAGCCGTTCAGTCCTTTTAAAAGCCAGCGGCTACTATGACATTCATTTAAAGGGAGAAGGAGAGCCTCAGTACAAACTGCTGGACAGGCTCCATACAGAGCCTGAATTTGTAGTCCAGTATGCCTTTCAAGAATTTCTGAAATGGAGAAGAGAAATTCTGGCAAGAAAAAACCCTCATGAGCAACTCAAAAGAAAAAAATAAACTCAAATATTACAGCGGATGGAAACTGACACCGTACAAAATAAAGTATATTCTTTCTCTTGGTAAATATCTTTTCCAGAAAAAAAAATATTCTTTATTCAGGTTCAAAAACCTTTATCAATACAGAAAACGCAAGATACTGGATATACCGAAATTCGTTAAGTTTAACAGGCAGTACTACGCTCCTATTTTAAGAGTCCCTCGCTGGCCCTCAAAACCTTACGATCATATGGTTGCAGGAGGAGGATTGAATCTTGCAGCGTCAGGAACTTCTCTTAAGACTCAAATCGATTCTGTCATCTTGGGGATCACCCGAAAGTGCAATTATCGCTGTCAACACTGTTATGAATATTTTAATCTTGCAAAAGAAGATTCTGTACCGATTGAGCGGTGGAAAGAGATTGTCAAAGATATCCAGAATTTGGGCGTCAGCATAATTGTCTTTTCCGGTGGCGAACCGATGCTGCGATTCGACGGATTATTAGAACTTCTGGAATGTGGGGACAAAAGAATTTCCGATTTTCACGTGCATACCTCTGGAAATGGGGTGACCTCTGATAAAGCGCTGGCTCTCAAGAGCGCAGGACTCACCGCGGCCGCAGTTGCCCTTGACGATTATATTCCAAACCGTCAGGATGAGTTCAGGGGCTTTGATGGGGCATATAAAGAGGCAACGCAGGCCATTCAATACTTTAGGGAAGCAGGGGTTTTTCCCTATATAAACATGTTTCTCAGAAAGAATCTAATTCGCTCGGAAGAACTGTGGAGCTATTTTCAGCATATCAAGAGGTTGAATGTTGGCATCGTGTCGTTGATTGAGCCCAAGCCCTGCGGGAGATACTTTTCAATCGATGGGTCCGTCCTGTTATCTGAAGAGGATAGAAAAACCATCACCGACTTTTTCACGGAGGCAAATCACAGCAGGAACTTCAAAAATTATCCTTACGTTGCATATATAAACTATTACGAAAAGCCTGAACTCTTCGGATGTCTTATGGGAGGACTTTCCCACTTTTATATCAACAGCATGGGCAATGTCCAGCCCTGCATTTTTTTGCCCGTGACATTCGGAAACATCATGGAAGAAAAATTCTCAGCAATTTATAAAAGGATGAGAGAAGCCATTCCAAAGCCTGTGCACAAATCCTGTCCTTCGCTTTTGCTTTCCAAAGAAATTAAGGAAAAAAGAGATCATGGGATTTCGCTCCCTGTTCCCTACGAGGAACTAGAGAAGGAGTGGCATTCAACATTGGATTAGGATTTATTTGATATTTCAGAAGAAACGGCCATTCAGGAGACAGATTAGAGCCTATAACTGAGTGAATCACGCTATCGACGCACAAAAAAGCCGAACACAGTGGAAAGAATGGAGAGTTAAAGAAAAACTGAGATGAGGATGAAGCTTCCGAACATTCTGTTCGTGGTTATTGATTGTGCTCGGTCGGATAAGTGGCTTGGGACTGGACGAACGACAATAACACCAAATCTCGATCGTCTCTGCCATGAAGGAATTTCATTCCCGACAGTAATCGCGGAAAAAAGCTTCACACTCCCGGCATTCTCATCATTATTGACAGGCCTTTATAGCCCCAGACATGGTGTGCACATGGCCTGGGGGTACCGGCTGCCGGAACAACTTCCTGTGCTCACGCACATTTTGGGTGAACGCGGCTATACCACTTACGCAGAGGTCACTGGGCCGATGATTCCGGAAATGGGCCTCCAAAGGGCTTTTGACCGCTATGTATATCGGGCGCCCTGCGATTACTTGCATACAGCATGGGGAAAGCAATTCGTTCAGTGCTTGCAGAATGGCTGTTATCGAGAGCCCTGGTTCCTGCTGCTTCATCTTTTTGAGCTGCATAAGGAGCGCCATGTCTCAGCCGGTCATAATCGGCCAGAATCAGGCTGTGATCGATACGAGCGAGCCGTTTCCAGCCTTGATAGCGAGCTCGGCCGCGTTTTTTCTGCTGCTGGAGACAATTGTTTGATTGTCGTGACCGGGGATCATGGAGAGAAAACAAAATCGGAAGTTTTCAAAGAAGGAACCGCTGTTTCTTATGCCAGCAAACTCCTGGATTTAGAAAAGGCAAGGGGAATGCCCCTGTATCAACTTGCTTTCTGGGCCGGACCAAGCCTCCTTCAGAATATCTATATGGATTTACTCGTTCTGATGCCGGAGATCAAATTAGAAGACGCCAAGAAAAAACTTCATTTCGGCAAATGGATCAGCCTGTGTGATAAGTTTCGACTGCTACGGCTGGCTCCGAGAATCAGACTTTTCGATCTCTTTTCGATAGGAAAACCCCTAAAACAAACATCTTTGCTCCAGAAATGCGGGCTGCTTGATGAAGGTCAATCTCAGCGCAGGCTCAAACAATTCGCAAAACGTATAGGCAAAGAAAAACTTCACGAAATGGGGCTTCGCATGTGGATCAATTCTTTTAGAAATAACTTGAGCGAAGGGCATGGAATGCACGTATATGACTATCTTGTTCGGGTGCCGCTTGTGATGCAGTGGCATGGTCAGCTCCCAGCAGGCATTGTTTTTCGCCGAATGGTTCGCCAGCCCGATATCATGCCCACCATCCTTGACATAATCAGGATGGATTGGAGGAGAATGGGCAACATAGACGGGCAATCCTTCTTTCCGCTGATCGAGGGCAAATCATGGCATCCTCTTCCTGCTTATCTCTCCGTTTCAGGCTGTCCTCCAGAACTTGAGCTGCGTGGAATTCGGACAGAGGAATATAAGTACATTTTCGGCGCTAAGAATTCTGCATTACCTGAGGAGCTATATGATCTCCAACGTGACCCTTTCGAGAAACAAAACTCCGCAAAGAAAAAACCAGAGTTATGCGAATCGCTACGTAAAATTGCAAACCGTTTTATTCCGGGCGAGGGAGAAGCAGAGTCAAAACCAGTCACTTTTAATCCCGAGCAACAGCGAAAGATTACAAAATACCTCAGAGGATTGGGGTACATCGATTGATGGTGGAGTTCAAGATTCTCAAATTATTTTTTTTGTTAATCCCAAAAGTATCAATGACAATTTCATGACATCATTCGATTAGGCACCTGAGTTATGTCTGAATACAAGCATTACAGAAAAGCAACCCTGGGAATAGACAGAAAAAAAATGTATAAGCTCCCTTGGACAAAGACAGATAATCCTGGCGGCTGGGTGGAGGTCACTGATGAGTGTGACCTCTTCTGCCCGGGATGTTACAGGCACAAATTAGAGGGGCACAGATCCTTGAAAGAGGTGAAGGAGGATATTCTTGCCTGTCAGAAAATGACTAACTGCGATCGTATGGGGATTGCCGGTGGAGAGCCCTTGCTCTATCCGGATATTGTCGAAGTTGTGGATTTCATCTCTTATCACGAGATGAAGCCCATGCTTCTTACAAATGGAGAAAAACTGACCTGGGAACTGGCTTCTGAACTAAAAAAAGCCGGTCTTGCGAAATTTCACTTTCATGTTGACAGCGGGATGCACAGGCCTGGCTGGATGGATAAAAACGAAGCTGAGATGAACGAGCTCAGGCAGCATTTTGCAGACCTTGTCTGGGAACTCGGAAAGGTTCAATGTGGATACAATGTCACCATCTTTCCTTCAACTGTAAAATACCTCCCAGATATAGTGGAGTGGTGCCAGAATAACATTCATAAGGTGCAGCATATCTCCCTTGTTACCTTTCGCTCAATTCCAATTACCCAAAAAATTGAATACAGGATAAATAACAAGAAAATTGACCCGACTGTCTTTCAACACAGCACCTCTGATTTGAGAAAGATTTCCCTTTCTGCAAATGAGATGTTCAAGACAGTTGCGGAACATTTTTCTGAATATCGAGCGTGTGCTTATTTGGGTGGTACAGCAGACCCGAATTCGTACAAGTTTTTGGTCACCATCAACGTGGGCTCCAAGAACAAAATGTACGGCTCGCTAGGCCCAAAAACAGTTGAATTGGTTCAAGTTTTTTACCATCTTTTCATGGGAAGATATTTTGAATTTTTAAAGAACCCAGCCGCAGGCAAGAAACTCTTTCTCCTTTCCTTTTTCGATAGAGAACTGAGGAGAGCGTTTTTTAATTTCCTGAAGACAACCATCAAGAATCCTTTAAAGTTCTGGGACAAGATTTATACTCAGAGTATTTCCATTCAACAACCTAACGAGCTGGTCAATGGCGAAGCCAACGTATGTGACGGATGTGTCAATATGATGATGTACAAAGAAAAATTAATAAATTCCTGCCGGCTTGATGAATATCGCATATTCGGAGGCCCACTCACAGCTGTGTATCTTGGAGGCTCAGAGGATTAAGTCATTCAGGACGGATGAAGAAGAGCTATGAGGGAGAATTCAAAGAAAAGATAAAATCGATGTTAAAAGAAAAACTCTTTTCCCCGTCTCGAATCAATCATTTAGAGCTTTTTCGAATGCCTTGGACTACGACTGATAACTGTCTGACATGGCTTGAGCCGACACGAAAGTGCAACATCACCTGTGATGCCTGCTTTTCTACAAACGATCCTAAAAGCGAAAAATCGCTCCAGCAAATTGAAAAAGAAATCAAGATCATGCTGAAACTGAGACGTTGTGACGGCATGCTCATAGCGGGCGGGGAACCGTTAACTCATCCCAACATAATCGATGTTGTTAAGATGGTCAAAGCCCATAAGGTGAAACCAATCCTATTGACCAATGGCGTGGGAGTGGAAACGGATTTCATACAGGATTTGAAAAAAGCCGGACTTTTTGGATTCACGTTCCATGTCGACAGCCATCAGTCAAGACCTGGTTGGGAAGGAAAGAATGAAAAGGAGCTCAATATTCTGCGGCAGAAACTTGCGGACATGGTTCATAAGGTAGGCGGGCTCGTGTGTGGTTTTAACATGACAATTTTTCCCGATACACTTCAATATGTGCCGGATATTGTGGAGTGGGCTATCCATAATGTGGATAGAGTGCAGTCTTACACCGTCACGGCATTAAGACTCGTGGAGGCCGACTCTCCGTTTGACTACTATGTTGGAAAAAGAAAGATCGATATCAGTAAATTAGTTTATTATTCTCCTCATCCCTATAAAAAACTGACTGCGTCAGACCTTTATTCAGGAGTGAAGAAGGCCATACCGGATTTTAAACTGTGCGCGTATCTCGGGGGAACAACACTCGCGAATTCGATAAAGTGGGCGGTCGGATGTCGAATTGCCTCCAAACAAAAATCATTCGGAAATTTCGGTCCAAAATCGATGGAACTCATTCAAATCTTCTCCCATATGTTTAAAGGATGCTATCTTGCCTTTACCAAGCCAAGTCTTAATCGTAAGGCCAGGCTGATGTTTTTTCTTAGCTTGTTTGACCGGGAAGTCAGGAAAGCCTTTCGAAATTATTTTTTCTGCGTGCTGAGGAATCCTTTGCTTCTGGTAAGAAGACTCTACATTCAGTCAATAGTCGTGGAGCAACCTGTTGATATACTGCCCTCTGGAGAATTAGACATTTGTGATGGCTGTCCGAACAAGACGCTCTGGAAGGACCGTTTAATCTCTGCCTGTATACTGGAGGAATATCTGAGATATGGAGCTCCTGTGATTCCCATCCCAAAATCGAGCAAAGACAGTATTTCTCCATGAATAATCTATAAACACTTGGCCATCTGAGATGATACCAAGACTGAGACAGCGATGAAAAAGATACTGCTAACAACCATCCATCGCCCTTTGGGTGTTGAGAATGAGACCTGCACCAAAAACATAACAGCTGAAGCTTATCATGCCCAGATTACTCTTCTCCAGGGACCATTAGGTATTCGCGCTTCTCGCCTTGGAATCGGGCTGGATTTTATTGCCGCAAATCTTAAGAATCCAACAACAGTCCTCCACTACCCGACAAAGAGGACTCTCATTAAAGAATTGAAAAAAGGATACGATTACATCGGCATAAGTTTTATCATTTGCACATTTCCCAAGGCGAAAGAGTTATGTGAACTGGTCCGAATTCATTCTCCCAAAACTCAAATTGTACTAGGAGGTTATGGAACTGTATTGAAAGAGTGCGATCAGCTGGCCGATCATGTGTGCCGAGAAGAGGGAGTAAATTACTTCCGTCGTCTTCTTGGCCAGGAAGAAGTCAATACCTTTAATATTCCTGTTATCACCCGTGGGAATGAAATTATGTCGGTGACGACAAGACCAGAATCCATCATACCCACAGGGCTTGGTTGTTCTCTCGGATGTGACTTTTGCTGTACGAGTCACTTCTTCAAACGTCAATACATCCCTCTCATTCATACCGGTCGAGATATCCACAAAGTCATGCACTCTGTAAATTCTGGCAAGACCAAGTTAAGGAATATTGGAATCATAGATGAAGATTTTTTAGCGGACAGAAAAAAAATAATGGAGATGGCTCAGCTCAACGCCCAAGAAATTGAAAAACCTATTTTATTTTCTTGTTTCGCCACCCTAAAAAGTCTGTCTCAATACACATTGGAAGAATTCATATTGATGGGATTGTCAGGAGTCTGGGTGGGAATTGAGTCCAAAAGAGCAGATTATTATAAGCTTAAAGATATCGATGCTGCTCAGCTCATTTCCAGTTTAAAGAGTATCGGGATAATTGTACTGGTATCCATGATAATCGGATACGACTGGCACGATGAGGAGACTATCGAAGAGGATTTTCGCTATCTTTTATCCTTGAAGCCTGCCCTGTCTCAAATCATGATTTACAGCCCCTGTCCTCAAACGCCTCTCCATAGCAAACTGTTGAGAGAAAATCGACTCCTCAATATCCCATTTAAATATCACGATGGTTTTCATGTTCTGTTCAGACATCCAAACTTCAAGCCCCGGGAGCTTGAGACGCTTCTGCTGGAATTGATAAGGAGAGAGCATGAAGAATTTGGGCCGTCAATATTCCGTATTCTTGAAGTTCAGCTTAAAGGCTATGAATCTCTTAAGGATAGTGCTCATCCCCTTTTCAGAGCAAGAGCAAAAGAACACCAACGACTTTGTCTTGAAATCTTTCCGCTATTGAAATTAGGTATTAAAAAGGCTCCATCTCAAAAAGTGAAAGAATACCTAAAAAATCTGAGAGACCGGATGGAGAGCCTATTCCATGTCTCGATTTTAGACAAGCTAAAAGAATTCAGTGTTCCTACTTTGTATTACTATACAGACCTGAAAGACCGGACCAATTGGCTTCGGCAGCCAAAAACAGAGATAAACAGATACAATTTTTCGAGATAATTACATTTTAAACGAGTCAAAATGGCAGTTAAGGCAAAAGAAGTCAGAACCCGATATCAACTTAAAGAATTCATCTTCCTTCCGGCTAAAATTCACAGAAGCCACTCCAATTGGATTCCGCCTCTTTATTCTGAAGAGTGGAAATATTTTAATCCGAGAAGGAACAAAGCATTTTCCGACTGTGAGGCTGTCCTTTTTTTGGCCTATAGAAATGCGAAAGCTGTGGGAAGAATCATGGGTTGTGTCAATCACCGGTACAACAGATATCGTCAGGAAAGAAATGCCAGATTTGCCTATTTGGAGTGCTGGGATGATCAGGAGACTGCTCACGAGCTGCTGGATTCTGTTGAAAAATGGGCCAGGGCAAAAGAGATGGTAAAAATTGTCGGGCCTCTGGGCTTTTCTGACCAGGATCCAGAAGGATTTTTAATCGAGGGATTCGAACACAAACCCACGCTCGCCACCTATATCAATTTTGAATATATCATTCGTTTGCTGAAGAATGAGGGATACACAAAAGAGGTCGATTATGTGGTCTACA
>Ga0209636_10006013_pt1 | contig 12393 bp, 7 predicted proteins | sample DeeMarSWOR152_54_FD_187464 | JGI IMG/M metagenome (GOLD analysis project Ga0209636, IMG submission 187464) | Marine sediment microbial communities from White Oak River estuary, North Carolina - WOR-1-52-54 (SPAdes) (version 2) | ecosystem: Environmental > Aquatic > Marine > Intertidal zone >...
CCACGACGCCATAACAGCTAACCAGCGCGTCCCAGTACTGAGACTAAGAGAAATCTTCGAACAGAAACTCGGAAAACTGTAATTCGTGCTGTGTAGATGAGTGCATTGGCAATCCGTTGTTGCTATCCTTACTATGTTCTCCCTATTATCACGGTTTACGTGCCTAGAAAATCAAACGAACACGGGTAACATGTGCGGAACCAACCGTTCGACCAATTATTCCACATAACAGGCATTCGCATATTTTATGTCTTTACCGGACACGCTGTGAATATGTGATACACAGTTGCAAGTTCTCTCATATATGAATGCATGAAAATAAGTTGCATTTTTCTCTGGGTGCCGTGATAACGAACCTGAGCGTGCACGACATGATTATGCTATTTTGCCGTAGTTCTCGGTTAATTCAAGGAAGTCTGAAACGTCTACTTTGTCATCCCAGTCAAAGTCACAGTCAGGGTTCCAGTTTGGATCTTCAGGCTCGGAACCATAGGCTTTGCTCAAGGCAAACAGGTCTGAAGCGTCAACGTCGCCATCACCCTCAACATCTCCTAGTATCTTTAATACTAAATCTGCAAAAACTTCCTGATTTGTAACATTAAGTGGGACATCGTGAGACCTCGATTTTGTCTCTAGGGACTCGGAGACATAGCTGTCATAATATTCGGTTGAGAATGAGAGGATTGTTCCATTAGTGGAGGTCGGGGGAGTAGTTATGTACCATCCATTGTAAATCCAATCACTTGGACCGCTTTCAACGTCGTCAAAGAAGGGGATTTCCTGGATTTCTATATCATCTACATACCAGCCGAGTTCAAGAACATACCCGTCAGTCCAATACGTGAAGTACAATTCTATGGTGTGGTCCGCAAATGATGTCAGATCCATCTCTTCTTCATACATAGCACCACTACAACCTGTGAGTGCGTTCCATCTACCTGCGGTGTAGTAGGTTGAAGGTTCATATGGTGTAGGGCAGTAGGGGTTGTTTTGCGGTTCTGGAAGCGTTGAAACAGTCATGAGTCCTGGTAGAGTGAACCATTCATCAGTATCCAAGTCGTGCACTTCCACGTAGCCGTAATCCCAGTCTTCTTCAATTTCGTAGTAGCTCCAGAAGCTGAGTGTTGCTCCTGTTTCAGGTATATCAAAGGTTTGACCAAGGCTAAACCATGACCAAGACACTCCATCTGAGTACCATTCATACGTGCCGCTGTGTGGAGCTGGTATGCCTACTCGCCCTCGCATGAAGAACGATTGATTGAGAACTGAAGGTACAGTATCCTGAAACTCGGTTATGTCAAACACTATGTTGTTGGAACAGAACGGAAAACCGCCACCATCTATCAAGTCACTAAATGATTTTGCTGCAAGCGGATTACTATGGTTACCCATACCTATCAAAACGTCACATTCTCCCCTCTCAGAGTGATCTATTTCAAACGAAGCCAGCAATTTCGGGTCGTAACCGATTCTGTCTCGATAGAACATGCACGGGTATCCGAGACGTTGTTTCATAGCTTCATAAGATATCCAGTAACATCCGTCAGCGATTTTCTCCCATACTCCTTCTCCCCAAGAATTCGCTATCTTAAAAGCTCCTTGACGCAGCTCTCCTTGTTCTGTGTAGAACATGTTGTCATCATAGCCAACTACAGTGTTTGCGTGGTTCAGCTCGGTTACTACATAGTTATCTAATGTCCACATGTCCTCGCTTGTCAGAAAATCATATTTGTAGGCATCTACCGCAATCACCGCAAGATGATTAGAAGCTATCCAATTTTTGAGACTTACTAAGTCGTCGTCCGTGCTGAGCTCTAGATATTCATATCCGCTGCTATTGCCACGATACAACGGTGCTTCTCTCCAAGCATCTTCAGAAGGCCAGCTGGTATGACCAACGGGATCATAGGGCATTTTCTCCCAAGAGCTAGCTCCAATGGTGCATACAATGTTAATCGCGTCGTAGAAAGAGGAGCCCTCGTCTACTCCCCCATTGATTAAGTGATAAATGAAATCTGGGCTGAAAATCCTGTCTTGATATGCTGGAGTTGGGTATCCATAGTATCCTCCTATCCATTCTGCGTCAGTTAGATTCCAGCCGTGCTCCTTTGCCTCCTGAAAAGTCTTCGTATAGTACCCTACCGCCCAAGTCGTGCATGAACCCTCCCCATCTTGGTCTCCTATTGGTGGAAACCATATTTTGTTAGTGTGGTCTACACTAGAAGGAGGAGACTGATCAAGCAGAATCTTTTCAACAACATAAGCCTTGGCTGCACTCTCCACCCACTCCTCTTCTGTTGGGGGACACAACCCAGTTCCATGGCCATTGATCATCTGGTTATAATCTCTACCTTCTTCATATATTCCGATTATCTGCTTAAACTTCTCCAGCTCAAGAGCGGTAATTCTATGCTTAAGAATTCTTGCTTGCTCTTCGCTTACTATACTGTCAATACTTGTTCCATTGCATTTTAACTCGTCGACCGAGAATGATCTTTCCGGTTCACTTATGTTGAGGTTCGCGCTAACTGCTTGCATGTTAGAGTTGAATTTTAGCGCACCTACTAATAGCAGTGACAATAATATTCCAAGAGTGACTTTCCAACTCACTCTTTTCCCTTCCCTATCCGAAAAATATAATTCAACTATTTTAATAAACTTCCTCCCATATCGACAGAAGATTATGAATGCATGCACGTAACTAAGATGACCTCTCACTTCCACATAGAATTATAGTAGTGTTCAAGCCACTTGTTTCTTAGAGACATCCTGAGATAATGACAGACATCTTTGTTGTATCTTCTTGCTAATCCTATGGCTTGTTCAGTAGATTTCAAAAGTCCTATAAGAATAACCTTTAGTCCCCATGCATGCAAATTATTCCTCTAGTCGACAAAATCTTAAAAATTGGAAATTAGTGCATTAGATGTGCATATGATGCATGCATGCGCGATGGCAAATAATGTCTAGCTCAGCATGCATTTTATTGTCTCTGGGCACGTAAGGCATTGGTTTGGGATTGGAGTGTTTTTTCCCCGTTCTTTTAAGTATCCCAAATAGTGAGCACAGTTTTGCGGGCCTGTCTTGTTAGTCTCGGCTGTTTCAACGGGCTTTTTGGCTGATGGCTTTGGAGTGCTTTCCTGTTCAGTCGTAGTGTCTAGTTTTGCGGGCATGCATTTTCTTGAATATCCCCCGAACACCAAACCAACAACAACAAGAACAAAACCTACGACTCCTAAAAAAGAAGAAATGTCTGTCGACAATACACGCAATGCGTGCATAAATGCTTCTTTCCAAAAATAAGCAATAATCGCGAAAATCAAAGAAACACCACCTTCAGTAAAGAAGATACCACCAAATAATCTCGCATCTAAATGTCGCATATGTAGACCCCAGAGATGTATACATAGCAATCTTGAAATGTTAAACCTAGAAAGGTGTTTCAGAAAGGACTATATTCTAGAACGGAACTATGTTGCAAATGCATGCATACTTCTATCTCCCAGTCGCATTCATGTTCATTTTCTTGGTTCTGAAGGAGCGGTGGAAGCCCATTAGGCGTGATGTAGAACTATCTTCGAGAAAAATACCCATGTGAGTGCAATCTGGTTTTCAGACGGTTTTGCCGTAGTTTTTGCTAAATATGAATAGGTCTAGCACGTTTATTATGTCGTCTTTGTTTAGGTCAGCGTCTGGGTTCCAGTTAGGGCTTGAGAGTGTGGAACCGTAGGCTTGGTTGAGCAGAATCAGATCGTTGTCGTCTACCACAAAGTCATTGTTGATGTCGCCTAGGAGTCTGAGGTCTATTATGCCGTTAGGCATAGAGTTGTCTGTGAGATCAGTTTCGTCTGGGAGGGGTTCTGCAGTTGCAGAAAATTGATAATAGCCGGGTAGAACAGTTGATGTGTTCCAGTCGAAGAAGAGGCTTGTATTTGTGTGTGGGGCTAGCTCTGTTACGATTCTTTCTTCGATGATTGTGACGTTGTTTTGAAGAGTCACGTTGAATGTTTCAGCCATTGGCCCTTCGTTTTTGACAATCACTTCAAAATTTACCACTTGTCCGACGTAGGCCATGTTTGTAGACTCGTAGATACCGAGTATTGCGATGTCTTGTTTTGCCTCTGGCCAAGTGTTCATAAGCGGATAGTTATCCAAACCCAAGTGAGGTATAAGAGTGTCTCCTATGCCATCGCCTGCAACTCTGCCACCGCTCCCGTCGTCTACTCCTTGGTAGCAGCTCCAGTGGTTGCCTTCTCCGTCTTGAGACCACATGTTTGCGCTTACCAGATCACGTGTAATCTGGTCCACATTGTTGATGAAATTGTTGTGGTAGATAGTGTTGCTCGGTGAATAAGTGGTTGCTATGCCAAATGTGTTGTATGAGACGGTGTTGCCCTCAAAAGTATTTGAAGAAGAATTGTAGAGTGTTAGACCCCAGTCGTTTTGGGATACTGTGTTGCTTGTTACGTTGTTAGTGTTGGAATATGCGAGGTAAATGCTGTAGGAGGGGTTGTCTGAGACATCGTTGTAGAGAATGGTGTTGCTGTGCGACCCGTATAGCTGAATGCCATAGGTGCTTCCGCTCACATTGTTATCGCGGATAAGGATGTCATCGGAGTATACTGCGTACATGCAAAACGAGTTATCGATTCCTATGTTGTTGAGCACATTGTTGCCTGTGCAGCGACTTATGTATATGCCGTAAGAGTTGCTTGTCAGCAGGTTATCTGAAATCGTGGTTGTGTTGGTCATGGACAGCTTTATGCCGTAGGCACTTCCTGATATGTCATTTTCAGATATGGTGTTGGTGAGACCTAAAGAGATGGATATGCTCACGTTGCTGTTGTTCTGAAAAGTGTTGTAAGTAATGATGTTATCCGTTGTTGCTGTTACGTCGTCTCCGAGTAAACTAACGCCATAACGGTTATTTTTTATTATGTTGCCTGTAATGTTGACGCTGCCAATTGTGCCCAACACTCTGATTCCGTTGTCTCCGTTGCGTACTGTGAATCCAGTTATTGTGACTGAGTCTACTTTAACGTGAATGACATTTCCTACGTGTCTACCGTCGATAATTGTCGTGCCTTTGTCTACTCCTACCAAGAGGATTTCTTGGTCTATAACCACATTCTCATAATAGACTCCCGGTGACACTCTAATTTCGTCTCCCCTCTTTGCTGCATCAACGGCAGCTTGAATGGTAGGGTAGTCTTGTGGAACTCTAAGTGTCTTGGCAGAAACGGGAACTATGCAAAATAAGATTGTGAGTATGGCGGAGGCTAATAGCAGCCATGTTAAGAGCGAAGAAATAGTCTCTTTAGACGTGCGTATTGCCTCCTCTCGGACGGAATTGACTGGTGGTAGTTACAAAAAGGGGGAAGAGTGTTATGGAGGGGGGGGGGGGGGGGGCGGAGGGGTTGGATCCTCAGGGATATATACTTTGATTTCGCCAGTACCTTCCCATGCAGTGCCATCGTATAGTAGCCCTGTTATCTTAAGGAGTATTTTGATTGGAACCCATGGATTTGGCGTTGTAATCCCCATGTGGGAAATCATCACCATAACCCAACTAGCTACTGCGCCTCCGGGGAATTGGGCGTAGAAGTTTGGTGGGGCTCTTGTGTACCAAGTTTCGTACGGGGCTATGAAGCCTTCCAGCAAGACTGTGTCTGGGTCGATTTGATCTATTACTGGTTTGCCATCGACTAGAAGTTTTACTTGTACTGTTACGCCGTCTGGGTTTTCGAGGTCGAATGGTTTTGGTTCAATTTTTACTTGGTCAGCTATGATTGGGGTGGATGCGCCGATCATTGCGAAGGTGGATGCACCTAGTAGTAGGCCTAGGATGGTTATAGAGATTAGAATCAGCTTTGTTGATTTCATTTCTTTCCCCTCCATTTACGTGTTCGCCAAATGTATACAATGGGCATCGCTGCTGCTATCATCATCATTATTTCTAGTCCTAGTGGAAACTCTGGCGTTGGTCCCTCTGGTTCTCCTTTTTGGCTGAGGGTCATGTCTGTTGTCACCTCATCCAGGTGAGCCCAATTTGTCACTCCTTCGCCCAAGTATTCGAAGTCAAACTGGTCAGAAGGGTTGAAAGTGCCACTATCGTCGTTGTCTATCCAGCTTGTTATCACAAAATCTTTGCAGTACACTGGGTAGATTTGATGCCAAGCTGTGCCAATTGGGTTCTCGATGGTATATTCAGTCAGTTCAGCGGGTTCTGCAACTCCAAGTTCGCCAGTTTCTGGACCTTCAGGGCCTTCTTTGAACGTCCAGTGTATTGTTACTGTTACGATGTCCACGTGGAACCAGTATGTCCATCCTGTCTCATTCATCATGTCAATTTGATCTGAAGCGCTGAGGTACCCGTCTCCGTTGTCGTTAAAGCTTGTTAGATCCCAATTATGGCAGTAGTTTGGGTACAGTTCGTGCCATGCAGTACCAATAGGATCCGTTATCGTTGCCGGTTTGAAGTTAACAGCTGGGGGACCTGACATGTAGAACTGCGGTGGCGGCGTACCATAGTGGCCATCCTTCACAATATCTACTGGATGTTTGACGCCATCAGGTGTCGTATAGTAGCAGTCGAACAGGTGCAGCAGTGAATATGCTGTCGTGTGATCCACTCCACTCTTCGTTTGTATGATGAACATACACAAAGGCGCTGGACCACCACCGGCTCCCTTTCCTAACGTCGTAAAGCCCTGTATCGCCTCAGCAGGTTCGGTGATCGTACCCTTCGCCGCGTCTACTGTACCGCCGACCCACAACGTAAAGTAACCCTGAGAAGCAGCATACATGCCCAGAAAACTGTCAGGTCTACCGTCCCAGTTATTGTCTGGCATCGGAGCCGCAGTTTGTACTGTCACAACGTTGGGGTCAACACGTAGACTTGCGGTAAACGAGACAATGCCTTGGGCTGTGTTATACCATGAAGCGGGGCTATCGATAAACAGCCAAGTAGGGACGTTAATTCCAGAAGGCTGTGGAGTAAATGTGTTACTGCCTGCGGGGGGGTTCCAAAGGTACAATTTTACGTAATTTAAGGGATCAGTATGTGCGTATGCGTTTATGTTTGCCGCAGCAAATGTTGCCATTGTTAGAATCAATAGTATAAGTACTACGCTTTTTCCTCTCACTCTATCACATTCCTTTCTCTACTGTTGAAAATTATTGGGATAAGTTGAATTTAAAGTTTTAGGAAGAAAGTTCTAGTTGCTACTTCTTTCATTACCTATATGCAGGCATGCTCTGCAACTATACGCTTTTGCCGTAGTTTCCCGCGAGCACGACGAAGTCATCATAGTCAACATCACCGTCACGGTCGAAGTCCGCGCGCTCATCATAGGCTGGATCAGGACTACTAGAGCCGTAGGCGCCAGCAAGGATGGTGAAATCATCATAATCAACATCGTGACCACTGTCCTTATCACAATCACCAGCAAGCGTATTGTCAAAGTAGCCATCTGCGCTTGTGAAACTTATACTACCAAGCGAGCTATCAATAAACTCTGTTGGCATGGTTCCAGTAACATTCACGCTTATAAAGGTGCAACCGTATTCCACAACAAGAAACTCCATTTCAAGTAACGTACCGTTGCCATCAACACCTACACCAGCCTCGTCGCCTAGAACCGACTCGGCGATCCAACCGTAGCCTTCATCGTCAAATATTCCTGTTATGTTGGCTACAGCAGCTGAAGTTCCATTTGGCGACGTTGTCCCCGCGAGGAAATCGCCATAATACAATTGGCTGCCATTTAGGATGTCCTTGTCCCAACTTATCTTTACATGCCAAGTGTACAAGTCTATCACATCTGAAATATTTACGTAAACCGTGAAATAGCTACCAGATTGCAGACTATCATCTACAACATCCTGGGGATCAACAAAGACCGAGTGTGTCGAACCGGACTCAGGAGCCGAAAGTAAACTGCCTAATGGAAATTGTGAAACATCAACGAGACCAAAACCCAAAACCAATGGAACAGACAACAAAACCGACAACAAGGCTGCAATAGCAAAAACCTTCCTCCTATTCATCTCCAATCCCTCAGCAAGATAATTGTATCCGCCTAATATTTCAGCCTTTTGCTATTATCCTCTATACAAAACCTTCACTCACTCGTGCATATGAAACCACAAATTCAGAGCATAAAGTAAGCACAGCTCACAGAAGACTATTAACAACAAACAAAGTACACTAATCCGAAAACATTTAAAGCTATCTCTGCCTTGGTCGACTTTAGAGCGTCATCCACAATATAACATCAAATCCATTGAAAACGTAGAAGAAAGTCGAAATTGTGGTGTTATCTAAACTCTCCTGTTACAATCGGTTTTAGAAAAAAGGGAGACAGGTGGGGCTATAGCTAAGGCAAGGATCTACCGTAGTTTCCTGCGAGCACGATGAAATCGTCGTAATCAACATCATCGTCATTGTCGAAGTCCGCACGTTCATCATAGCCCGGGTCGCCTCTTTTAGAGCCGTAGGCGCCAGCAAGGATGGTGAAATCATCATAATCAACATCGTGACCACTGTCCTTATCACAATCACCAGCAAGCGTATTGTCAAAGTAGCCGTTTTCAGGAGTAAACGGTATTGGACTCGGAGGCGTACTGGAGTCCCATAGAATGGTCCCGGTGCTGTGTGTGATGTTTAGAATTGTGTCCCCGTATTCGAGAACTTCGAACTCAACGGTGGCAAGCAAGCCGTTTCCATCCACTCCAGGCAATTTACCTTTAGATAATACGCTAAATGCAGTCCAACCTTCTTCAATTCGCGTGTCCATAGTAGTTGGACGTATGTAGTGCACGGTTACCCAAGCTTCATACTCCATGAAAACAGCATTGGGGTCTCCACCAACTCTATCGGTTTCAACTACGATTCGTATGTTGGATACGTCTAGCCAATTCCAACCAAGACCGTTCGGTTCACTCTGATCGGGCCAAGTATAGTTGCCGAGTGATGTCCCAGTGGACTTCCAATCTTCCAGAACGGTTTCTGTTGAGCTAGGATCAACATAGTACGCGATTTTATACCTGTCGCCCAAGCTGGAAGCGTCTGCCTGATATTTCATGTTGAAGTCAACTTGCACGATCGTAGATGTCTCGTCGAGGGGATTTGTGGCGCCGGACGGAAAATCATGTGACAAGTCAATGACTGTAAAGTTCCCCCGTATGTCACTATAACTGAAAGATGCATATGTAACGAAGCTCTTATCGTAAGCCGTAACTGGATTTCCTACGATTAACGTATCAACAGCCTCCACCGCAAAGTAATCGACACTTATTTTGATGGCATTTTCGCCAACCTGCCTGTACGTCATTCTCACCTTGAAATTCGCATCTGTAAGCATAGACGGGACCCATGAGAAGTCGTCGGTTACGTCCTCCCACCACATTAGCGCAGTCGGATAAACGTTAATCGTATGGGTTGGCCCCCAACTAGTTCCTCCATCATTTGAAACCTCGATCTCAATCTTGTCTTGCTCAGCGGTGTTCGTCTCCGTTGTCCTTGACAGTACTCCAACTTGTAGTTGCGCTACACAACTCATGCCTCCAGTTATGAACCCGAAGTCGCCCAATTCTTCTTCTGCACTATCTATGTCGCTAACGGCGTACTCATGATCCCCCGCCACCTCAACACACTCTACGAGCGTTGGGCTGGGAAACGGCGGGTCGTAATAGGGATCGGTAGTCCAGCCTGAGATTATTGTGACATTTGTAGTCGGCGTCTTTGTCTGCTCCCCGAAGGGCTCCGTAACATCGTCATACGGATGGGAATCCCATGGGAACGGCCCCTTGAGGAAGACTCCTTCAGTAATTGTCGTCGCACTAATGATGGATGGGTCCCAGCTCATATTGACTTGCCAGCCGTAGAGGTCGATAACGTTGAAGACATTTATGCCAACGGCGAAATTGCTGCCTGCTTGTAAGGTGTCATCTCGAATCTCCGGAGGGTTCACGAAAACATCAACCGAATCACTTGGTGGTGCAGATGTTACATTCACGATAGTCAAGCTGAAGACTAACAGAAGGATCAAAGATAGCCACTTTAAGCTTTTACCTTTCACTCTATTCACTTCTCCTTTCTCCTACAGTTATAATGTAGTCTCACTATTATATTTTTTCTGGTGAGTTATATTTTTTCTGGTGAGCCATAGACAAAGTGTGTTGCATCAAGTATCCAAGTAGGAAGAGATTCATTGTTTGATATGCCTCTTTCTTGTGGCTAGGACGTATGGTATTGCCACAATTGCTGACATAGCTATTGTAAACACGGCCACCAATAAGATCCATAATGCGCGAGCGTCTGATGTCTGTGATTCTGACAAGTAGATTTTTATTGTGTGTGTGCTGTGCGTGTATGTGGCCCTTACCATATATAGTTCTGCCTCTTCAGTGTAGGTGAAGGAAACCTGTCTATCATTTATTGTTACGACCAAGTCTTCGATGTTTGATTCTATGCCTATAAGAAGTTGTCTAGGTATCTTCACGTTTAGTACGCCTGCCGTACCTGTCTGTCCACTTACAATCATTGTTAGAGCGTTGTCCGAAAACGTTACGGGACCTTCCAAGGTGGAGTTTGTTAACACCATTATGTCGAATGTACCGACTGGTGTGGTAATTGAGCTTGTTGTTACGCCAGTCCACTCTTCTAATATAGCTTCAATGGTGCCTATATCAGTCTCAATGGTTGCAATGTCGCCTCGGATTGAAGTTATTGTTCCTTTAATCGTGCCGATGTCGGTCTTAATCGTGACCAAACTTCCATCAATAATTTCTAATGTAGCGTTGATATCTTCTAGCGTGACTTCGACCTGTCCTAGTTCGACAAGTATGTTGCCTTCGGCATCCGTTATGGCTGCGGTAACATCGACCAAACCTTCTTCGATGTCGCCTTCAACACTGATTAGTTTAAGGCTCACATCACCTAGGTCAAGTTGGATATCGCCCAATGTGCTGTTGACGGTAACTAAGCCGTCTTGGACATCAGCTATTGTAGCGTTGATTTTGTCAAGTTCCACTTCAATTAACCCCATAAGATCAGTCTTTACGATACCGACTGTTTCATTGATCGCTGTGAGCTTAGCGTTGATTGAAGTTACGTCTGTTTCAATCAACCCTATACTGGTTTGAATCGCCACTAATGTTCCGTCGATCCCAGTGATTTCACCGTTGATGTCATCGATGTCTGCTTCGATCGATCCGAGGGTGCTGTCGATTGTAGTTACTGTCCCCTCGATTGTGGTGAGGGTAGCGCAGATTGTGTCGGCCGGGGCAGTGAATTCGCCAATAGTCGAGTGGATTATGGCTATTGTTCCTTCCATTCCTACCAGCGTCGCATCGATGTCGGTCAGATTGGCTTTAATTGCCCCCACATCAGTTAAAATGGTTGCTATATCTCCTTCGATGTCGGTTATCAACGCGTTTTGATCTGTTAAAGTTGGGCTTAATAAGAAACTCTTAAAGGAGACGCCGTTTTGGGTGAAGAAGCTTGCGTTGACAACCAGCACGTAGGTGCCGGTTGAAGCGTCTATGGGTATTGTGTAGGGCACTCTGTAGAGCCCCGTCGTAATGTTCTCCACGAATTCGCTCAAGTCCCCATGTATGGTTCCACCATGATACAGTCTGGCGTTGATTTGTGTTGCGTTAACGGGTCCGCCCATAAAAGACGTAAGGACGTAGAATTCAGCGATCTCGCCCCGGAAATGGATGGAACCCACATCCACCTCAACTTTCAGTTCGGCTGCTGCAGCAGCTCCTGAAACCGTCATCGTATCTATAGTGCTGTTGGTTGACCCTTCGTCGTCGGTAACGTTCAGCGTCACTGTGTATGTTCCAGCCTCAAAATATTTGTGGGTTATGATTGGGTTAGTCTCGGTGTCTGTGAACTCGTCACCAAAATCCCAATCATAGCTGACGATGCCGGTGGGATACGTCGCGTTTCCTCCATCAAGGTCATAACTTTCGGAAGCGTTGAAGGTGACAGTCTCGCCCAAGCTGGGCGCGCTGGGTGAATACGTGAACAAAGCCACAGGAGGTCCGTATATTGTCACGTTTTTGGATTCTGTGTTCCATAATCCGTCGTTGTCTGTGACGTTTAATGTAACCGTGTATATTCCAGCTTCACCATACGTGTGCGTTGTAATGTTACCAGCGCCTGGGGGGGTCTCGTCTCCAAAATCCCAATCATAGCTTGTTATGTTCCCGTCTGGGTCATAGCTTGTGGAGGCGTTAAAGGTCACTGTCTCGCCTACAACTGGTTCACTTGGAGTATAGGTAAACTCGGCTTGCGGTGGCGGCGTACCATAGTGGCCATCCTTCACAATATCTACTGGATGTTTGACGCCATCAGGTGTCGTATAGTAGCAGTCGAACAGG
>Ga0209636_10006014_pt1 | contig 12392 bp, 8 predicted proteins | sample DeeMarSWOR152_54_FD_187464 | JGI IMG/M metagenome (GOLD analysis project Ga0209636, IMG submission 187464) | Marine sediment microbial communities from White Oak River estuary, North Carolina - WOR-1-52-54 (SPAdes) (version 2) | ecosystem: Environmental > Aquatic > Marine > Intertidal zone >...
CACAATCGCCGCAGGCATAGATATTCTCAATGTTCGTTAGCATATGTTCGTTTGTTACGATGCCTCCCAATTCTCCAATCTCTATCCCTGCAGAGCGAGCCAGATCAACCCTGGGCCTCATTCCAGTGGAGAGAATCACCGTATCACATCTGATTTTTCGATTTTCGGTCTCGATGCCCTCTACCTGTCTTCCTCCAAGAATGTGGACAACTCTTTCTTCGGTAAGCACTTCAATTCCATGTTCGCTGAGAATTGTCCTAATGATATCACTGGGTTTCCTGTCAAATGCCCTTGGCAATATCCGATCTAGTACTTCGATAAGGATAACTTCGCAGCCACTCCTCTTCAGTGCTATGCCCACTTCCATACCGATGAAACCAGATCCGATAATTGCCACAGTCCTCTTATCATACGCCATGATCTTGTCCACATCTGCCAGGGTTTTGAAGGTGAAGACTCCGGCCTTATCGACTCCCGCAATTCCGGGGATTATCGCTTCAGCTCCAGTTGCGATTATCAGCTTGTCATAATGCAAGCCTTCGCCTTCGAAAACGACCTCTTGATTCTCTACATGAATTCGCTCGACCTTCTTACCGAAGATGGTGCGGATACCATCTTCTGAACTTCTCTTGTCTTGGTTCAAAAAAATATGTTGCCGTGCTATTTCACCAGAGAGGTAGTATGGAAGAGCACAGGCAGAATACTCGGGGAAAGCTTCTTCAGAAAGGATGGCAACCTCGCAGTTGAATTTGGCGGCTATTGAAGCTGCGTTGTTCCCGGCAGCTCCGTTACCTATAACAACAATATGCACTATTGTCCTTCGTTACTTAAATTGGCTGGAGGATAGATAATTTTAGGCTTTTTTATGCATGACTTCAAGCTCATAAGATGTCTGTCTCGAATGCTTGACAACCAGCACATACTGGTCTAGCATGACAATTGATTTTTTGGAGATATCTCCCGCCGCCGGAGTAACAGCTATGTATTGCATCCACAATCTTGACATTTCAGCAGCCGGCCCTGCAAGACCCAGGCCGCGGCAGGGCAAATACCGGCCAACGCATAGAGGAGATTGGTTCCCCGCGCCCTTTTCCTGAATAGCTGTCATATCGGATTATCGAAGACGATGGAAGTGTAAATATGACGAAACGATCTAAGGTGATCCTGGTAGACCCAGACAAATGTACCAGTTGCAAGCAATGTGAGAAGGTTTGCTCTTTGAAGCATGGGGGAGAGTGTAATCCTGCGTTATCCAGGATAAAGGTGATGAGGGACGAAATTATGGGCCAGTATTTCGTTACCGTTCCGGTGCTATGCCAGCAGTGTGAGATACCGATGTGCAAGGAAGTATGCCCCATGGAGGCCATCTATCAAGATTCAGAAACAGGTGCGAACCTGGTGGATGAAGAACGTTGCATCGGGTGCAGGATGTGCGTCATCAGCTGTCCTCTTGGTGCCATAGAGGTGGACCCTGTTAAACATACGGCGTTTAAGTGCGATTTGTGCGGGGGCGACCCGGAGTGCGTAAAGATCTGCCTGGCAGGAGCGTTAACCTATGTTGATAAAGACAAGGTTGGTTTCAGAGAGAGAAGGGAAGCGCTCAAGAAACTTTCAGATCGCCTGGTGCTGGTAACAGGTACGCCTACTGAAGCGGCGACAGAATAGGGGAGGTGAAGTGAAATGACATACGGATATGCTGGAAGCATTTTGCGAATAGATTTGACTGACGAGAGTGTTTCAAAAACACCGACTTCGGAATATGCCAGAGATCTCCTGGGAGGCAGAGCCATAAATGCGAAGCTGATGTTTGAAGAGTCCGAGGCCGGCGTGAGCGCCTTCGATCCTGGCAATCCCGTAATTATTGGGGCGGGCCTTCTTGTAGGCACGGGCGTTATGGGTGCCGTAAGACATGAGATAACAACCCGGTCACCGGAGCAGGTACCCGAAGGTTTTGGCAATGTGGGCAGTGGAGGCACCTTTGGCCCGGAAATGAAATATGCTGGTTACGACCACATAGTAATCAAGGGCAAAGCGAAGAAACCCACCTACATACATATTGAAAATGATGAAATCTCTTTCAGGGATGCCTCGGCGTTATGGGGAAAAGGCATATTTGAAACAAACAGGCTTATACGGGAGGAGCTTGGTGATCCCGAGGTAGCGATATTGGCCATAGGCCAGGCCGGAGAGAGGCTGGTTCGTGTTGCTACCATTGAGCATGAGTACAGAAGCGGCACTGCACTGGGAGCAGTTTGGGGATCTAAGAACCTCAAAGCTGTAGTAGTGAGAGGCACGAAGGGCCTCAAAGTGCATGACGCTGAGAAGATCTTAGAGCTGAACCAGCAGATGCTCAGCGGCATTGAGAAAAAGCTGAAAGGCTACATTGAGTGGTGCAAGGAGAATGGGAGATCATATTTGCCATATCCCAAGTACTGCCTGGGAGTCGATGCCGTAGATGAATACCTGGTTCAGAAAGAAATGGCTTTTACCGGGTATTTTAAGGGTATTGAGTGGGCTGACCTTGAAAAAACCAGGGCAGTGCCGTACCTGAAGAAACGCCTGGTGAGGCAAACAGGTTGTTGCCCTCTTTCATGCATAGGATTGCTGAAAGTTCCTGGAGTTGGCACTTCTGTAATGAGATGCGACCCGTTCTGGTGGCCCTGGCAGTTATACCTGACTGATTTGGACAAATCGTTCGAGGCTACACGGCTCTGTTCTGACTACGGCATGGATAACCAGGACATCGCAACGCCGGTTTCGTGGCTTATGCAATTGTATGAAGACGGAATTATCACAGCAAAGGACACTGATGGCGTCCCAATGGAATGGGGAAGTGGTGACGCGCTGATACATGTGATTCACAGCGTAGCGAACAGGAAAGGATTTGGAGACGCCCTTGCTGATGGCGTATTGACCCTGGCTGAAAAACTGGGCCCTGAAGCCCAGGCCTTGATGGTTCACAGAAGGGGCATAGTGGCAAACAGCGACGAGTTCAGAAATCAAGCCGGCGTTGTTTTGGGAACATCTGTAGACACTACGTGTGGCAGGGAGAACTGGTATGGTGACGTGGTCTGGGACAAGCATCTGAAAGAAACCGGCAGGGAAAGTGAACTGGAAGAAGCGTATGCAGACGCCAGGGAGGCCTACGGGACAGAGAAGGCGATAATTCCCTGGAAATATGAAAGAAAAGCTGAAGGCGTAATAGAGGCTGAGTACTTCGAGCGCATAAGTGACATATTCGGTAGGTGCTTCTTTGTACCCAAGTACGCAGGGCATACCGGTCCTATAGAGTTCGATGCCTGCAAAGCTGTGACTGGAATTGATTTTGATGAAAGTCAATTGAACACTTTTGCAGAGAAAGCTCTCACTCTAGAAAAGGCATACAACGTTAGAGAGGGTTTCACTCGGGAGGACGAGGAGGTAGACGAGTTCTGGTTCAAGGAGCCGATACCGGATGGTCCGCACAAAGGCAAGGTGCTCGATAGAGCCAAGTTCGAGAAGATAAAAGATGAGTACTATAAACTTCGCGGCTGGGATACCGAGACAAGCTGGCCTGAAAGGGGAACCTATGAGCGGCTCGGGCTAAAAGATGTGGCGAACAGCTTACAGAAACTGGGAAGACTCCCCAAGACGAAGAAACAAAAATAGTCCCGCGCATGTCGGGTGTATGTACATCTTAAATCCAGGGTAACCAAAGCAGGGATTTGCTGAACGCTCTTCTATTACTGTTTTCATTATCTATCCACCTGTACCGCTAATCGGAGACGTCAATAACCTGCAAACCGGCGGGATTGTCTGGCTCACAGCCTTCTGCCTGCCGCTTGGCGCGCTCGCCCCTGGCGCGATTAGTGTACCATCCGCTTTACCCTCTCCATATTTTTTCAAAATTATATACAGCTTTACCTTTACTTCCACACTGATCACTCTTCTTCAAGTCCCAATTCCCTAAGTTTCTCTTTTGAAGGCTTTCCTGTTATCAAATCCCATCCCCTTGCCTCATAGTATTCATTTAACATACCTTCATAATCCTTAATGGCGCATCTCTGCTCATCTTTATAAATACCAAATGATGGTATTTTCCTAGCTCTTTTAGGTATTAAATCATCATTACGGCCAAAGCCCTCCCTCATATTAAATAACCGCTGTAAATTAGTAACCCTTTCTCCGACTTTTAATAGCTCCCAGCCATCTATCTCCCAGCCGGTCAATGCTGAAAGCATATCTGCATAGTTATCTATATTTAATCCTCCATACAAGAAGAATTTACAGGTGCTTAATATATCAGGCACTATTAAACCGTCCTGAAGAATTTTGACGCTCTTTCCCTTTCCCTTCTCATCCCACCTGTGAACAGTATTCGGATCTGGAAGACCGTATTTAACCATACCAAAGTCGAATTTTCCGGAATCATATGCCATTCCCTCCAGTGGATGTATGTGGCACATCCCCCTGTTTGCCGTGCCGTAGGTTACAGCAAGGGCTTTACCTGATCTCGCATCATGGGCAGGTGCTTCAAGCCCCTTCCCATGAATCGCAAACTCTTCAGATCCTTTACCTAATTTTTCCGAAGCGATCTTTACCCCTTCCGCCAGTATATCTCCTATGCCTTCCCTCATCGATATTAGCCTTACCAGTTCAGGAAGAGCATCAGGATTGCCCCAGCTCAAATCCAGGTCTCCGATATCTTTCTTTTTAATAACTCCATGCTCATAGCATTCCATAGCAAAGGCTGTGATAGCACCTGCAGAGATGGTATCAATGCCATATTCGTTGCACAGATATGTCGCGTGAATTGCTGCGTCAATATTATCGTTTAAGACAAATGCAGTAAAAGCCGATAGCGATTCATATTCGGAGCCCTCATGTACCGGTGTTTTGTATTTGCCCTCCTTAACCTCTGCAATTCTTCCACAAGCAATAGGACATCCCCGATAGCATGCATGATTTTTTATTAATTTATTATTATAGAATTCATCATATATCTTTTCTGCCTTCCCCCAGTGATTGGAGTGCCAGTTCTTTGTCGGCCAGTCACCTGCAGCGTCATTCGGAACCATTTCACCGGTAGTTCCATGCTCTTTAAATCCTGCAGCAATCTCATTCTCTCGGACTGCCTTCATAGCTTTCTTTATTGCTTCTTTAAGTTTTTCCGGCTGCGCAACACTAACCTCCTTTGAACCTTTTACTGCAATACCAATAAGATTCTTTGAACCCATAACAGCACCAACACCGCATCTTCCTGCTGCGCGCTGATCACTCAATGCAACAGCAATTTTTACCAGCTTTTCTCCAGCAGGCCCTATGCACACAACAGAAATTTTTTGATCATCTAATTCATCATGAATCATTTTTATTTTTTCTGATATTGATTTACCTGTTAAATGCTCTGCTGGCTTTATTTCAATATCTTCGTCATTTATTACGATATAGACAGGTTTTTCAGATCTATCCTCTATAATAACTGCATCATAACCTGCCCTCTTCAGATCAGGCCCGAAATCAGTTCCGCATTTTGACTCACTCCAGGCATTTGTTAACGGTGATTTAAAACAGACCATTACACTTCCACCTCCAGGGATGCGGTTTAATGATAATGGGCTTGTCGCAAAAATGAGCTTATTGGCTTTTGATAGGGGATCAATCCCCTTTTTGAGTTCATCGTACAGAATCCTTGCTCCGTATCCTGTACCTCCCAGATATTTTCTTAAAACCTTGGGATCGATGTTTTCTACAGTCACTTTTCTATTATTTAGTGATATCCTCAGCTGTTTACCTGCATATCCATAAGTCGGTTTATCCATAGATAGCTCCTTTATTTAAATTTCAATCAGTCGCCGGTGACTAAAGTGTAAGTAGCTGCACATAAATATTAAAACAACTTTCTAAATTTGTTTTATGGAATAATAATTTACAGCCATGCAATTGTCAAAATAAGAGAAACGACCAATTTTTTAAAAGTATACGCCGATTCGCTGCGTAAAACTGAACACCGCTTGACAATTCTGAAGGGATTAAGATATGAATGTTAAAAAAAGAACGAATTTAATGGAGTATTTACTATGAAAAAAGAGGAAATTTTCAAAAATCTGTTCGATGCCGTTGTAGAGATCAATGTACAAAAAGGTAAAGATGCTGCCACGCAACTTATTAAGGAAAATTATAATCCTTTGGAGGGTATCGAGAACGGTTTGTCAAAGGGGATGAAAGCTATAGGAGAGAAATTTAATAAACTTGAAATATATTTACCTGAACTTATGATGGCTGCAAAAGTATTCAATTCAGCAATGACTATCTTAAAGCCTCATATTTCATCGGACAGCAAAAGCACCAAAAAAGGTACTGTAGTAATTGGCACAGTTAAAGGTGACATACACCAAATCGGCAAAGATCTTGTTGCTATGTTGTTAGAAACAGGGGGGTTTGAAGTCCACAATATCGGTGAAGATGTATCCACTTCTACTTTTATAGAGGAAGCGGGTAGAGTTGATGCGGACATTATAGCCTTATCATCGCTCTTGACTACGACTATGGCATCCCAGAAAGATCTCATCGACATTCTAAAAGAAATAGGTCAAAGAGAAAAATATTTAGTTATGATAGGCGGAGCCCCAACCTCCCAAAAATGGGCTGATCAGATTGGAGCTGATATATATGGAAAAAACGCTGAAAGAGCAGTTTCACTTGCTTTAGAATTTATGTCAAAAAAACAAAAATCATAAGAAGGTAAAAATGGTAAATCTTATAGAAATCATAGATAGGTCATTGGAAGGGCCCTTCACTTCTGAAAATGACTTTGGTTTAAATATCTTTGTTCCAAAGCTAAGGGAAGTCATAAAAAAATATGAAATTAAGTTTGATCCTGAAAATCCTTTGTCCTGTGATGACGATTTGGCAGACAGAGTTTTTCAGGCAGGAATAGAGTTATTTGCCGATGTAGGAATATACTGTGTCGATACTGAACGTATAATAAAATTTACCGAGGAAGAAATTCTGGAAAGTTTGGCCGAAGCTCCTAGCTGCCCGGTATTTGGCGAAGGAAGTGATGCCAAGGCTCTGGTCGCTCGTAAGCCCGAAAGCGATATTGCTCCGTGGTGCTTTATAGGAGCAGGTGGAGCAGCTGTGTCCAATGAAACGCTTTTTGAAAGTATTTTAGAGGCCTATGCGTTATTTCTTCCTTTGGCCGATTCCATCACCACTCCGACTATTAAGCATATTGAAGGAAGACTTGTTCGTACGAAAAGCCCTTTGGAAATTATTGCCTGCATGCGATCCAGCACTTTAGCCAGGGAGGCTTTGCGAAAAGGTGGCCGTGCGGGTCTGCCTATTATGAATTCAATAGCTTCTGCAGGTTCGGATACAGCTAAAATTGCAGGAAGTCAATTTGGCCTTAGACCATCTGATGGTTGGCTGATCGGTACTATGGCGGAGATGAAGATTAATTTTGAGAGATTAAATGAGATTGCTTATGTCAGGAATTTAGGAGGTCATATCGTTGCCGAAAGCGCACCCATTTTAGGTGGTTATTGTGGCGGGCCGGAAGGAACGGCTGTAGCCAATGTTGCTTACCACATAAATTCTATACTCTTAATGAAAGGTTCTTGCCAACTTACATTTCCAATTCATATCAATCATGGATGCACAAGTAGTAGTGATGTTTTATGGGCCAGTAGCACTAGTGCACAGGCTATTAGCAGAAACAGCCATTTCCCTTTCTTTATTCTTAATTATGTGGCGGCCGGTCCGATGACGGAAATGTGCCTGTATGAAATCGCAGCCTCTGTGATAAATGCTGTTGTTTCCGGAGCCTCTATCGAATTTGGAGGTGTTACAAAGGCCGTTGAAGTTGACCATTTCACACCGATGGAACCAAGATGGGCTTCAGAAATAGCGCATGGTGTAATCGGGATGACTCGTTCACAAGGAAATGAGATTGTTAAAAAATTATTGACAAAATATGAAGATAATATTCCAAATGCGCCAAAAGGCAAAACCTATGAACAGTGTTGGGATATGAAAACAAAACAGCCGATTCCGGAATATAAACAATTATATCAAAAAATCAAAACGGAATTAGCTGAATTAGGTGTCCGATTCAAGTTTTAAAGAATCTGTTAAGTGCGCACATTCATAGAAGAAGGGGATTATTATGAGTTTAAAAACTGTCAAGAATTATGTTAACGGTCAATGGCGAGAAGTAGAAAACACCGAATATTTAGATGTGGAAAACCCAAGTACCGGTGAAATTCTTGCTAAAACACCTTTATCGAGCCAGGCGGAAGTAAACCTGGCAATAGATGCCGCGCACGAAGCTTACAAAAGCTGGAAGAACCTTCCGGTTGAACGTCGTGTTCAGCCTTTATATCAACTTGTTGATTTACTTCGTCAAAATGAATACAAGATTGCTCGGGAGCTGGTTTCCGAAATGGGCAAATCAATTCCTGATGCTATAGCTGAAATGAAACGTATATACGAAAATGTTGAAGTTGCCTGCGGAATGCCGGTTCTTCAACAGGGAGACAAGCTCATTGGTGCTTCATTCGGAATTGACGGCGAAGTCATCCGTCTTCCTTTAGGCGTTTTTGCAATGGTAGCGCCCTTTAATTTTCCAGCAATGGTGCCTTTCTGGTTTTTACCATATGCATTAGCAACGGGCAATACTTATGTCGTAAAAGCCTCTGAACAAGTGCCGTTAACCATGCAATTGATAACCGAATATATTGACCAGTGTGACTTTCCGCCCGGAGTATTTAACCTTGTTAATGGTGACAAGATTGCAGCTGAAACATTTATGGAAAATCCCAAGGTAAAGGGCGTATCTTTGGTAGGCTCAAGTAATACATGCAAAATTATTGCCGAAAAATGTGCTAAGGCTAATAAGCGTTTCCAGGCAATGGGAGCAGCCAAAAATCATCTCGTTGCTATGCCCGATGCCAAAATGGATGATATGATTCGCAACATGATCAGTTCCTGTTACGGCTGTGCAGGCCAGAGATGTATGGCTTCTTCTGCTATTGTTGCCGTAGGAGATGATATGTATAAAAAGGTCTGCGAAAAGTTTGTCAAAGCCTCAAAAGAGGTTATCGTAGCCAATCCTCTTGATCCCAAAGTAGCTGATGAGCAAATGGTCATGGGGCCGGTCATTTCCGCCAAGAGTAAGAAGTTCATCTTGGAGATGATTGAAAAAGGCATAAAAGAAGGCGCTACTCTTGCTTTAGATGGCCGTGATTTGGTAATACCCGGCTGTGAAAAAGGTCATTTTATCGGACCGACAGTCTTTACGGATGTAAAACCCGGTATGGATATTCATAACACCGAGATATTTGGCCCTGTCGTTGTGATACTCAAAGCCGATACTCTTGACGAAGCGATCAATATAATAAATGAGCATCAATATGGTAAAGGGGCTTCCATCTATACCCAGAACGGATATTGGGCAAGAAAGTTTAAGCTTGATACAGAATGCGGCATGATAGGCATTAACGTTGGCATTCCCGCCCCTGTCGCATATCTCCCTTTCGGCGGCATGAAAAAATCACAGTATTCCGACATTAAAGCTCAGGGCAAAGCTGTCATTAATTTCTTCACTGAAGATAAAATCATTACCGAAAGATACTGGCCGGAGTAAGAATAGTTGAAAGGAGATGAAGAGAGTATGAACGCCAAACAATTATATGATAAACATATGATAACAAGTATGGTGACTGGTTTTGAACCAGTTACTGTAGAGCAGGCGTCAGGTTGTGTGATAATTGACACAGAGGGCAGGGAATATCTGGATTGTTTCAGCGGGATAGCTGTTTGTAATGCCGGCCACGGCCATCCAAAAATAGTTGACGCTGCTCACCGGCAGCTAGACAAGCTGATACATTGCTGCACATACGTTTATTACAATCCCCGTGCTGCTGAGTTGGCTCGAAAATTAGCCCAAATAACTCCCGGGGCTTTACAAAAAAGCTTCTTTGGCAATAGCGGTGCAGAGGCGCTTGAAGGCGCTATGCGGTTAGCCAAGCAATTTACCAATCGTACAGAGCTTGTTAGCTTGACTATGAGTTTCCATGGACGAACGGTAGGAACGTTGTCTATCACTGGAAACTACAGTCGAAAAAAAGGAACTGGGCCTTACCTATCAGGAATTTCCTTTGCACCTGCACCATATTGTTATCGTTGCCCATTTAAGTTGGAATATCCACAGTGCGGTGTTGCCTGTGCTGAGTTTCTTGAGCATGTCTTTCGTTATCAAACTGCTGGAGGCGTGGCGGCTTTCATTGCTGAACCGGTATTGGGAGAAGGCGGTATCATAATACCACCACCTGAATATTTCAAAACAGTAATGGAAATAGTTAGGGATAACAGGGCACTTTTTATTGCAGATGAAGTGCAAAGTGGGTTTGGTCGTACCGGGAAATTGTTTGCTATCGAACATTATGATGTCGAACCCGATATTATGTGTATGGCTAAAGGGATTGCCAATGGTTTCCCGCTCGGCGCATTTATTACCCGTCCAGATATAGCTGAAGCTTTTACTCCCGGTGATCATTTATCAACTTTTGGCGGAAATCCTGTTAGTTGTGCGGCTGCAATGGCCAATATTGATGTTATGTCAGATGAAAGGCTGCCACAGAACGCATTGGTTCGGGGGGATGAACTGATGAACGGCCTTATTGAGTTTAAGGAAAAGTATTCTTTGATGGGTGATGTACGAGGTAAGGGGTTAATGATCGGTATCGAACTGATTAAAGATAAAAACAAAACTCCTGCGACTGAGGAGGCCAGACAGATTCGCCGGCTTTGTCGTGAAGCTGGTGTTCTTATCGGATTAGGCGGAGTGTTTGGAAATGTTCTGCGTCTTCAGCCACCTCTTGTTTTAACTGCAGAAGAAACCCAGAGAGTTTTAGATGTGCTTGAGAAATCCCTCAGGCCGATGTCAGATTAATCGATTAACCTGAATTATTCATAAAATATGCCGACACTATACATTATTTTCAATGATATGTGCTTGATAGGTAGCTTTTCTCAAGATCAAGATTCGAACTTTCTTTACTGTCCATTAAATCACCTTATGTCGGCATCTTTTACTCTTCGAGCGAGCCGATCTCACTGCATCTGCTTTGTTGCGGCCCAATCGCGGTGGATGACCACAGCTTCATGGGCCGACGCCTCGCATCTACAGCGACCTCGACTCGTGAATAATCCAGGTTAATTAACCATTGTTTCAGGGAAAGGATCCCGGAGAGTGAAATACATCTTTATTTGGAGGCACAAAAATGGCCAAGGCAAAGACAGTTTTCTTAAACCAACAAGAGATGGATCTGATTCATGCTCAAAGTATAAAAAGCCTGCAGGAAATTGGCATAAAAGTTCACAGCAAGCACGTTCTCGAAATACTTGAGAAGAACGGAGCGAGTGTGGATTACAATGCGATGGTTGCTAAAATCCCTGAAAAGATGGTTAACCAGGCTCTTGAAAGCGTTCAAAAGGAATTTATACTATGCGCTCGCGATCCAAAGCGTGATCTGAAGGTTCCTACAAAAACATATCCGTGGGTGACGACCAGCGGACTTGCCATTTTTGTTAATGATTATGAAACTGGCGAGTATCGTGATTCCACCAGAAAGGATATTGCTGCGTTCACAAGACTTGGAGATGCAGTTGATTCAGCTGATTTTCTCTGGACGGCATTAACCGCAAAAGATGTAACACCTCTTGCCCATGGTCCCCATGAATTGTGGGTGACCATGCAGAATACGACCAAGCATGTTCAGGGTGTTACGGCGCAGAGTGCTGAAGATGCAAAAGTGCAGATTGAGCTGGCAGCTCTTATAGCAGGAGGAAAAGAAGAATTAAAAAAACGTCCTCTCTTTTCAGTCATTGCATGCCCGATCCCCCCATTGACCTATGAGAAAGGCTCCATTGAAGCGCAGGTCGAACTGGCAAAAGCCGGAATACCGGTTGCTTCCATGTCCATGTCAAATGGTGGTGTTTCTTCTCCTCTTCCAGTGGCGGGAATGCTGGTAAATGTTAACACTGAAAATCTGGGAAGTCTTGTCATCTCACAGATGGCAGCACCTGGAGCACCCCACATTTATTGTTCCGAGTCAGGGCCAATGGATATGAGAACAGGTAGTATAAATTATAGTTCAGTTGAAAAGGTTTTTTTAAGCATCGGGCTGGAACAAATGGCAAAAAGATACAGTCTGCCATCTCTTGTTGCTGATAGTGGATGGGGTGGCGATAGAGAAGCCTGCGTTTCAGGAGTGTTGACGCCGGCTACTCAACTTACGGGAATAATGGGTGGATCAGACCTCGTTACCGGTTTGGGGAGTATTGATTCTGCTAAAGGAATCTCTTTTGAACAGTTTATTGTTGATTCCTATATGTGGGATTGCTGCAAG
>Ga0209636_10006015_pt1 | contig 12391 bp, 10 predicted proteins | sample DeeMarSWOR152_54_FD_187464 | JGI IMG/M metagenome (GOLD analysis project Ga0209636, IMG submission 187464) | Marine sediment microbial communities from White Oak River estuary, North Carolina - WOR-1-52-54 (SPAdes) (version 2) | ecosystem: Environmental > Aquatic > Marine > Intertidal zone >...
ACCAACAGAAGTACCACCTCCCATATGGGCGATGATAAGATTCAGGTCTTCATATTTTTTGTTGAGTAGTCTGGCATATGAGCGTGCTGTGGCTTTCTGGTTTAATGCATGGAAAATGGAAATTCTTTTGAACATCGGATGGCCTGTAAATCGGGCAACATCCTCAAGTTCATCTACAACAACCGGATCTGCAATATATGCTTTTGCATTCGGAAGCATAGCGGCAACATCATCGGCTATTAAGCCTCCCAGGTTGCTGGCATGTTGTCCTAAAATTCCTTCCAGCAAATCTTTCTTCATCTCTTCATTTACTTTATAAATGCCTGATTTAATTGGTTTTAATAATCCACCTCTGCCTACGACGACCTCGATTTTTTCGAATTCAATCTGAGCGTTTTTCAATTCCTCGATAACTATATCTTTCCTGTATTTATACTGGTCTGAGATCCTCTTGAATTTCAACAGTTCTTCCATCTTGTGCGGGATGCTTTTCAGAAAGATTACTTTGGTATTAATATAAACTGCCACCTTCGTTGAGGTGGATCCGGGATTGATTGCCAGTATATGATGGAGTGCCATAAAATGAAAAATTTTATGATTTTATTAAATAGTAGGTCAATCCAAAGCTGCTGCAAGTACGATTGACATCAGTTTGCTTGCTTCAGAATCTGCCCGGCTGGTAAGGACAACAGGCGAATCAGCTCCCATTACGATTGCGGCGGAGGTACTTTTTGCCAGAAAAATAAGTGATTTGTAAAGTACATTTCCGCTATCCAGGTCAGGTGTCAGGATTATGTCAGCTTCACCGGCAACTTCACTGACAATACCTTTATGCTCGGCAGCTTCTCTGTTTACAGCATTATCCAGTGCAAGGGGGCCGTCAATTATACAGCCTGCTATTTGCCTGCGCCGGTTCATCAAAGTTAGCATGGCTGCATGAACAGTTGATTCAATTTTTTCATTAACCACTTCTACTGGACCGATAACTGCTATTTTTGGATTCTTCTGGCCCAACCTGTGGAAAACTTCCACAGCATTATGTATAATATTCACTTTTTCTTCAAGATTGGGACGAATGTTCATGGCCGCATCTGTTAAAGCAAGCAGTTTATGATATCCGGGAATTTCGAAGAGGGCAAGGTGGCTTAATACTTCACGTTTTTTTATTCCTGTTTCATTGTTTAAAATGGCTTTTAGGAAAGGAGCAGTAGAAACCAATCCTTTCATCAGGATATCTGCCTGTCCGTCCCTGATGATAGAGACAGCCCTGTAACAGGCTGCCACAGGTTCAGGTTCATGAATGATCTCATATGATTTGGAATCAATCTTAAGGTTCGAACAGATCTCCTTGATTTGCTGTTCCTGGCCAACAAGCAAAGGTTCAACAATACCTTCACTGCAGGCCAGATATACTGCCTTGAGAACCTGTATATCATGGGCCGCAGCAATAACAAGCCTGCTTTTTTGCTTCTTCTTTGCAAGTAAAAATAGTTCATCAAGCTTCTTTAGCTCCATATGACTCTAATTTCCTTTAATAATTCGTTCTGTATCTTCAGCTATTTTCAGTTCCTCATTGGTAGGTATCACAATAACTTTAATCTTTGATGAATTCTTTGTAAGAATGGCTTCCGTACCATGTAAATTATTGTTTTTCTCCTCATCAAACTCAAGCCCCAGATATCCGAAGTTATTACAGATTTGTGCGCGGGTTTTCGGCGAATTCTCACCAATTCCGCCTGTGAATACAATAACGTCAAGGCCATTCATGGCAGCGGAATAAGCTCCGATGTATTTGCGTATCCTGTAGTAATACATCTCAAGTCCAAGATTGGCTCTTTCATCTTTATTTTGCGCAGCATCCTCTATTTCCCTCATATCTGATGAAATCCCTGTTATGCCTAGCATTCCGCTGTGCTTATTGACCAGTGTATTTGCAGCATGCAGATCAATTTCTTCCTTTTGCATGATATACATCAGGATTCCCAGATCAAGGTCACCCGATCTGGTACCCATAATCAATCCTTCAACCGGCGTAAGTCCCATAGAGGTGTCAATCGTATGGCCACAATTTATTGCCGCAATTGATGCTCCATTACCGAGATGACAGGTTACCATCTTCACTTCACACGGCTCTTTTTTAATGATTTCATAGGCTCTTTGCGAGACATATCTGTGGCTTGTTCCGTGAAAACCGTATCTTCTCAGGCCATATTTAACGTAAAGAGAGTAAGGTATGGCATACATGTATGCATATTTAGGCATAGTCTGGTGAAAAGCTGTATCGAATACAGCGACCTGGGGCACTTTGGGCAGAAGTTCCTGTATCGCCAGTATCCCCTTCAAATTAGGGGGATTATGCAAGGGTGCAAGATCAATGCATTCGGTAACTTTTTCAATCACTTCCGCAGTTATCAGGACACTGTCATGGAATTTTTCTCCTCCATGCACAACGCGATGCCCGACGGCATTTATTTCATCGTAGCTATTAAGGCTGCCTCGTCTTTTACTTGTTAAAATTCCTAAAACGTATTCAATACCTGCCTGGTGATCAACTATTTCACCTTCCAGAGTAATAGCATCACCATCGTTTCTCTCATGCTTGACATAGGAACCATGCAATCCGATTTTATCAACAACACCTTTAGCCATTGTTTCTTTTTTAGTCATATCAAACAATTGATATTTGATTGACGAACTGCCACAGTTAAGAACAATTATTTTCATTGAGTAATTATTTAGATGAATTCAGTTGCCGTGATGGCCTGGCTAATGATCTTTCCTTCATCGTATTTATAAAAACCTTTCCCGGTCTTTTTCCCGAGGTAATTTGCACGCACAAGCCGCTTAATAATCGGGGAAGGTTTGAAATTAGCCGTACCGTACTCCAGATAAAGATTATTCATCCACTTCAAAACCTTGTCGAGCCCAACTCTGTCGGCAAGTTCAAAAGGACCGAATTGCAGACCATATCCATCTTTCATTGTCATATCGATATACTGAACTGAGGCAACACCTTCCATCAATAATTCACAGGCTTCATTAATGAGTGTTACAATCAGCCTGGTGCTTATATTTCCGGGAGATTCGTGTAAAGTAATCGGGGTTTTGTCAAGCATTTTTATAAAGCGGATAGCATAATCATGCGTGGCATCATTAGTCTTCAGGCCACGGATAACCTCCACGACTTTAACAGTAGCCGATGGAGTGATAAAATTTACACCGACCACTCTTTCGGGATGTTTAAGAACAGAAGCAAGATCTGAAATCATCAGTGTGGAATTATTAGATGCAATAACTGTAGTGGGAGAAACCACGGCTTCAATATTTTTGAAAACTTCTTTTCTTGCTTCCAGTGAGGTAAAACGTTGCTTGATGTTGATTGATTCAATAACCAGGTCACAATCACTGATATCTTTATAATCGGTAGTTCCTTTGATACGGGATAATATAGCCCGTTTTTCACTGATTGTAAGTCCCCATTTATTGATCACCTGATCCAGTGCAGTGTTAATTTCTTCAAGAATTGTCTGAATCCGTTCTTCAGATAGATCAATGAATACAACATCAATTCCGTGCTGACTGATGATCCGGACAATTTCCTGTCCCATATTGCCGCATCCAATGACGCCAACTTTCTTTAATCCACCTTTTCTTGATTTAAGGATTCTTTTACTGAGACTGTAGTCTTCTAAAGATTCTGTCATTGTATTGATTTTTAGTTTTTTATTTACCAGCAGCCTGATTGGCTGTAATAGCGATCATATTTACAATATCGCTGACAGAGCAACCTCTCGAGAGATCATTAATCGGTGCTGCCATACCCTGCAGGACCGGTCCAATAGCTTCGGCATGAGCCAGACGCTGAACCAGTTTATAGGCGATATTACCTGCATCAAGAGACGGAAAAATCAGAACATTGGCACTGCCGGCAATTTTACTTCCGGGAGCTTTTTTCTGTCCTATGCTTTCTATAATTGCTGCATCCGCCTGAAGTTCACCGTCAATTTTAAGTTCAGGTGCCATTTCTTTAGCAATTCGTGTAGCATTAACTACTTTGTCAACCAATTCATGTTTTGCGCTTCCTTTTGTTGAAAAACTCAGCATGGCAATTCTGGGTTCAAATCCGGCGATGGCTTTGGTTGTTTTTGCCGTTGCTACAGCAATTTCAGCAAGCTCACTTTCCGTAGGATCAGGATGTACAGCACAGTCTGCGAATACAATCAGTCCATCATTCCCAAATTCTTTATCCTTAAGGATCATAATGAATGCACCGGAGACCACGGTTATGCCAGGGAGGGTTTTAACATATTGAAAAGCTGGTCTTAAAACATCACTTGTTGCATTTCTGGCACCTGCAACCTCTCCGTCTGCATCCCCGTTCTTAATCATTAATGTACCAAGATATAGCGGATCCCTGATTAGATTTGAGGCTTCGTCAGTTGTCAAACCCTTGTGTTTCCGTAATTCTACCATCAGGTTTATATAATGGTCCATCTTATCATGTTTTTGCGGATCCACAATGTTGGCCTGCTCAACATATTTCAGATTGAATTTCTTTGCTTCCTTTATGATCTCTTCCGGAGATCCAAGAAGTATGATTCGTGCAATGCGCTCAGCTAAAACCTGGTCAGCAGCCTTGAGAGTCCTTTCTTCAGTGCCTTCAGGCAACACAATTCTTTGATTGATTGCCCGTGCTTTTTGCCTTATTTCTTCCAATAAATTCATTGAATTTCAGAGATTTATATTATTAATAACACAGCCGTTAAAAATAATCAAAAATATAACATGAAAAGTAGGGAGCTGACATGATTTATGTCATCTGATCCTGCTTGACGAAAGCTGTATAAAGATTTATATTGAGGTTATGATACACTCAAACCCTACACTCTGCTCCAACCTCCATGCTCCATGCTCCATGCTCCATGCTCCATACTTCTACACAAGCAATTTTTCACCTTCGGATTTTGCAATAACAACAGCACCACAGCTGTCACTCCAGACATTTGTAGTTGTTCTGAACATATCCAGGATCCTGTCAACAGCGAGAATAAGTCCGACACCTTCGAGTGGAAGGCCTACAGCTGTAAGCACAACTGTAATCATGACCAGTCCTGCCATAGGAATTCCTGCAGCACCGATTGATGCAAGTAAGGCAGTCAGAATGATGATTAACTGCTGCACAAAAGTCATTTCCACACCATAAGCCTGAGCAATAAATAAAGCTGCAACACATTCGTATAGAGCTGTACCATCCATATTGATTGTTGCCCCCAGGGGAAGGGTAAAACTGCTAATCTTGTTGGAAACTCCTGAGTTTTGCTCAACAGCGTTGATGGTAAGAGGTAAAGTTGCGCCTGAGGAGGCTGTTGAAAAAGCAGTAAAAAGTGCAGGAGACATGTTTCTCATGTGCTGAAATGGTTTTGCTTTTCCAATAAAGCGTACAATAAGTGGCAGCGTTATTAAAAAGTGAAAAAGGAGTGCGGTTAGAACAGTTAACATATAAAGTCCCATGCGGGTTACCAGATTAAGAAGATCATCCTGATCTGCCACAACCCTGGCTACAATACCAAAAATCCCAAAAGGAGTAAAAATGATGATGAACATGGTAATTTTCATCATTACTTCAAATATGGCATTAAAAGCTTTATCAAGGGCATTTCTGTAGTCTTCCTGGATGCGTGTAATAAAAAATCCGAAAAGTATTGCAAAAAAAATGACAGAAAGCATATCGTTTTCCTGGAATGCTTTAAATATGTTATCAGGTACAATATTAATCAGCGTTTCACCTAAGCTTCTTTGCATTTCCACCAATCCTTCAACCTGCTGACTGAAATTCAGGTCGGCTCCAATACCAGGTTTGAGTATGTTTACAAGAAACAGTCCGGTTAGTATGGCTATCGTGCTTGTGAGGATATAATAGCTGATTGTTTTTAGTCCGAGACGTCCAAGATTACTGCCTGTTCCAATGCTCGTAACTCCTGATATTAACGAACTGAAAATTAATGGTATTATTATCATCCTCAGAGCTCTGAGAAAAACATCTCCTATCCAGCTAACAGATTTTACTGGTCGGTTGTAATATGCTGCCTTGAGGAGTTGAGACTGGTATTTACTGGCAATTTCTTCTGGAACTACAACCCGGATCGTATCAAGAAATTCCTTTTGTGATGGAAATTTTTTACTCTTCAGAATTTCCAGATTTTCTATATGTTTAGCAGGAAATCCAAGCCTGATTAGTTGTTTATAGGATTTATCAGTTAAACAATAACCGGTCGGAAATATAATGCCGTAAAGTATGGCAATAATCAGCGCAACCAGAATCTGTAAATGTAATGGGAACTTTTTCATTTAATAATGCATAAATATGAATCCGAAAATAGTAAAAATTAATGTCAAGAACAGATTTTTTCATTTGTGTTAAAAATATATGAAAACCCTTAGGGCAGGGTATAATGATTAAAACAATGAATTAAGACTTTTTGGAGCAGTCTCATAATTTGAATATTTAGATTAATCCAACTTCTTAGACTTGTTATAAGCATAGTGAATTGTATTTATGAATTTACGAGTTTTAATAATTTCGATTAATTACATAAGTAAACAAATATGACTAATTGTCAATGTTAAAATGTATACATATGTAATGTATAATAATCATTATTTGTTTTCCCAATGATTTATTTCAATCGAATAAAAAGATATATAATATATCGTTTTAAACCAGATGTTTAGCATAATTACATCAATCAATAATTTAAAAAATAATTTACAAATGTAATTATATCTTGATTAATTGACTGTTTTTGAACATTATCATATTAATTACCAGGTTAATATATGATTCATATATATCAATAGTTTATGAATTTAAATTTAAGTGTTTTTCAGTTAAAAAATTACCATTAACAGGTGAATATGGATTTATCCATGATTTGTATTTCAGTCTTTCAAAATCATTTTATATGAGTATTGGCTGCAAAAAGAACATATAAAGATTATTAAATTATTTATCATTGTCATAATTTGAAAGAGAGTAATTGCTAATTTTATTTTGAGAAAATTTTTGAAGTCATGTATTGCATTAATATTTTACAAAAGTAAATCTAAATTGAATCATTAAATTACATATGTAAATTAAATTTTATATACATTTGTAGAATCATGAATAACAGAATAAATTCATTATTAAAGCACTTAAAATTGTCGTCAGCACAATTTGCAGATGAAATCGGAGTTCAGCGATCCAGTGTTTCGCATGTACTAAGTGGAAGAAATAAGCCTGGATTTGACTTTATCCAAAAGATCCTTTCCAGATTTCCTGAGATCAGTGCAGATTGGCTAATTACAGGAGCTGGTGAAATGTTGAAAAGAATGAGCCAGAAAGAATTTGAATTATTTGAAACGAAAGAAGAAAGAGAGGAAGAAGCAGAAAAGAAGCATAATTTGAAAAAAGAAGCCATAAATGGCAATCTTTCAAAAGGCACTAAAAATATTGAAAAAGAAAAAGATAAGAAAAGGCAAATAGAAAAGATAATTATTATTTACAAGGATAAAAGCTTCGAAGAATATAATCCGGCCTGATATTTTCAATTTAATGTTAATATTATTCTCCTTATAAATCTACTTATATTAATCAGTCTTATATATATTTGCCGGCAATTTATAAGCTTTGTTGGACAATAACCTCATTGAATATTGATCAACAATCTCACAGATTCATGGCATGAAGAAGTATATAGATGATTTTGAAATAGTTGTAAACAGAAAAATAAATAGCGATTATTTTGTTCTGGAACTTAAAGCCCCCACAAAGCTTCAGAATATCATGCCCGGACAGTTTGTTGAGGTCAAAGTTGACAATGCCCCGGCAGTCTTTCTGAGAAGGCCGTTTTCCATATATGATATTGATTACAGGCAAAATACCATCAGCCTTTTAATTCTCATTGTTGGAGAGGGCACACTGGCTCTTTCACAGCTGTCAGAAGGAGATCATTTAAATCTTATCTATCCTCTTGGCAATTCGTTTTCTATCCCTCAGTGCGGAAAGACTTTACTCATTGGGGGAGGTGTAGGTATTGCTCCTCTGCTTTTTCTTGGAAAAGTCCTGTCTGAAAAAAATATTCAGCCTGTATTTTTATATGGTGCAAAAAGTCGGTCCCACCTGGTTGATCTTGATAAGTTTGAACTGCTGGGACCGGTTTATACGACAACTGAAGATGGAACATATGGGGAAAAGGGACTTGTTACGGAACATTCATTGTTCCTTGACAGCAGCTGGGATTATGATCAATTGTATGCCTGTGGTCCGGTACAAATGATGAAAGCTGTTGCCCTTTTATCGGAAGAAAAGAATGTTAATTGTGAGGTATCGCTGGAGAAAACCATGGCTTGCGGATTTGGAGCATGCTTAAGCTGTGTGCAGGAAACAACCGGCGGGAACCTGTTTATATGCATTCACGGACCAGTATTTAATGCAACAGAACTGGTATGGTAAACCTGGAAGTAAATATTGGTGAGCTAGAATTCAGGAATCCGGTGACAACAGCCTCAGGTACCTTCGGATATGGATCTGAATATAAAGATTTTATAGATATAAACATGCTGGGTGGCATCTTTGTGAAAGCTACTACAGGAAGTAAAAGGGAAGGAAATCCATACCCCCGTATTGCAGAAACTCCATCCGGGATGCTTAATTCGATTGGGCTTCAGAATAAGGGAGTTGATTACTTCATCAGTAATATTTATCCGGAGATCAGGCACTTTGATACACATATCTTCGTAAATGTTTCAGGGTCAACAATCCGCGAATATGTTGAAGTGTCTGAAAAGCTAAATGATCTGGATAAAATACCAGGAATTGAATTGAATATTTCCTGTCCGAATGTTAAAGAAGGTGGAATGGTTTTCGGAACTCATTGTCCATCAGCCATGCAGGTTACCAGGGAGGTCAGGAAGGTTTATCATAAGTTGCTGATTGTAAAATTATCCCCAAATGTAACTTCGATCCCTGATTTTGCAAAAGCAGTGGAAGGAGAAGGTGCAGATGCTATTTCTTTAATTAATACTCTTCTTGCCATGGCTATCGATCATGAGACAAGGAAACCTGTTCTGGCAACCATTACCGGAGGATTATCGGGTCCTGCCATAAAACCTGTAGCACTTCGAATGGTATGGGAGGCCTATCATGCGGTCAAAATTCCTGTAATAGGAATTGGAGGAATCATGGATGCTGGAGATGTCATTGAGTTTATGTTGGCCGGATCCACCATAATCCAGGTAGGAACAGCAAATTTTCTTTATCCTCAAGTGTCAATAAAAATTATTGAGGGACTGACAGAGTATTGTGAACGTCATAAAATTAAATCAATTAAAGAATTGACCGGAGCACTAAAAATCTGATTATTTAGTAAATATGAGACAAAGAATATGTTTCTTTCTGAAATATTTTTTCTTCTGGCTGGTCATTCATACATTTTTCAGACTTGTTTTTGTGATCTTTTATCATGATCTGTCAGGGGATATCAGTTTCCCTGATAAATTAATGATATTCTGGAAGGGTTTAAAAATGGATTTGTCACTCACCGGGTATATTTTGGCCATTCCCACTCTGGTAATCGCATTTACCGCATTTTTCAGGAAAAATTTTGTTCATCATTTTGTCAAATGGTATACCCTGTTCATCCTCATGCCATTGATTCTCCTTTATATCACAAATCTTATTACTTATCAATTCTGGAATTTCCCGATAGATAAAACAATATTTGATTATGTCAGTACTCCTGCTGAAATGACAGCTTCCCTGGAAACCGGGTATTTTTTGTTATTGCTGCTCATTTGTGCTGTCTTGATTTTTGTTTTATGGTATTTTTTTTACAGGAGATGGGTAGCCGTCAAATTTATTGATTTAAACTATTCCCCGGCATCCTTTTTCATTTTTTTATTAATCGGATTCATACTGGTTATTCCGATTCGTGGCGGGTTAAGCATTAGCCCGCTGAATACTGGTACTGTATATTTTCACCGCAATGAATTTGCTAATCATGCCGCTATCAATCCGATCTGGAATCTGGTTTATACAATTAATGAGGGGGAGCGTTTTAGTTTCGAATTGGAATTACTTCCGGATGAAGAAATGAAGTCAATACTTGCAGATCTGAATCCGGAATCTCATAATACTTCTAATATACTTCAGTCTGACCAACCAAATATAGTGATTATATTACTTGAAAGTTTTGGAAGTCTTGTTATTCAGGAACTTGGCGGTGAACCAGGTTTAACCCCCGAATTAAGCAAAATAATCCCGGAAGGCCTCTTTTTTACAAATTTCTATGCCAACGGTACCATGACAGACAAGGGGATTTCCGCTATTCTTAGCGGCATTCCCGCCTTACCCAGGACATGTATCATTCATTTTGAAAGCAAATCTCAGACATTGCCATTTTTAAGCCAGGATCTTAATAAATCAGGTTATCATACAATGTTTTTATATGGAGGCAATGTTGATTTTGCCCATTTCAAATCTTATCTGATCATGGGGGGTTTTAAGCAAATTATTTCTGATAATGATTTCCCCTGGTCATTAAATATTTCCAAATGGGGAGTACCTGATGAATATATCTTTCAAAAGTTACTTGATGAATGTGACCGGGCACATGAACCATTTTTTCACCTGTGCCTGACCCTGTCAAGTCATAATCCCTTTGATGTACCAATGGATCCTGTGTATACTGGAAATTCCACAAGAGAAAAATTTTATAATTCATTGTATTACACCGATAAACATCTTGGTGAATTCTTAACAGCAGCAAAAACGCATGAATGGTGGGAAAACAGCCTTATTATTTTACTTGCCGATCATGGTAACCGGCTTGGGAATACAACTGAGTACGACAGAAGCAGGTTTCATATTCCAATGTTGTGGTTTGGTGGGGCATTAAAAGAAAAAGGTGTTATCAATGAGCACTTTGGTACTCAGTCTGACTTACCAAAAACTCTGCTGGGGCAATTGAACATCCCAACCAGTCAATATATTTTTGGTAAAGATATTCTTGATGCAAATACACCTTCTTATTCATGTTATTCTTTTCACGATGGATGTGGTTTTGTAACGGATAGTACATATCTTGTTTACCATTACCCGACGGGTAGGTTTCTGATTGAAGAAGGTGTTCAGGATCTTTACAGTAAAAAAGCCTGTTTGGCATTCCTTCAGGGTATATTTACAGACTTTAATCAGCGCTAATGCCTGTTGCCCAAACTAAGGATAGTGTTCTGTTCATCGTAAATCCGGTGCATGAAAGAAGATTGGGAATAAAACTGAAACAACTGCTGAATAAATACCTTGATCTGGACAGGTTCGACTATGATATAATCTATTCCGTTAGCCCTGAACAAATTTTCGAACTTATCCAGGTAAAGAAGCCTGATTACCAGATTTTTGTTGCTGCAGGAGGCGATGGTACAGTTAATAGTGTGGGAAAATGTCTGATCCATTCTGAAAATGTTTTGGGTATTATTCCACTAGGATCCGGGAATGGACTTGCCCGGAGTCTTAAAATTTCCTTAAATCCCCGAAATGCAATTAAAGCTATAAACAAGCTGAATATAAGCGTGATCGATACTGGAATGGTGAATGATATACCTTTTATGCATATGGCAGGGATCGGATATTGTGGGGCAGTAACACAGAGGTATGAAAAATTGGGAATAAGGGGCCTTTTTGCTTACATATACAGCCTGGTGGTAATCTTGTTCCGGTATAATCCAAAGGAATATGAGATCAGGATTGGCAAAAAGTCTGAAAAAGTAACAGCTTTCCTGATAGAGGCAGGTAATACCAGCCAGTGGGGATACAATATTCATATTTGTCCGGAAGCTGATCCGGCAGATGGATTCCTGGATCTCTGCATCATTAAGAAATTTCCTATTATCATTTTCCCTTTCATGATATGCAGATTACTCATGAAAAGGCTAAATCGATCAAGATATACAGAGATGATCAGGGCAAATAAAGCTGAAGTTGAAGGGATTGGAGAAATGATCGGACATATCGATGGAGATCCCACCTTTTTCAATCAATCAATGGATTTGAAAATCTTACCCGGATCATTGAAAATTATAACAGGAAATATTTGATTTAGCAAAAAAGAAGGGAACCAGCCACCGATCCCAACAGATTACTCTTACTTGGCCAATCCATTTCATTTCGCTTCTCTATTTGAAATTGAGGTAACATAAAGCAATCAGAAACCAAAAAAGCCGGCCATCAGCCGGCTTTTCCAGTGAACCCGCTGGGTCTCGAACCCAGGACCCCATCCTTAAAAGGGATGTGCTCTACCATCTGAGCTACGGATTCAGCCGTTTAATTCGGGGTGCAAATTTAATACCTATT
>Ga0209636_10006016_pt1 | contig 12391 bp, 8 predicted proteins | sample DeeMarSWOR152_54_FD_187464 | JGI IMG/M metagenome (GOLD analysis project Ga0209636, IMG submission 187464) | Marine sediment microbial communities from White Oak River estuary, North Carolina - WOR-1-52-54 (SPAdes) (version 2) | ecosystem: Environmental > Aquatic > Marine > Intertidal zone >...
AGCTGCTTGATCCGCTCTTCGGAAACCAGGTCAATCTTGGTCAGAGCCACTATGCCGCGGGAAACGCCGAGCAATTCCATTATCTGGAAGTGCTCGATAGTCTGGGGCATGATGCCATCATCTGCGGCAACAACCAGTATCGTCATATCAATCCCCGAAACTCCGGCCACCATGTTCTTGATGAACTTCTCATGACCGGGCACATCGACAATCCCGATACAGAGTTCGCCCTCGAGGACACAGGGCGCAAAACCGAGTTCAATCGTCAACCCCCGCTCTTTTTCTACCTTCAAGCGGTCGGTCTCACAGCCGGTCAGCAGTCTTATTAATTGCGTCTTCCCATGGTCGACATGTCCAGCTGTGCAGACCATCATGAGTACGTTGGGTTTGGTTCCCGACCTAAGCTCTCCTGGTGGCTGGTGTTTCATTCGATCAGACATCGGTCTTTTTGTATTTTTTGTATATTGAATGGCAGAACGACCTGAGCATCAAGCCTCTTCATCGCAACTTCAGCCGCAGCAATACCTGAGTCAGTGCTTTTCAGGGTCATGGAGACTGGGCTGCTGGATTTTTGGGTTCCACAGTACTGCTTACAGCTCTCTCAAACGTTCTAAGTCAAATCCATTTCCAGGTTTAATAAATCATCTTGAGTGAATTCCTTCCCACACCCCCGGCATACAAAGCTTATATATTCCTTGCCGTCTTTTAAGGTTTTTTCCTCCCTTGCTGTCCCCCGACAATTCGGGCATTCCATTTTATTCCCGGTGATGCCATAAGAATCATCTGCCAAGAGGGTCCCCCTCTTCTCGATGGAGACACTGCATTCTCGAAAATTAGGCCTATCCTTTCGGCTGTAGGATACTAATGTCTGAACCACATCCCAGCTCAATTTGCCCTGCTTCGCCATTAAAGTAATCTCTTCCAGCGCCGTCCTGTTGTCATAAGGAGTCGGCCGATGAGGCCTTGGCGAAAGGAGAGCATCATAAATGTCACACACACCAATGATCTCCACCATCCTATCATTCAACTGAATGCCCAGAGGGTATCCCGATCCATCTGCCCGTTCATGGTGTTCTTTGGCCACCCACGGGGCAAATCTTCCATAGTCTTGAAGGAAATAACTGAGAAGCACAAAGCCAGCTAAAGCATGATGTTCAAGGATGATCTTGTCAACCTTAGTGAGTGGCTCAGTTTTTTTCAATATCTTCAGCGGAACACATATTTTGCCATAATCATGAATGGTCCCGGCCATGATATCTCTGATCCAGTCTCCGGTCTCTTCCAGCATGTCTCGTGCCATGAGCGTTGACAGGGCGAACACGACCAGAGAGTGCCTGTAGGTATAAAAGTCATTCTCTTTAAAATAATCAAAAAACCTCAGAAGGGGTTGAACGAAATTGATCTTCTTCATCAGTTCCAATGCTTCCGCTCTGCCTGACTCTTGGAAGCTAATATTGTATGGGGGCTTTTGGAGAAAACGGAGCAAATCTTGAAAAACGGTGCCATGGCCCAAAAAAGGAACCGAGCGATAAGACGCACCTTTATTTGTGGAAATCAATTCATCCAGGGTTTCCTGCGTTATTTTCTGACCGCCGGGGAGAAGCCTTTTGTTGTCTAACGTATAAACGGGGCAAATGAGTTTAGCCGTTTTCATAAATCTTTCTCTTTCATATCCCGGTCATGATGAGATGTGGATGACAAAATTTGAACGATAGCGACATCCCGCTTCGGGGTAACCAACCAAACCTTTCGATATCTTACTTATATTTACACTATTGCTAAAGAAATTTCAAGAGCTGTCCGAATTCTGAATATTTTTTCCTGTTTTCCACCCCCATACTGATTGGTTTAATAGCTCATGCTAATTCGTTCAATAGAATTTTACCCTATCATATTCAAAAATACCAGATTAGCTTTTATAATGACTAATCTTTTTTATCAGCTCTCGTAAAACTTTTTCTTCTTCCTCAATCTCAAACATTTTCAATGAAATCAATCTTTGCGCCACTTTGACAACGGATTTAGCTTGTTCAACATTAGACTTGCCTTGTTCTAATAATTTAATCTCCTCTTCTATTGTTTGGATGAGATTTGTATTGACAAATGGGTGCCTTTTCATAGTTTTCCCCCTGCTGAAGATTCTTTTTTAACCATTATTGTCTCTATGCTGAAAAGTATATTCGCTTCTTGTGTCATTTCAATAATCAAGGTCGGGTGCTGATATCAATGTACACAATTTATCCGACTCTATTTGCATCTTGGATTATTCCTGATATATCTATGATTACTCCTGCTTGATGTCTTCCCAAAATTCATCATAGCTTTGATAATTTTTAATTTCCTTTTGCTTGAATCGAATAGAGACTTTACCCAATAAATCTTTATCTTTGAGCAAGTTTTGCGGAGCCGTGATCGTTGAGGAGGACTGTCTGATTGAATATTTCAAAAGGAAGCAATCGTTCTTGTAACCGCCTATAATATACATATCATCCTTGCGTGGCTGGATTTCAATATACACCTGAAAATCATGCGCTTCACTCCCATTATATTCATCTATAACGGACAATCTTTTCCACGTATTCATGATAATGGTGTCTGGATTGTATTTCTCTTCCATTTTTTGACCTTTTTTCATGTTTAATTCCTTTATTCAGGATTGAATCGTCTTCCCTTATTATATAAATTTATGTTGCTTTTTTAATCAAAACATAAGGAAAGGAAGAATCAGTCCCAGTAGTAAAAATATAACTCCAATCACATAAAAAACTGGCTTTAAAAGGACACCTTGCACTCTAATCTTCATTCCCATTCCTAAAAAGACTATCCCAATCATTATGAGGATGATATGAGATACTATTTGATTTAGACTCAACAGATTCCTTTATTCAATCCCCTATTTTAGTCCAGCCGGCCGCTCATTATTCCCTCAGCCTGCTTGGCAATAGCTTAATAATTTGTGAGAGGAGTGTCAATATTGCTGTAAATGCTGTCAACGCTGGAATGAGTATCGTCAATCAAAGCAGAGCTTGCTTCACAACGATTGGCTCATAAAGGGATTGAGACGCCGGGACTCCCAGAGGTTTGCGTATATGGAATCCTTATGGTGCGAGTAAAAAACTTTTTTCTAAAACGATTCCTTTTTGAAATTATAATCCTATATTTTTGTAATTATATTGACGGGGCGGGGGACTTTCAGTATCTTATATAAAGTCAGCTCCAATTTTTGGGGGGGAATATGGAAGACAACAGAATAATTCAAGAGGCTATCAAGATAAGGGGAGAGATATATGACATCATCCAAGCATTAGTTGCAGAGCATGGGATAGGAATGGTTCTTTCTGTATTAGAGGACATCTGTTTCATCCATGCAACTTCACTGAAGATTCATGACAAAGAAATCAAAAAAGCTGAATCATGGGATAAAATTGGCAAACAAATTGCGAAAATTAAATTTATATGAGTAATAGAGAAGAAAAAATTGCTGCCAGCTCGGTTACAAAATGTTGAATTTATAATGCAGAGAAAAGAGATTCCCTCAGGATCTCTCTTATCATACGGACGTGTTCCGTATCATTGATTTTAGCTGTTTGATGATGTTAAGCGTTTAAATGTCTTGTAATTTGAGTCGTTTTTTTTTTATTATTGGGAAAGATACCATGAGCGCAACCAAGGGGGTTGTTAGAGTCATAATATGTTGTTTTGCATTCTGGTTCATAGCCTGGGGACCTTTGCTCTGTGTCGAGGAACCGGCGGAGCCAGTGTGTTTGGCGATTCGGCCGAGCGGTGACATCGCATCCTGGAGAACCCTCTCCAGTATGCATTTCGACCGGTCCGAGAATCCTCCGCTGGTGGTGATTCCCATGGCATTTCCCCCGGTTGAGTGGCCCTCCGTCGGCTCACTGCCTCCCCTGGACCTACCGGTCCTACTCGATCTATGCTTAAGTTTTTCTGACGGCTCATTACTGGATGAGGAAGATATTAAATCCTTGACTCATTTTTTGGGAGAATATCAGAACATTTCCCACATGGCCATCAGCAGCTGGGAAGCAATCGAAGATTTCAACCGCCTCTCTTATGTGATTCGACGCTTAACCTCTCTGGCGCGGGGGACACGTCGGGGGATCGAGGTGGCCGTCACCTTCCCTGCGTACGGGGAAGAGCCGTCCCCAGAGTCCCTTTTGAACGTTGAACTGCTGACTGTCCATCCCGAGACGTCACCCTATATCGATGCTGTTTTGTTCAAATCTCCAGGGGCAAGGGAGATTCGAGAGGAAATCAACCGGAAAGCTCCCCATGTCCGCTTCTGGGAGACTGTTTGTCCTCTTGCAGAGGGAGAAAGAGAAGAAGGGGCTGACCCGGTGCGGATCATTTCCTGTCTCCTTGAGAGGGTAACCCGTAGGTCCGCTAATACTTCACTCTGCATCGTTCCAGCCGGGGAATTTAGTGAAATTTATCCGTTGATCTCTCGTTTCTCCAGTTATCTGACCGCTGACCTGTACAGAGACGGCAGTACTGTTAAAGTCAAAGACGACGAAGGAAATGCGACCGATTTCCCATTTTTTTTCAGAGCCGACAGTCACCAGCCCCTGTTTTTTATCGATGGCGACCCAGGGAGAACGTTATGGATATCCCTGGATAGAGGTCTTTATGAAAAAGCAATGGTTGAGAATCTAGTCAGCGGATTAAAGCGTACTTTTAAAATCTATCAAGATTCCACCGCTTTATTCCTGCGGCCGGGGGATGACCTGCTGGCGGTGAGCCTGATTCCCAGAAAAACGAAAGATGGTGTATTCCGGCACCGGGTATCGGTCATCGGCGAGTATAAATTATCAGCGGCGGAAATTGTCGCCAGAACCCGAGCCTGGCAGGTGGCCCAGCGGATTAAGTTGAAGTCGTACACCGCCACCATGACCACCTCCATGCGGCTGCGGATCGGCAACTTAAAAGAGACCTTTGACCTGACTATAAAGGGACCGGTGTTTGCCCGGCGCGGTTTTCCTTACGACTGGATCTGGCAGGAGTTTTGGGTCAACGGCGTGCTGTGGAAGAGCCAAAAGGTGCCCAAGATCCCACTCTTGCAGCCCGCGAAAGTGAACACCCTGCCGCTGGATATATACCTGACGGAAAATTATTCTTATACCCTGGGGGGGCGCACCCGTATTGGTGATGATTCGGTCTACATTATTGATTTCAAACCTCAAGAGGCTGATGAAGCGGCTGCCCTCTACAGGGGTAGAATCTGGATCGATTCAGAAGATTTTGCGATCCACAAGGAACACCTGATCCAGCTCCATTTAAAAAGCGAAGTCCTGTCGAATGTAGAGACAAGATGGTACAGGCCGCTACTCGGAGCGCCGGATATCCGGCTGCCTTTGGAGGTCGTCGGACACCAGGTCTTCTCCACCGCCGGGCGTATCACCAATGTCGAACGAAAAGTCATGATTTCAGATATAGCTGTGAACCCTCCCGACTTTGAGTCGAAGCTGGCGCAGATCAATGGATCGGATTTCCAGATGGTCCGGGATACCGACCAGGGATTGCGTTACCTGATTAAAAACAAAAAGACCGGACAGCGGGAGGTGGAGTGGGCGGCGAAGCGATCCCAGTTATTCGGAGTGTTCGGCGGTTTCTACGACGGCTCCTTTTCCTACCCCATCCCCATACTGGGCATTAATTATATGAACTTTAACCTGGGAGGGAAGAGCCGGCAGTTAAATGTCTTATTCGGCGGTACCATGGTTACCGCCAATTACAGCGATCCATCCTTCCTGGGAACCCGGATGGACCTGGGGGCCAATCTGGTGGCGGTCGCCTTTCCCTTCTCCAACCGGGTATACCGGGACGGCGTGGAATTGGAGCCCCAGCGATTGAAAAGGTGGCCCCTCCGCTTCCAGGTCAACGCCGGTTTTCCCCTGGGGACATATTTCAAATATTCCTCCTTCCTGTTCATGGAGTATCATCATTTTGCCCGGGCAAAAACGACCGGCGAAGACTTTGTCCTGCCTCGCAGCAGCCTGATCCTGGGCTGGCGCTCCCGGTTAGCTGCTAATTATAAAGGTTTCCGGTTGGCCTTGTGGGGAGAGATAGCCCGGCGCAATCGCTGGAGTTTCTGGGGAGAGCCAGGTAATACCCAGTTCGACCCCGGTCAGGTATCGTTCCTGAGATGGAGAATGACTCTCTCCAAAGATTTCTTTTTTTCCGCCTTCAGGAGGCTTTCTGTCACCACCGGTTATTTCGACGGCCTGCGGCTGGACCGATTCAGCGCCTATAAATTCGGTTTTTTTAATGAGCTCAACGTGCACGGTTTCATGTCTGGAGTGGTCCAGGCCACCCGCGCCCTGGCGTTTAATTTATCTTACGGCTACAGTGTGGGCAAAGTGTTTGGCCTAGAAGCCTATTATGATTCTATATGGGTCTCCAACCGCTTCACTGGTTTGAATAATCGATATTTCTCCGGTGCCGCATTGGCGGGCACCATGAATGTCCCGGGATTGAACGCCATCCTCCGTTTCGAGGCTGGCATGCCGGTGAAGGGAAACGGCATCAAGGGTTTCGTCCTTTACTTCGTCCTTCTCAAGATGTTTTAGGAGAAGAAGCTAAATATACACGAGTAATGTTAAAAAAATCCCATGTGGTTATTTTGTGACTCAAACGTATCCAAAACAGCCGATTCAGTGCGAAACAGCATCCAGGGACACTCTTGCCTAACTTGCTGAAATTAAAGATGTTTCCCTGAAAAAACATGACCCGTCCAGGACTCGAACCTGGAATCCGCGGATTCGAAGTCCACCGCTCTATCCGCTGAGCTACGGGTGCACCATTCTAAGGATTAACGACTTACGAATTCTACAGTATGGTTGTTTTCGTCAATTATGACCAAATTGTGCCATTTATTTTACATTTATGATAATCTGAATTCAACGATTTTAGCAAAGCTATGGAGCACATATTATGGGACAAAAACAAGAAATAAGATTAGTACCCTATGAGATGTTATCTCCGGGTTTTGAGGCAGTGTTTACCGGGGAAAAGTCTTCCTCCCCAGTCGAAAAGACGGAAATCAATACAACCCTTACGACAGATGAGGCGGGTCATGTCCTGAGAAAATGGTCAGTATTTACATGGACATTTCCTGGTCAAGAAAAAGACTGGGATGATGAAATCACACACCTCAACGAAATGCAGGCCAAACTGGGGCCTCTAGATGACAACACCCGTCAGATTCGTGCCCACATCGCAAGTCTTGTGCCGTGTGACAGCGGATTACCAGTGACTGTTGACGAATTGCTTAATGCCATCGGCCGAGGAAGACTGGATGAGCCTTCATTCCGGAATGGCTGCTGGTGTCCCGGTATGTGGTGGGAACTCAAAACATCTCAACCGCATCACCTTGAAAGCATGAATACTATACACACCATGTTAACAGGTTATCTAGAAGGGAAGCCTAGGACGGATTTTATCAAGGGCTTTCCACACGCAGAAGGATTCATCAACCATATGTATGAATGGCTAGGGCCGGCTTCGAAGCTGACAGAGCTCCAGAGGCTGATGATGGACCGGATGCTTCTGATTGTGGATTACTTCACTAAGACAAGCGATACCATTCCTTGTACTTCATGGTTGGATAGTACCCGATTACAAGAAGGCGAGAGGGCTGTTAAGAATTTGTTTGAAGAGGGCGGGCAAGGAGCTGACCTCGATACACAGATATCAGAAAAAGCGGGCCTTCCGAAAATTCATCCGCGCTGGAACCCCAAATTCGAGGAAACCCTTCAAAACCTTGAGGACCCTGATAAAAAGGAGCTGTACAAAACCTGCAGTGCTATCGCCTCTGGTGTGCACACTTTATCCGACTGCCATCATAACACATTTCGGAACATCGAAGCCTGGATTCACGGTATTGGTACGGGTAGATTGGACATTCCAACTCGCAAATCTGGAGCAGAGAGACAAAGACTCGGACATTTGCTGTTCGGGTATGTGTTGGGCCTGGACAAGTGGCTGTTAGGCTCGCCGATGCCGTTTTTCCTCATGGATTTAGGACACAAAGATTTGGGATTTAATCCGAGAAATGAAGTCCTCCGCGTCTACGCTTATCTTGGTGACGAAAGAACTCCCGTGAAAGAATGGCTTGCTGCCTGTCTGTGGCATAATCTCAGCTATAATATTATCGACATTATTAATCCTTGTGGTCTTGTTCGTCACAAGGGTCTACTCGAACATGCTACTCAGGTCGGCATAAGCTGGCGTGCCTGGATGGATTCCGTTAAATAACATCGTTTTCAAGAAGGCCGCTAAAACGCTGACATCTTATTCGAAGTCCACCGCTCTATCTAACGGTTAGACAGGTCTATTATGCTAGATTATTTGACGACATACATTCACCTTCTATCTGTAGTCCATTTTTTATTGTGATAAGAAGCTTAGCTCCGTGTTTTTTTTCTGGAAATCTTTTTTCCATTGTAGAAGATGTAATAGTTGCGCAGCTTATTTCCAATAAAGAGAAAACAAGAAATAATGCTGTGAATTTCTTACCTGTGGGATTCATTCATCCCTCCTCTTGCTTACCTGGCGATAGAATACAGGATAGAAAACCTTATGTCAGTCTAGGAGGGCATCATTCTAATGAAGCAAAATTTTGAGAGAAATTCCTTACAAAATATAGTGTAAACATTTAAGTAAATCCTACTACCTCCCACGCTAGTTAAAAGGGGTGCATGGGTGTTCAGGTTTTTTTCGTGTCAAATTATTTTGAATTTACTCTATTCAATTGGCCCAATAAAAACCTTGGCATATGTCTAATGGTTAGACAAATCTACATTCAATTTGACTCCATTCATTGCTAATCAGCTACGGGATATAGTGGTAAAATAAGGCAGGAAAAACATGCTTAAATGGGAAATAAGTCCAATATGTTGGGCATTTTGGGACAGATTTTAGGATAATAAGAAATAATATCCCATTTCTGTACGATTTTTTTAATTGATTGATATTAAAAGAGATGTAAAATTAATTAGTTGACATAATCTCAATTAGACGCCACAAAGAAATACGCAGGATTACTGACTCCTCAATCCAGCCAGCCTCTTCTTTGCATCCTCAACCTCAACAATGCCAGAATCAGCGTCTTTCCAGAGGGAGAGGAATTTCTCGTAATTCTCTATGGCTTTGCGCCTCTTTCCTTGCTCTTCGAATATCTTACCTAGCATAAAGAAGCTTTTAGCGTAGATATCACCATATCTAAGCCTTCCAGCAGTAAGAGATCCAATCTGCTCGTAGGTTTCTCGAGCTTTCTCCAAATCTCCGGCCTTATAATAAGCCGAGGCCAAAGGTTCCAAAACCCTGGCGTGATCGTTGAAACTATAATACCACCAAGTTTGATAGGGCAATCCGAAGATTATCCGCTTGAAGTGTGCTATAGCGTTCGAAAAATTTCCTCTTTCGAGTTCAATCATGCCTGCTAAATGATCAAGCAATCTTTGCTGTCTTTTATCTGCCTTTTCTGTAGACATCTTGCGCAACTCTTCTAAAACAACTTCGGCCTCTTTCGTAGATTTCATCTCCAGGTATATAAGTCCTTTCTCAAACAACACTCCAACCCTTTTCAAGGCCAAATCAGGTTGTCCTGTCCTTTTGAAAAGATAGCCCAAATAATCATCGCGAAATTTGGACTTCCATCTCTTCTGTTGAAGCCTATCGGCCAGATCAATTCCCAGCTCGACCTGTTCTATAGCTTTATGAAATTTCCCCTGCTTCATTAAGAGCCAATTCAGGCGCTCTCTGGCCCACAGGTGGTCGACCTGGTCTTCCTTTTCAAGAATCTGCTTGTAGGATTCTTCAGCCTTGCCAAAATCTCCTTTGAGAAGATAAATATCTCCTTTTAAACACAAAATCTGGATATCATCAGGAATAAGGGATAAGTATTTCTCGACTTCCTGGAGGGCCCGGTCATATTCCCCCTGGCAGAATGAGATTACAGCCAACCCCTTATATTGTGAATTTGTATCAAATTCTTTCATATAGTTTACAAGAAGTTTTTGGGCTTTATCATACATCCCCTGAGACATCAGGACCTCTGCCTGGTTCCCATATACAGTCTTGCTTTTAACTTTCTTTTTTATTAATAACTCATTACATAGATATGCCTTATCCCATTCCTCTTGATCCGCGTATATAGCTCCAAGGTTAATATTCGCAACTTCATCATCTGGGTAATTTTTTAAAACTTCTTTATAAAGTCTGATTTTCCCCCCCCGATCCCTCTCTGATCGTGCCTGGATTAATAAACGTTCCCGGAGTGAGAGATGATCACTGAACTCCAGCGCTCTTTTCCTGTTCAAGTTCCTTTGATAATAATCACCAAGATAAGTCCCATAGCTGACATCCATTGACCTGTAAGCCATGGCAAATTTGGGATCTAACTCCACCGCTTTTTTCATCATTTTGATGCTCATGCGGTGGTCTCCTTTTTTAAAGAACTTTCTTCCTTCTGCATAATATCTCCAGGCTTCGGGCGAGGAAGTCATAATTTTGCCTATTTCTTCATCGATATCTCCAGATATCTGCTCAGGAGAAAGATCCAAGTCTAACTTTATCTTTCCTGCGACTTCGTCAACTTTAGGGATAATCTCTTCTTCACCTTTACATTCTACTGGTATCGAGCTTATGATCTCATCTTCTTGCGGCTTCTGAAGAGTTAAAGTAAAAATGATATTTTGCCCGGCTTTCATAATGGTCCCGCTCAACGTGTGGGTGGCTCCTCCTTCGCTCGCAACTTTTATGAGATCTTCTTTAGTATATTTTTTGGTTTCATCCAAATTTAGCTTCTTTAAGGTGCTATAGACAGTAATTCCGTCTAACACATTGATGAATTTTGATTGGGCGATCTTTATGATAAGCAGTTCAGTGAGGCCATTTTCCCAAGCATCCAGACTTTTATCGTTTGAAAGATTATCAAAATAGAGGATGGCAAGAGATGGTTTTTCTTCTTGAATAGCGATAGTGCCTTTCAGTAGAAAAAGCTGCCAAACAACTAATGCAATGATAGCAAGGGCTACAATCAAAGCAGGGAAGAATATCTTTTTCTGGATTAATGTAGCAACGATAGTCTTTCGCCTGGGCTTAATTTTTGTTCCAAGAGGAAAGCCTTCCTCTATGTTCTTCAAATCATCAAGAAGCTCCTTTGCCTTCTGATATCTCCTCTCTCTATCCTTCTCCATGCATATCAGAATTAAACGACTCATATCTTCTGAGACTTCAGGGTTCAGTTTTTTCGGTTCTTTGGGTAGTTGGGCTTTATGCTTTAAAGCCACACTAAGGGCTGTATCTCCCTTGAAAGGAACACTTCCAGTGACCATCTCAAAAAGGATGACTCCCAATGCATAGATATCTGATCTGTTGTCTGTGTCCGCTCCCTCTGCTTGCTCTGGTGAGATATAATCGGGAGTTCCAATCATTACGCCTGTCTGGGTCACTCCTGGGGCCTCAACAGAACGGGCAATCCCAAAATCCATGATCTTCGCGTTGCCTTCTTTATCGATCATGATGTTCTGAGGTTTTAAATCACGGTGAACTATCCCTAGCTCATGGGCTTCAGCCAGTCCTTCACATATCTGTTTGGCTAATCTTAATACTTCATTCTCAGGTAGTTTCCCCTTTTTCCTAATCAGGCTCTTTAAGTTTTCACCTTCTACATATTCCATTGTGATGTAGTATTTCTCTTCTTCTTTACCAATGTCATACATTCGACATACACGCTTATGTGAAACTTTCCTTGCGATTTTCAGCTCATTCCGAAAACGCTCTATGATCTTCTCATCAGCTGCTATTTCTGGTTTAAGGAGCTTTAAAGCCACATGTTCGTTAATCTCCGTATCATGGACTTTGTAGACTTTACCCATGCCACCTTTGCCTAGATCTTCAATGATCTGGTATCTTCCAGCAAAAATGGAACCTGTGGTCAATTCTTCTTTTGGTGTTTCGAGAGTTTCAGTGACAGGGATTTCCTTTGAGGGAAGAAGCTGGGTGCCACAATCAGCACAAAAACGGGAAGTATCAGGATTTTCAGTATTGCATTTAGGGCATTTCATAGCCCATCATCCTTATTTGCTTGCTTGGCAGAAGAATATCAATTTATGAGGAAAGAGTCAAATTGGAACATAGATTTATCCCTTTGTAACAAATATGTCACAGATTGTACTTAAACTCGCTTTATTTGGCTTAAAGGTGCTTAAAGGAAAACGCTGGAAAATAAGGGGTGCGGAGTGTGACCCGTGTAGGACTCGAACCTACAACCCGCGGATTAAGAGTCCGCTGCTCTACCAGTTGAGCTAACGGGCCATAAATTCTTAATTAGTTTAGAGAAGTCCTCAAGCGTTGTCAAATCCACTCG
>Ga0209636_10006017_pt1 | contig 12389 bp, 12 predicted proteins | sample DeeMarSWOR152_54_FD_187464 | JGI IMG/M metagenome (GOLD analysis project Ga0209636, IMG submission 187464) | Marine sediment microbial communities from White Oak River estuary, North Carolina - WOR-1-52-54 (SPAdes) (version 2) | ecosystem: Environmental > Aquatic > Marine > Intertidal zone >...
GCTTTCACCTGATGGAAAGTATCTTTTCTATCTTGCTAATCAGGATATTTATTGGGTGAGTACAAAATTTATTGAAAAAATAAAGCGGGAAAAATTGAAATGAACAAAGTAATATTCTTCATTTTATTTCTGTACTCAATAACCTGTTTTGCGTCTAATCCAAATGGAACTATCAAAGGAAAGGTTTTTAACAAAGAAACAAAAGAACCATTAATTGGAGCTAATGTTATTATATTGAATACCCAAAGAGGCGCTGCAACAAACAAAAATGGTCAATTTCTCATTTCAAATGTACCTGTGGGAAGCTACAATCTTGTTTTTCAATATATTGGCTTCAAAAAATTCATCAAATCCGATGTTTTAGTTCGACCAGGAAGAATCACGTTTCTGAATATAGGATTGTATGAAACGGTAATTGAAGGCGATCAGGTCATTGTAAGGGCAGGCTATTTTCGAAAAGATGATAGCGAACCGACCAGCATTATTTCATTCAATAATGAAGAGATACGGCGATCTCCAGGTTCAGCAGGGGATATCATCCGCATTTTGATGGCTTTACCGAGTACAGCCCAGGTTCACGACATGGCTAACGATTTAATGGTTCGTGGCGGCAGCCCTTTTGAAAACGGTTTTTATGTCGATAACATACCAATACCAAATCTAAATCATTTTTCCGTTCATGGAACGACTGGCGGAGGCATCGGACTGATTAATGTCGATTTTATCGATGATGTCAGTTTCTACACAGGTGGATTCTCTGCGGCTTTCGGTGACCGACTTTCCTCAATTACAGATATAAAATTGCGGGAAGGGAACAAGGATGAATATGATGCCCAGGTTGATATGAGTCTGAGCGGTATTGGCGGTGGTATTGAGGGTCCGCTTCCGAATCAGAAAGGATCATGGTTATTCTCTGCCAGACGAGGCTTTTTGGATTTATTTGTTGATGCCGTAGGATCTGGCGTTGCTCCTCGTTTTGGTGATATTCATGCCAAATTAACTTATGATATAAATCCACAAAATAAGATCACGTTATTAAATATTTTGGGGACGAGCAAAATAGAGTACAGTCACCAACAAGCAATCGAGCAGGAATTTTTATTTTCGGGAGGGATAAAAACGCAACAGAATACAACTGGCGCCAATTGGCGATACCTGTGGGAGAAGAAAGGATATTCCAATACGTCAATATTATACGCTTTTATGAAAAACGATATTCTGTGGAATGATGTCGATACGAACAAAGAGAATCATGGCAATGAATCGAATGAAAGCTCGATTCGCCTCCGAAATTTTAATTACTATGCTCTCAGCAAAAATCATAAACTCGAATTCGGAATGGATGTTGGATATCTTATGAACGATTATAATTATTTTGCAAATCCAGACACCAATCGAGTCGGGATTGTGACGCCAGGTGTTGCTGTTGATCAAAATATCTTTGCATTAAAAGCTGGAATTTTTTTGAGCTACATATCTCATCCTTTTAAAAATCTCACAACAACTATTGGTTTACGTGGCGATTATTTTGATTATACGAAGAAACCTCATCTTTCGCCCCGTTTTTCATTGTCATATGGAGTGAATGAACGATTAACATTCAATATGGCGATTGGAATGTTCTATCAAAATTTACCAATGTTTTTATTGTCGCAACACAATGGTTATAAGAAACTGGATGATCCACAGGCAATCCATTACGTTGTTGGAATGGAATACCTGTTAACTTCAGATACGAAAATGACCTTTGAAGTTTATGATAAAGCATACAAAGATTTTCCATTATCATCCGATGATCCTTACAGTTTTGTTGTTGACGATTTTGGTTCCATGAGGCTAAACATGAATTATAGTCAATTGGAGTCAATTGGAAAAGCCCATTCACGAGGGATTGAGCTGTTGATCCAGAAAAAATTGGCTAAGAATTTTTATGGATTAATCAGTGGCTCATTGTTCCGGTCACGATATCAGGATTATTTGAACAGATGGCGTAATAGAGTTTTTGATAATCGATATATTTTTAGTGTCATTGGCGGTTATAAGCCGAGTAAAAAATGGGAATTTAGCGCAAGATGGGTCTTGGCAGGCGGGATTCCTTACACCCCGTTTGATATTGAAAAATCTAAACAGGCGCATACTGGCATTATTGATAAAAATAGAATTAATAAGCTGCGTTATCCAGATTATCATTCCCTGAATATTCGTGTTGATCGTCGCTTCTTTTTTAAGCAAACAAACCTAATCATGTATTTAAGTATCTGGAATGCGTACAATAGAAAAAATATTGATCGATATTTCTGGGATCCTTTAAATAATCGACAGAATACGTTTTATCAGTTTCGCCTGGTGCCCATATTGGGGATGGAGTTTGAGTTTTAGATAAAAATAAGCTATGAAGCGAAAATGAATTCTGATAAAAATTCGATACACAATCCAGAAGAACTTTTTTCAAGAAATTAATCAGTTTGGATTTGTAGTTCTATTTAAAAAGGAGATCACCAAATGAATAACTGTAAATGTGATATTAACAAATGCGATATTTTTGATTTCATGGCTGAACATGTGTGACTAACAGTGCTTCATCCTGGTGGCTATAATGCAACAAAGACATTAGCTGAACATTGTAAAATTGATCAAAATTCCCATGTTCTGGATTTGGCATGTGGAAAAGGAACCAGCTCAATTTTTTTAGTTCAAAAATTCGGATGTCATGTTATTGGAGTAGATATCTCTGAAAATCTAATTGATCAGGCTAAATATTTTGCACAAAAGAGAAAGTTGTCTGATAAAGTAACATTTAAAGTGGCTGATGCATTAGACTTACCTTTTCCCGACAATACATTCGATGTCGTTATTGCACAAGCCATGCTGGTTTTAGTGGATGACAAACAAAAGGTAATTCGATAGGCGCTACGAGTTGTTAAACCAGGAGGATTGACAGGCTGGATAGAATTGAGCTGGAAAAAGCAGCCGCCAGCAGAATTTATGGATGTTGTTTCAAATGTGATTTGTGCTTATTGTATGAAAAATGTTTCTACCTATGAAGGTTGGGAAAAAATATTTTATGATGTGGGAATACGACAGCTAAACACCTTGACTTATTCAATGGACTTTCAAGGGATGCGCGGGATGATAAGGGATGAGGGAATAATGAATTCAATTCGTGTCATGTATAAATATGTTACAAAGAAGCAGGTTAGAAATCGCATGAACAGAATGAATAAATTCTTTGCAGCGAATCCAGAATATTTTGGATATGGGATTTATTTAGCTCGTAAGTAGAAAAAACCTTTTAGGTCAGTTATCTGTAAACAAAGGAGTTTTTAGTATGAATTCTCAACATTTTTTTTCAACGCAATCTCGTCGAGACTTTTTAAAGCGATTAATTGCTACTGGTTCCCTGTTCCATCTTACAGGTTCCAATTTATTTGCGTCTTTTGATACAAAAGCAAATCAGGATGAATCTCCCGCTTTCATTTTCAAATACAAAACTATGTCTGTCGATCATTTAAATGATTTGCAAAAGTATATCGACAAAATTAAACGCAGCGGCAAAATCAGCAAACATCCAGTTTTTAAAAGTTATATTAAAGATAAGAGATTCAAAATTCCTGAAAATTTCCCAGAAGCCAGGTTCCTCGTAATAATGGCTGTATTCACCAAATTAATGAATGTAAACTTTCACCTGGATGGAACAATGTATGAAACGATGATCCCACCACAATATTACGACGACGGAATTTCCATTGATGATTTAATAAAAACGACACAACAACAAATCATAAAAGAGCCTGACTATCGAGTTGAAAAAGCATCGCAAATTCATTTGAAATTATTGGCAGCGAGAAGTGGCTTGGGGAAATATGGTCGGAATAATATCATTTTTGTTGATGACATGGGCAGTTTTATCACACTATATGCTTTTTTTACAGATTTCCAATTCGGTGAGGATAATTGGCATGAAATCAAAATGCTTGAAGAATGTGAAAAATGTCGAAATTGTTTAGGGATTTGTCCCACTTCCTGTATTACCTTGGAAAATTTTGTTATCGATGTGACTAAATGCATCACCCTGTATAATGAAATTGATGGCAAATTCCCGAGGTGGATTCGCCCAAGCTGGCATAGCACCCTCATGGGTTGTATGAAATGTCAAATTCCATGCCCTGCAAACGAAAAGGTGCCCGATTATGTAGGACGTCTTGAAGATGTTACCGAAGAAGAAACCCTAAAAATCTTGCAGGGAAAATCCGATGAAGAGCTGATTAATTCCTTAAACAAAAAATTGAAAGGCTTTGCTCCTGCGACTTCAAAGGAGTATTTTCCAATTTTCACACGAAATTTAAGTGTTTTAATCAATCAGAAAGGCTAAAAAAATGAAGGTAAATAAAGAAGTACAGAGTTTCTTACCTGAATAGAAAAACAAATGACAAAAATAATTAAAACAGGAGATCAGGACAATGAAGCACAAATTTTATTTCATCACATTTTTCTTACTTGTTTTATTTTTGATGAGTACCAGCATCTTTGCTCAAAAAAATGAGCCTGACAAAAAACAGGTCAAACCCGCCCTGCTGGTGATCGATATTCAAAGCGAGTTTTTAAAATACATGTCCGAAGACGATAAAAAATTCGGCATGGAAGTCATTAATGGAGCGATCTATATGTTTCGTCAGCACAATCTTCCCATCATTCGAGTCTATCACACTGATCCGAGTTGGGGACCAAAACCTGGCACAGAACCATTTGAATTTCCGAAATCTGTAATCATTAAAGACGATGATCCCAAAGTGGTCAAAAATTTTCCCAGCGCATTTCAGAAAACGGATCTCGATAAAATCCTTAAAGAGAAAGGCTCCAATACGCTGTTCCTGTGTGGTCTCAGCTCGGTTGGCTGTGTTTTAGCCACATATTTTGGGGGGATGGAACGGGACTATAAAGTCTTTATGATTAAAGAGGGCATTATGAGCCACAATTCGGATTACACCAATGTCATCAAAGATATCTGTGAGACAGTTAGTTTTGAAACAATGATTTTTTTGTTGGAGCATATTAAATAACTTGCAAAGCATACGGGGCATAGCACCTTGCGCTATAATATTACAATTAAAATCTTTGTTTTTTTGGCAAGAAAGTTAAAAACATGATATAGCACCACAGAAAGGAACAAACACAGAAAAATGAATTTAAAAAAATTTAATGTCTGTGTTTGTACCTTTCTGTGTTTTATTTTACCTTTGCAGCTTGCTGCGCTATGCAGATCTCATTCGCATTTGTATGCTTTTCAAATTCACAAATAAGGAGAAAACACCATGGTACGAAGAGAATTTTTAGAAAAAACAGGCTGTGGCGTGGCTGGAATAGTCGCTGCGCCATTTATGTTGGGTTTAAATCAAGAAGAACAGCCTAAAAGGCGCAAATATAGAATTGAAATCGATATTTACGAAGCAAGAGAGGATAGCTGGTGTCACAAAAAAGGCGATAAGTTTGAATATCCGAAAGATTGGGGCAAGGTTTGTCCCTGGCTACGGGCTGCCATGATCGAGCCGATTCGACTGCTGGAGTGGGGCGTGACGCTGCCCTGGAAGTACGAAGGCACGCCTTATGAAAAAGTAATTGATCCTGATGGAGTCACGACTGAATATATTCGCTGTCCCGATCCGACGGCGAATTTGGTTGCCAAAATTATTCGGACGAAGGTTAGATAACGACCATTGCAACTATTTTCGGCTGATCTGATTCCATCGCTCCAGGCGATGGAATCAGTATACTCTATGTTAAATCTTAAACCATAATAGGTATTGAGGTAATTATGTATCAGATAAATAAAAATCAGAGAAATGAAAATCATACAAAAGCCTATCCCCGAAGAAAGTTCATCAAAAATCTTTCAATCGGGGCTCTGTCTTTATTTGGGGGTAATGTTTTTTCACGGTTTGTGAAAGCAAGTCCAACAGCATATCCCCCACGGACACGAGTGCCGAATCCCTTTATTTCATCTGAAGGGAAACCGCTGCTGGTTGTTGTAACGGGAACTGATTTTAAAACCATGCTTAAAACTGGACTGGAAAAAATCGGTGGACTCAATAAATTAATCGATAACAATCAGGATGTGCGCATCAAACCAAATCTGAATACTGTTGATGTCTATCCCGCCATTTCCAGTGCGACATCGATTGCCACTTTAGCCAGAGAAATCGTAGGTGTTACATCTGGTAAAGTAAAGGTCGGAGATGTCAGCTTTCACACGACCAGCTCCGTTTATCAGCATCTTAATCTGGCAGATGCATTAGCCAATACAGGAGCGGAATTAATCTATTTCTCAAATACCTATAATGTTCGTCGATCGACATGGAGTGGAACGAAACCAGATTATCTCGTTTATACCGATGTTTATGATGCACCGATCATTATTAGTCTTGCTAATATTAAACGCCATTTTTTAGCACGAATGAGCACGGCACTCAAAAATAACGTTGGTTGCATTGCTGGCTCTGGTGCGTCCCAATCACGAGGTTACTTACACAGTTTATCAGGAACGCTATTTTTAACAGAAGTTGCTGAAATTGCTGGGTTAATAAATCCTGAATTGACTATTGCGGACGCTCGGAGCATCCTGATAGGAAATGGACCGTTTTCAAATTCGATAGGCGCAAAGATTCTTGATGGCACAAATTATCTCATAATCAGCGGCGATATGAATGCAGTCGATCATTATTGTGCCATGCTGCTGCAAGGATTCGACTCCTCGTTTTCGACGTCTCAAATCGCAGCAACATTGGAGCATGCCCATTCATTAGGATTAGGGGTGAAAGACTTAAATGAAGTAGAAATCATCGAAGTGGCGACCGAAGTTAAAGAGTCTTATGGCTCTTCTGGCGATGAATGTGCCCATTGTTTTTAGTATCGGTATTGCGACGATATTGACAACAATTTTATTACTAAGCATTAAGAAAACTTAATGCTTCTTAATTAAGCTCGATGAAATGACGCTAATAAATCTTAACGTATCCACAAACCGATGAATGTGGCTTTGTTGATCACTATAAATGGTCCTAATTGGAACATGGGATATTTTATATCCGCTTAGCAGGGCTTTCACCAGAAGCTCCGATTCGGTTTCATATCGATTGCTGATTAAATTGATCTTCCTGGGGACATCCGTTCTAATGAGTCGATAACCTGTTTGACTATCTCGAACCCTTTGTCCTGTTAAAATAGAGATAATTAGTGATGTCATTTTATTACTGAATTGCCTATCCAGTGGCATGGTGGAGAGATCATCGGTACGATCACCTAAAATGATATCGGCGTTCGTTTGGCAATAACAGTCTATAAACCTGGGAATTTCAAACGGATCGTGTTGAAGGTCTCCGTCAAGCGTAAGGATCGCATAGTAACCATTCTGGATGGCGTATTGAAATCCTCTCTTTAAAGAATATCCTTTCCCCCGATTGACTCCATTCCGTATGACAACGGCGCCTGTTTTTTTCGCAATTGCTGCCGTTTGGTCTTGTGAACCATCATCAACAACGATAATGTGGGCGATGTTGATAAATTGGCTGACTTTGGTGATAACCTCGGAGATGGTTTGTTCAACATTGAAGGTAGGAATAACCGCACAAATTTTCTTCATTTGATATCAATTATTTTTTGTAGCTAACTGTAAAACTCTGTTCGCAATTTCACCTGCTGCATCAGGATAGTGGAATTTTTTAAGATTTTGTTTAAACTGCATTAATCTTTTATTATCAAAAATTAGTTGCTCAATTTTGTCTTTGAGTAATGATCCTGCTAAATCCTGTTGTAAAATCATTTCGGCTGCCTTCGCTTCGACTAAGACCCGTGCGTTTTTCTCCTGATGTCCTTCTGCTGCGTGAGGTAATGGCACAAAAATAGCGGGAACTGTTACCTTAACGAGTTCGGCAATCGTAATTGCACCAGAGCGACAAAACACCAGATCCGCCACCGCGTAGGCTTCTGCCATGTTGTAGATGTAAGGTTTCATAAAAATTTTATGGGCAAATTGCTGACAGGCTCTTTGCATTTGTTCAAAATCGGGTTCACCAGTCTGCCAGATAATCTGGATTTCAGTCGAAAGATGGGGCAAAGCGTCCAATAACGCCTTGTTTAATGCAACTGCTCCCTGACTGCCACCAAAAAGGAATAGAGTTCGTTTATTTTCATCAAGATTAAATTTTTTCAGAGTGGAGGTGCGATTAATTGATTTCGAAGATAACCGGATCGGATTCCCTGTTATTCTGAATTTTTCTTTATTTTTAACCTTTGTGAGGTAATTGATTGCCTCTTCGAAAGCGAGATGAATCTCATCTGCTTTTTTGGCTAAGACTCGAGTGGCGATGCCTGGAAAGCTATTTTGCTCCTGAATCAGAGTTGGAATACCCAATAGATGAGCCGCATAAACCACTGGCCAGCTCACATAGCCTCCTGTGCCGACCACTACATTTGGCTTAAATCGAATGAGAAATATTAATGATTGGAACAAACCGATTATTAAAGAAAAGAAGAAGGTTACCGTTTTGATACCTAATTTTCGAGGAAGATATTGAATATGAATTGTCTTTAGTGGATAGCCCTCTTTGGGGACAATTTTGGCTTCTATTCTATTCTTTACACCGACAAAAGTAATTTCGATATTCGAATGCAATTCTTTTAATTTCTTTGCTATTGCAATCCCAGGATAAACATGGCCACCTGTTCCACCGCCTGAGATAACGACTCGTAAATAATTTTTTTCTGGCATAGATAAAATTATCGTTTATAATGAAGGTCTTGATGATTCAGTATTTTCTTCCTTTTTAAATTCTACTCTGTTATAGATGTCTTTTAACGAAATCTGGAAATCAATGTCGTTAAATTTCAAAATATCGTTCTCATTACTGTAATCAGTGTAAATCCATTTTTTTTTGCTTTCAAGATAAAAATGCTCAATGTGGACTCGGTATTGATCGACTAAAATATATTCCTGAAAAGTTGGAAGGGTACGGTAAAACTCAAATTTTTCGATACGGTCATAATTTTTAGTTGATTCAGATAAAACTTCAATAATGATTATCGGATTGGTAACCGTGTCATCTCTGTCTGGATAAAATTCAGGTTTCCCACATACAACAATGACATCTGGATAAGTAAATAGATCTTTTTCTTGAATCCAAACTTTTATATCGCTGGTGAAGGCTTCGCATTGGTTATTAATTAGAGCTTGATCCAATTTTCTTGATAAATTTCGAACAATTCGATTATGGTTAATCGAAATCCCAGCCATAGCGAATATCTCACCCCGATAATATTCACTTTTATATTCAGCCATTTCTTCCATGGCTAAATATTCCTCTGGAGTGAGATATTTTTTAGCATACTCTTGCATTGTTAACTCCTTTTAAAATAATTTTTGGAGACAAATCACGTTTGCAAAATAACAAATAATATAAAAAAAATCAACTAAATTATTTTGTCCGAAATTATTTTGTCAAATTAATGACCTTGTTGATTTAGTGCCATTTTTTGTTTCGATCACAATATGCAGCAGTCAGGGACTGCTGCTGCCCGATATATTGTAGTATTTTGTTATTCATTGATATTAAATCAACAGAGTTATTAATAAGCGAGGAAACCACACCTTTCCGAAGGTTCTTAACTTTCTGAATGGTAATTTTATTTACGAAGTGCTGCTTTTGAAAAAATATAATCCGGGATAGCCACATCAAATTCGATTGAATCGACTACAAACTCTGTCCCGTTCCCGCTTTTCAATTCATCTTTGAACACAATCCTCATTGGCACCCAACGGTTTTCGACTTTTTTAACTTCTTTGATTGCTGTCGTTTTTAATAACTTTCCACTTTTTGCGTATCGGGTTTCCTTGAGTGCGACAAAACGATCTTTATCCACCCAAAGTTTTCGAGAGTGATAAGCGACCTCTTCCCTCCTGGCAATCAATTCTAAAATCCAGCAGCGGCGATCATTCAAAATTTCTTCCTTAATGATATTCGCCGAATAAATCTTGTGCAATTCAGGATCTTCCATCATATCTTCGTAGGATAAATCCGATCCCATCACTGATTGCCGCAGCATGTGACCCGCAATTCTGATGGTGCGATCCGTTGAAGGTGAATAAGTCCATAGTTGATCTCCAAGTTTCAGCATTTTCGTCCCCTTTTCACGAGCTGGCGCCAAATATTCGGTGAATGATTGGTCAATACCCTTTATCCATGTTTTTGACTCAATGGTTCGGCTGCCACGTCGACTGTGAATAATCATTTTTGATACGACGACTTTGCTATCAGAGGTCATATTTTGATCCAATCTTTTCAGAATTTCATCGCCTGACGGTGATTGTGCTATGGAATGAGTGGCTATGATTAAAATACATCCGATTAAAATATTTTTCATACTTCAAGCTCCTTGAATAGTTGTGATGTTTGTCTTTTATAAATGCCAATTCCGGCAATTGAGGTACCCAGCACGGTTGAAATAATTCCCGGCGCGAACCCAATGACAAAGCTGCCGAAAGTCACCTGCGCCCGATAAACGCTCGATATCATCATTGATGAACTTTTAAAAAGAAAACCAAAATCGAGTCCATAAACCTGCATCAGATAGGCAATACCGGCGCCGGCAAGCGTTCCTAACACAGAACCAAAGATACCTATCATCACAGATTCCATTATGAGTGATCGATAAACATGTCCTTTGTCTTCGCCAACCGCCAATCGGACGCCAATTTCACCGTAGCGGCGCAGGCTTCCCATCAGGCCGGCATTCCATAAAACGATTGACATTGCCACTACAAATATCATGATTATAATAAAAGCCATTGAATCGACCATCGCCAGATAATCGCTCAGTCCGCTTTCCTCCGGCAGCGTTCCCATCTGCGGCGAAAATTGGTCATCCACATTTTTAAATTCTTCATTGAATGACGTTGCCATGAGCGTCGCCTGTTCATCGTTGTAAACATCATCCGGGAAGAATCCCAATATTTCACTGGCTGCATCCTGCATATCTAAGGCAAATTGAATATCGGAAATATCTGTGAATATCGCGCCGCGATCCATTGCCGCAATTCCAAACTGAACAGTGCCGGCAATTTTAAAATTTGCCATAGTTATACTTCCATACATTGTTGAACTAATCAACGTTGCAATATCGCCAGGTGCAATTCTCAATTTTTTGGCGAATTCATCGCCAATTAAAATTTCGCCGGACTGCTTCGGCATGCGCCCGCGAATAATGGCATCTTCGATATTAAGCAGTTTGTATTCCGGGCTGGAATCAGAAAACAAATCGACCGCCATACCGCTAACAGGACCCTGGTTTTTCGTTTCCCAGTTTTCATCGGGAATATCCAGTAATCCGCCGAATTTGATTCGCGGCGTCCAGATCATTTCTGGATATTTTTCATTCAAATTTTGAAGCAAATTATCGACCCCAACGAACGCCAGGTCAATGGGATTTTGATTGGCTTCTTTGGCATACGCCTGGGTCATTATTCTTAAGTGTCCGGTTTGGTAATGTGCTGTGGACTTGACCATGTCCGACATCACACCATTTAAGAATGAGTAGAGAAAGACAGCCAGAAAAACGCCAATAAAAACAGTTAATACCGGGAAGAGTGACCGTGAGCGGTCACGCATCAGACCTTTTAATAAAAATTTAATCATGTCAATTTTCCTCTTAATGCATCCGTTGGTTTAAGTTTGGCAATTTTTCTTGTCGGCAGATAGCTGACAATAGTGGTAACAATTAAAACAAGTAATGTTGTGCCGATGATAAGGCCGACGGTAAATGTCGGGAAAATTCTATTCCCCAGTGCAAAGCCGAAACTATCCGTTGCTTCTGGTAGACCATATCCGGTTGAGGCGACATACAGTAAAAGGGGAATTCCATAAACAGCAGCCACAATTGCCGCTAAAACAGCATGCATCGCGCCTTCTAAAGTAAACAATTGAATTAGCTTTGAGCGCGTCATTCCCAACGCCATTAAGGTGCCCATCTCTTTTCTTCTGCGGAAGATGGATAGTATTTGTGTGTCGAAAATGGCAAGCATAGCTAACAACAACAGGACGATATAAAAAATGCTTCCGCCGATTGATTTTGTTAAAAAAAGCGCCCTTAAATCCTGCATTAGAAAATAAAGATCTTTGTGATTCCAATTATCAACTTTTGCATTGAAATGAGACCCTTTTTCCAGGACGATGATCGTTGCTTCATTGGGCATTGCCATCATTTTGCGCATTTTTTCGATGGGAATCCAAAGCTGCCCGTTATCAATTTCCGAAACATCGGTTTTCATCACTTCTACTATTTTTATTTCATTGGCGTCGAAGGTGCCGTTGGCATCCCGCCATCTAACCGTAACATAATCG
>Ga0209636_10006018_pt1 | contig 12389 bp, 6 predicted proteins | sample DeeMarSWOR152_54_FD_187464 | JGI IMG/M metagenome (GOLD analysis project Ga0209636, IMG submission 187464) | Marine sediment microbial communities from White Oak River estuary, North Carolina - WOR-1-52-54 (SPAdes) (version 2) | ecosystem: Environmental > Aquatic > Marine > Intertidal zone >...
CGCCAAATTCACCATAAAATTCGCCCATATCAAGATAAGAATCAGGGTGCCAACCTTCACGATCAAAAACAACCGCTTTGGGGTACCATTGGGTCGCTGAAAAATAATTGTCACCAAAGGACCGCATACGGGAATTAACTATAGGAAATTTGCCAGTAAATTCCAGTTGCAGAGTAACCTGCCCGCCTGGCTTTAAGGGTTCAGGTAAATATATTTTTATTTCATCAATGGCATCTTTTTTATATTCCCATTTAAGCTCCTGATTTGCTCCTTTTGCAGATATTAAATCTAAATACCCTCGTTCTTTTTCAGGTGAAAAATGAAACGAGATGTTCCGAAATCTCTCTTGCTGCTTGGCATAGGGTGTGGTTTCATCCTTGTAGGCATTGGGATAGAAGTGAAACCAGATATATTCCAGTGTATGATTTGAATTATTTTTATAAGTTAAGATTTCTGTTCCACTATAAGTTTTATCCTCTGGGTGCAGTGTAACATCGAGTTTGTATTTAACCTCTTGTTGAAAATAATCGTTCGGCTGTGAAAAGAGAAGCGAGTTCATTATGAGTAATAGTAGAAAAGTTCTCCACATATTGATACCTGTTTCATTTTATAAAATTCCAAATAACAATAGCCAAATTCCAAATAAATTTCAAATTCCAATATTCAATGACCAAAATATCTTTACACTCATAATTGAGCTTGGTGGGCTTTCGCACCCATTATGTTGTCGAGATTTCACCCCACGCTCAACTCCCTACACCCTACTTCTTTCTATCGACTACTGCATAAACTACAGGAATGACAATCAAAGTCAACATCGTCGAAACCGTCAGTCCACCGATCACGGTGATTGCCATGGGTGATCGCACTTCGGCGCCCTCGCCGATGCCCAATGCTAATGGGAGTAATCCAAGAATCGTGGTCAATGCCGTCATCAGAATCGGGCGTAATCGGGAACGACCGCCTTCAACAATGGCTTCCAGTTTTGCCATGCCCCTGGCTCGAAGCTGGTTGATTAGATCGATTAAAACGATGGCATTATTCACGACAATTCCTGCCAGCAAAATCAATCCGATAAATACTACCACGCTGATGGTCGAACCTGTCATCCACAGGGCAAAAACAGCGCCGATTAATGCCAGCGGAATGGTAAACAAAATCACGAACGGATGCAGGAACGATTCAAACTGGGACGCCATGACCAGGTATACCAGAAAGATTGCTAATAACAGAGCAAACTGTAACGAACGGAATGACACTGCCATCTCTTCGTTCTGTCCTGTAAGACTAACAATAAATCCTCTCGGGATGGGTGTCTGACTAATGATCTCGTTAATTTCCTGCGCCGCCATTCCCAGATCGCCGTAGCGCAAATTTGCAGTGACCAGCGCCACTCGCTCCTGATCCACGCGTCGGATTTCGCCAGGTCCAGTGTCCACGACGATATCCGCTACAGCTTCCAATGGCACAGGACGATCATTTTCTGGATTGATGATCAATTTTCTGATTTTTTCGACTGAATTTCGTTCCTCTTCTCTTGCACGCACCAGCACATCGATTTTGCGATCATGCCATGAGTAGCGGGTTGCCACTTCACCGCGGACTTTGTTCACCACACGATCAGCGATCTGGTACACCTGCAATCCCAGTGAGGCTGCCCGTTCTCGATCAAAATGAATCTGTATTTCAGGATGCCCTGATTCCATCGTAGATTTGACATCGGCGAACCGTGATGAACCTTCCATGCGTCGGGCAATCTCATTGGAAACTTTTTTCAAATGATTCAATTCAAAGCCAGCAATTTCGATTTCGACAGGAGTTTTAAAAGTAAACAACGTTGGTCTCGCAAATTTATATTGAAGTCCAGGAATATTATCGATGCCATCCCGCAACTGCGCCATCACGATTTCTTCATCCATTCGTTTCGATCCAGCCTGCAAAACGACATCCAATTCACCCCAATTCTCGCCGCCCTGGTCGGGATTAGCGTCCATGCGGTTACCTGTACCTGCGACTGAGAACAAGGTGGAGATTTTGTTGATTTTGGTCGCTGAGTTCTGGACTTTGGCGATTGTCGCATCCGTATAATCCAGCGGTGTTCCTGGCGGCAATCGAAATTCCACCTGAAACTCGCCCTGGGACAGTTGAGGAATGAGTTCCACGCCTAAAATTGGAATTAACACCAGGGAAAATATAAACAACGAAAGTGCAACCCCAAGAACGGTTAATTTATGATTCAATGACCATTGCAATATGTCTGGATAACGTTTATCGACTGAGCCATAAATATTGTGAAATCCTTTGAGTAAGGGCGTAATTAAAAATCGAAAAACTCGTGCAACGAAACGGACGACGATACGGAATATTTTTACCAGGAAAATAGGAATGGTCGTAAATACAAATAATCTGATTTTACGTAACCATCTCCCGACTCGCTTTTTCGGTTCTTTAAGTTGAGGCGTCAATTCAATTTCCTGTCTTTTGCTTTGCAACGAAGCCAGCATCGGAATCAGGGTCAATGCGACTGCCAGCGATGCCAATAAGGCAAACGTCACCGTCAATGCCTGATCTCGGAACAACTGTCCTGAAATGCCTTTCACAAATACTAATGGGAAGAATACAGCAACCGTCGTGAGGGTCGAAGCCGTAACAGCCATGCCCACTTCGCTGGCGCCATCCTGAGCCGCTTCGAGAATGCTTTTTCCCTTCTCTCGATGCCGATGAATATTTTCCAGCACCACAATCGAATTGTCGACCAACATACCGATTCCCAGTGCAATTCCACCCAGTGACATGATGTTCAGTGTCAGATCGGCGCCGTACATAAGATTGAACGTGGCAATCACCGAAACAGGGATGGACATCGCAATGATCACCGTCGTCCAAAAATTTTGCAGGAAGAAATAGAGAATGATCACCGCTAAAATGCCTCCGATGATGCCAGCGTTGATGACTTCATTCACCGCCTGCCTGATGAATGTAGATTGATCATAAACTTTCACGAGTTCGAGATTTTTGGGCAGAATCTCACGCACACGATTCATTCGCTTTTCCACTGACCGTGCAACTGAAACTGTATTGGCATCCCCCTCTTTATAGATGGCGATTTCCACCGCTTCGATGCCATTCAGTCGGGTAATGGCTTCTCGTTCTTTGTAACCGTGCCGAACCACAGCGATGTCTCTTAAATAGATGGGCTTTCCACCATTGCTGGAGATGATCACATTCCCGATTTCATCAATGGATTGAAATTGATTAAGTGTACGAATCAGGTACTGTTGCGTGCCTTCTTCCAGCCTGCCACCAGACAGGTTGACATTTTCAGCGCCCAGTTGACGGGCAAGATCCTCAGTCGGAAGTTTCAACTGCGCCATCCGCCACTGGTCAATGAGAATCTGGATCTCATCTTCCAAGCCACCGCTGACTTTTACGGCAGCCACACCAAGCGCTGCTTCCAATTCTTTTTTGATCTGTTCTTCGGAAAAGCGACGGAGATATTTCAGTTCTTCTTCATCAAAACCGCGATCATTACTTTCAATGTTTGAAACATATTGAATCCGAGGTTTTTCATTTTGGGGTGCATCTTTTTCTTCTGCTGATCCTTTACGATAAAAACCGAACCGCATGATCGGATCAAGCGATGGATCGAAGCGAAGGATAGTGGGGCGCCTGACTTCGAGCGGCAGTTCCAGCACATCCAATTTCTCACGAACATCCAGTCCTGCATAATCCATATTCGTGCCCCACTCGAACTCCAGCATCACATCTGATTGTCCCGAGCGAGAGATGGAACTGACTCGTTTCACATTTTTCACCACCCCCAGCGCCTCTTCAATCGGTTTGGAGATCAGATTTTCGATCTCTGCTGGCGCAGCGCCTGGGTATTCGGTGCGAATAGTCAAAGTCGGATAGGTCAAATCGGGTAAAAGATTTATTTTTAACCTGAGAAACGATACAAAACCAAAGAGCACAATCGCCAGTGTGAACATGGCGATCGTGACTCTGCGGCGGGTTGATACTTCTATTATTTTCATATTCAATCCAAATTTTAATTACATCAAGATATCCAAATCGTTATTAACATCCCCCTAAATCCCCCTTCAAAGGGGGACTTCGATTTGAGAATTCCCCCCTTTGAAGGGGGGCCAGGGGGGATGTCTACTAGAAAAATTAGCGGTCTTATTTCTTCGCCACCTTTGTCGCCACCAGCTCCACTTTCGAGCTATCCTTTAAACTTCCTTTACCCGTTGTCACGACCGTATCCTGGGGGGCAAGTCCACTCAAAATTTCAATATGAGTGGTATTTACATAACCTGTTTCCACAACCTGACGAAGTGCCAGACTATCTTTCACAACATACACCGCCGATTCCCGATCTTCTGTCATGATGGCATCTTTGGGAACGAGCATCGTATTTTTTCGAACGTCATAAATGATGTTGAGACGAGCAAACATACCTGGCTTCAACTGTCGGGATGGATCGTGCATTTCCACCGTTACTTTTACGGTTCCTGTGCCAGGATCAACAACTGGGCTGATGCGCTTGATTTTGCCGATAAATTCTTTACCTTTAATGGCATCCACTCCCAGCTTTGCCTGCTGACCAGCTTTCAGTGTCGCCATCTGTCGTTCAGGGACATGAAGCACGGCAAGCAGCGGATCGAGACTGGTAACCCGAAACGTGGCTTGATTGGGCAGCACCATATTTCCCACTTTTATCTTTCGCTCTGCCACGACACCGTCGATCGGCGAACGAATCGAAGAATAATTCAGATCAAGCTGGGCTAAATCATAAGCCGCTTTTTGATGATCGTATTCGTATTTGGTCCTTTGAAATTCTTCGGCACTGATCAAACTCTTGTTAAATAATTCCTGATTCCGTTTATAAATATTCTCCAGTTTCTTAAGCGTTGCTTTTGCCTGTTCCACCTGAACCAATAATTTCTCGTCATCCAGTTTTGCCAGCACCAGCCCTTCTTTCACATAATCGCCTTCCTCGACAAATAATTTTTTCACGACGCCCCCTACTTTGGCAACGACTTCAGTTTCTTCTTCAGCCTCGATGGTAGCCGTTCCTGAGAAAAAGGCAGAAATATCACCGATGGTCACCTGTGCGACTTCCACAGGAATGATCACATCAGCGTCTTTTTTATCCTTTGTCTTCGAATGTGAATTTTGCCCACAGTTCCATTGAAGGGCGGCAAGGCAAAGGGTGAGCAAAATGGTTAATAAATTATAAACTCGTTTCATCTTCAAACTCCCTGAATTTATGATCATCTTTTGATGGTGTTTTCGATTTTTTATACCAATTACGAAGAAATTTCAATATGGTTACAGGATTTATTATTATTTCATTGCTGACGCAATATCCATACCAGTATTTTGACAATTAAAACTTTTGCTTAATTAACTGATTTTATAATGGGTTAAAGGATTATTAAATAAATAAGAAATTATTGAAATGTGGTAATATGACACAGGATAGATAAATCTGGTTGTTGCAGATTTACACAGAAAGGTTTGTTGAAAATAGAAGATTTTAATAAATCAGAAGGAACTATTTTTCCTCAAAACAAATTTGGCATTATCGCTTTTCACAACCTTTTTTAAAAATGAACGATAGTCTTCATACATTAAAACTGGAATTTGATTGAAAATAGAATCAAATTTCCTGATGTATTTTATTGAATCGTTTGTTACACAATAGCTCGTTTTGAAAGCGCAAAAGGGCGATTTAAGATTAATAGACTCTGGTGCAGCTTCGATTTTAAATCCTTCTGGCAGCGCTATGACCAGGGAATCAATTTCTTTGAACGCATAAAAGTAATGAACTGGAAATTTACGTTCTTCTTCATCAGGAATATCATCCTGAGTTTGTCGATTTAAGATATTTGGATTGATAAAAATTCGATTGGCACTTGTCACGCCAAATTTATCAACCGTTCCCTTAAATTCGATAATCAATGGTTGATCAAAATTTTCCGAGAGATTGATGATCTGGTAGTCCTTCAAATCGACTTTAGGCGCAAACTTCCCAATTATCCTGCCGATTGTTCGTTGGCACTCCTCTGGTTTGAGGTCATTAAATTCGCTTCTTCGAGAAGCCCCAATACTCCCCGATGCCTTGATCGAGCCTTCAAAAAATAGGGTGCCGCCACTGGTTAATCGACCGACAATTTTACTGGTCCAAACGTTATCGGCTGAGCTGCTAACCGGGGTGCGAACAATCTCGCCGCCGTTCTCTTTTACCACCAGCACATCACATCCCTGGTCGGTAGCGGGTAACATCCCAGCCTCAAGAAAATCAGCGGCACATTCTATCCAAATGGTATCCGACTGCAATGGCACAAAGGCGATGCAATGATTGAATTGAGCACCAGGAAATTCTTTTATAAGCACGCCGTTATATCGAGTCAGGATTTTGGCAGGATATGCGGTGATGCCGACTTCTCTGAGCATAGCGATCATTAATGTCGTTAAATCTTTACAATCACCATAACGGTTATCGAACACTGACTGCGCAGATTGGGGCTGCCAACCGCTGAGTCCTAACTCAATCGCAACATAGCGGGTATGATTCTGCAGAAATGAATATAGTTTCTGAATTTTCTGGCGGTCGCTCATGGGCTCCGAAATCATGTCGATAATTTGTTGCCGAGTTTCTGGCAAAAGCGTGTATCGCCCTGAAGTTAGATGCCGATACCAACTGGCGAATTGGTCCCAGGATTCAAACGTACCTTTCGAATCATCTAATTCGAACTCAACAGGTGCAAAAAGGAGTGCCATTTGCACATCGTTCTCCGGCGGCATCCAATCTTCTTCGATCTTCAGTTCAATATTTTCCAACTCCCAAACTGTTATTAAATTGCCCTTTTCTTCATAAGCTTTTGGTTCTTTTTCAAAACCAATGTAATGCGTCCGATATTTGATTGGCGTTTGTAACATTAGCTTATAGATTGCCTTTAATACCGGAATATCCATTTGAGGATACCAGTCAGGCCAGAAAAACAGGCTATTATAATCTTTTTCATAAGAATATTCGATAATGTAAGGATAATTTAGCAGTCCCAATTCAAACCAATGGTATTTGCTATCATCGAATAGAATATAGCCGGGTGATATATTCGCTTTACGAATTTCTTTCTTATTTAATTTTTTTATCTCTTTCCCATTCAAATCTAAAATTCTGCCTGTAATTTTGGTGCATCTGCTGTACTTATTTTCGTAAATAATTACTTCGCCATATTTTTTCCCTCGCTCGTTATTGACTCTTATCATCCGATGCACTTTATATTCCGCTTTATTATCACTTTTAATTTTAAATTCCCTCTCATCCAGCAGGACAATGGCATCGACATCTTTGTGCCATAATTGATCAGGATTTTTTTGACTGACGAGCTCGACTGCCGGGGTAAAAATATAAGTGAAAGTAACCGATAAGAACATAGTTATTTTCCACATGACATCTATCCCTTTTCAATTAAATTATACTAAAGCAACAGATTCATCAATTGGTGCGCTTGATCACAACCTGACACTGATCGGCATTAACAATCCGTTCATAAGAATTTCGTAAATCCAGATACTCATTCATTCCAAACACCAACTTGCTTATTGAAAAGTGGCGATTATACTTGATGTTGTTGCTATCTGCGATACACATTGAGGTAAATTTTAATCCCTGCATACCCAGGGTTACCGTGTTCGGTATTTCCACAACTTGATAACCTCCTGGTGCCACGAGTTCTACCTCTTCTGATGAGGTCAAAGTATAATTGTACTCCACCGGGAAATTACGAGTCTCTCGTTTGAATGGGTTTGACTCACGCCGATTCATCAGAACCGGACACAAATAGATCATATCATCAACAACCTGGGCATAATTTGGTACCTGGTAATGTACTTCAATGGTAAGCGGCATGTCAACCTGTTCAACATTATTTATCTTAAATGAATCGATAGTAACTTCCCCATATCGATCAGTCAGGTTATCTTTCACGTATTCATCTTGCTTCTTTTTGCTGAGTTGTTCGCGCTGATACAATCCCCGATAGGCTTCATATCTCAAAATCGTGTGACACTGAAGATCGCCATTTTCCCCGATGGATGCTTTGGTCCAGGCATACTTCATATTAATTTGGAGCGGATCTGGTATGGTGATGATTTTCCCTTTTCCTTCATCGATAAGAAATCCTTTGCCAACCAGATCTTCTGGCGGAAGCAAGCTAAAAGGACAATATCTACTATCAGTATCTAAATAGTATGAATGATGACCATCGGGCAGGTGGACAATTAGATGGTCAAACTGTTGTAATTGAACCCAATTTTGACGAAATCTACCATGATCCCTGGTACTGATGAGAACTGGCTCAGGCTCAAAACCGGCAATCCTTAACAGATTGATTAACAAGAGATTTTTTTCAATTGCGCTTCCAACTTTATCATTCAATACCTGTGGTGATTTTTTCAATCGATCTCCCATTAAGCCTCGGTAAGAAGTAGTTTCAATGTTTTTGATGACATAATTATATACTGCCTTTGCCCTATCGATTCCTTTTATAGAATCTGGTAAAATATTTTCAATGATCTCTTTTAAGCTTTTACTTTCCGTAAAAAAATTGCCATATCTCTCCCGGGCGATTTTTGCTATATCGTCCCAGGTTTTGGCAAATTGATAATAATAGTAGGGATCCTTGTAAGCTAACAGTTGAAAATAGATTGCCTGTAAATAATCTTTAATGGTGGTCATGTATGGCTCTGATTTGATGGCAGGCAAATTCTCCCTTTTCCAGGTAAATTGATAAAGCATTTTTTGGGGTCGATCTGGATCAAAAACTTTATCCTTTTCCGGTTCCAGGGCGACGATACTGTTGAAAAAACAGTTGTAACTAAATTCCCCTGGAAGTAATATTGTGAGTTGACTGAGCTTGGTGAACTCCTCGTTTTGAAAATACCACGGCTCCAGGAAAGTCAAATATTCACTTGATTTTTCATATTCATATTCAATAACTGAGCCGACTTGAATTGCTGGCATGGAAAATACTTTACTTTTCCAGAAATCCGTGCTTTCCTCGAAAATCTTTTTTTTATCGATCTGAATTTTTTTTCTATCAGGTTGAATGGTTTGGGCCTTTAGTCTTCTCAGGTTATCCTCGTGCCAGTAGGAGATAGAAATATCGCCGAATTTTTTGCCTCTTTCAGTCAGGATTTTTATGCGGCAATGTCTCTTAAAATTTAGCTCAAAATTTGGCGTGATCCGCATGGACCCAATATCAAACAGCACTACCGCATCGGCTTCAGGATCTTCCGGGATGGATTTCATTACCAGCTCTTCTTTAGAAACTTTTCCCCATTTCTGGGCAAAATCGGGTGTACTTTGAATCAAGGTTAATAACCCGATTAACATGCAGGTAAGGACTTTAATCATGACGCTCTCCTTTTTTAATTTTTAAAAGACTTCTGCAAAATTAAAATATGGCTGTCATTTCGAACGGATTCCGCCTTGGCGGATAGAGTGAGAAATCTGTATATCTTATAATATCAGCTCGTTAACCAGATTTCTCGCTCCGCTCGAAATGACAATCTTTCCTATTTTGCAGATCTCTAAATTTTTAATGTATGTAAGAGTAATCATTATAAATCTTACATAATTATAGACAAATTTTTCATGAAAATTACCCACAATTATCCCTTACAAAATTTTTTTCAGTAAACTTTTCAATCCATTTTATGGGAAGTCCTGTCATTGGTGAGGAATCTATGGTAGCGTAAATAGCAGGTGAAACATAACAAAAAAATATGAATAAAGCAAGTTTTTTGCTAAAAAATAGGTAGAGCTTCAGTTATTGGCTGATAGGCGTTACCTTTCAAAGGTCTGCCTTATGCATTAAATAATCAGTCGGCAGATTTTGAGCCTTTGAAAAGTTATTTCCCTGATATTCTAACTTTTAATAAACTTTTCAAAAACAACTTTAGATTATTTTAAGTGCTTTTAACTTTAGTCACTGCGCTTCAACCCCCTACGGAAATCAATCCCTTACATAACACGAAAAACCCGCTTCTCGAATCAAGTCAACTGCCTTTTGTCGATCGGCTTCCATATCGAATGATAAGCGGATGGTACCGCCTTCACCTTCACGTATTTTTAGCACTTCAATATCCTTAATATTGATATTGTTTTTTGCCAGCACGGTAGAGAATTCGGCAATAACGCCGGGTTCGTCTTCCACAGCAATGGAAACATCATAACAAGGATGAATAAATCCCTTGCTATCTTTTGGTATGGCAAGTCTGGTAATAGCAGCCTGATTAAAATAGGATTCCAATTCTTGCTTTTGTAACAACTTTTTAATGTGTTGAAGTTCTTCGATGTATTCATCAATAAAAGTGGCAATCTCTTCTTTATTGGTTCGACAAATATCTCTCCATACAGAAAACGGACTTGATGCGATGCGGGTCATGTCTCGAAAACCGCCCGCAGCTAACTTCAGATAATTGGGGTCTTCCTGATAAAAACGCGCAATTAAATTCACCATTGAGACCGCGGCAAATTGTGGCAGGTGGCTGACGGCTGCGATGATTCGATCATGCATTTGGGGAGTCAGCATCAAAATTCTTGCTCCCATACCTTCCAATAACAAACCTAATTTACGAGTAATTTTCTCGGGAATTCGATGACCTGGCGTCATGACCCAGATAGCATTTTCAAATAGAAACGGATCGGCAGATTCAATCCCTTTCGTCTCAGCCCCAGCCATCGGATGTGTTCCCAAAAAATATTTGTTTTCAGGAAAATATTTATTCGCTTCTTCCATGATAAATTGTTTGCTACTACCGACGTCACACACCAGTACATTTTCATCCGCAGCGTTGGCGATCACAGGCAGCAATTCAATAATTTGTTGTACTGGCGTACATAAAAAAATGATTTCTGATCCTTTAACTGCTTTTTCCAATTCAGCTCGATTAAATCCTTCAACGATGGCACCTCTTTCTAAAGCCCGATGGATTACTGAGAATTCATCCAGCCCAATAATATTTTTGCAGAGATTTTTACGCTTCAAGGCAAGACCAATCGATCCCCCGATTAATCCCATACCAATTATTGTGATTCGAAAATAAGTTTCCATAGTCACCACCTCAATTGTCCTTAGAATTTATCTTTACAGATTTCGCCCATTGTCCGTAGTCAGTTGTTAGTTGTTGACAAATTCACAAAGAACAATTGACCACGGACGACGGACAACGATCAAATAGTTCTCCCAATCGCCCAGGCAATCACTTTTAATTCCTCTATCAATCTCTGAAATTGTTCTGGCAAAAGCGATTGCGGTCCATCTGAAAGTGCTTTTTCGGGTTGATGATGGACTTCAATGATTAAGCCATCCGCCCCTGATGCCACGGCAGCCCTTGCCATCGGTGCGACAAATTCCCGCTTGCCTGTTCCGTGACTGGGATCAGCGATAATTGGGAGATGGCTCAATTTCTTAACGATTGGAATCGCTGATATATCAAGTGTGTTCCGAGTATATTTTTCAAACGTGCGGATGCCACGCTCACAGAGTATCACATTATAATTTCCGCCTGACATAATGTACTCCGCAGCCATTAGAAATTCTTCAATAGTGGCAGCCATCCCTCGCTTTACCAGAACTGGTTTGTCAGTGGTACTTAAGGCACGGAGAAGTGGGAAATTCTGCATATTGCGGGCACCGACTTGATAGATATCAATGTATGGATACATTTGATCAATCTGGTTTGTTTCAAGAACTTCAGTGACGATTTGAAGCTCAAATTTATCCGCAGCTTGACGCATGATTTTTAAACCGTCCATTCCTAATCCCTGAAAGGCATAAGGAGAAGTCCGAGGTTTGAAAACGCCGCCACGCAAAATAGTTGCACCTGCTTGTGAGACCTTTTGTGCTATTTCAAAGATTTGTTCTTCGCTTTCGACAGAACAAGGTCCAGCCATGACGATGATGCGATCTCCGCCAAGTTCTAAACCATTAAACTTGATGATTGAGTTTTCGGGGTGAAATGTGCGGCTGCAAAGTTTATAGGGTTCCATGATGCGCACAACATTAAGCACACCATCCATGTCTTCGAATTCTCTACTGTCAACATTGGATGGATCACCAATAGCCCCAATTATTGTCCTGATTGCTCCATCTACCCGGTGTACCTTTAAGTTCGACGCGTTTATTTTTTTCTCCACCGCTTCAATTTGCTCAGTCGTGGCATTATCCTTCATAACGATTACCATTACTCGTTCCCTTTCTGATTTTGTTGATGAATTCGGCAGGATTCAATAATGAGTTGAAAAATTGAGCCTATTTGATCAGCCGTTAAAGGACCCTTATTTTTCTGCATTACTTTTTGAATGACCTGTT
>Ga0209636_10006019_pt1 | contig 12388 bp, 15 predicted proteins | sample DeeMarSWOR152_54_FD_187464 | JGI IMG/M metagenome (GOLD analysis project Ga0209636, IMG submission 187464) | Marine sediment microbial communities from White Oak River estuary, North Carolina - WOR-1-52-54 (SPAdes) (version 2) | ecosystem: Environmental > Aquatic > Marine > Intertidal zone >...
AGATTAATTTTGTATGTTTAGGGTATTAAATATTGTTTTTACGGAAAAGGACCCCCCTTACATTGTTCTCTGTCAGAACATGGGTTACCGAAATTACCTTGACCAAAACTACAAGTCGAGGAACAGAACGACGAAATGGTACACAAATATGATCCGTCCTGGCAATTACAACAATATTTTGTCTCGCATTCACAATTTTCAGAGCTGCATAGTTCTTGACTACTTGAGCAAGGATTTAAGAGGTCGCACTCTGCCCCACATATATCATGATTACATAAGAGATAATCACAAGAATCAAACACTCCAACGCATTTGAATTCTCCATATTCGTTTATCTTATAATTTTCACACTGGGGGCAAGGTTTACACCAAGGATCGGCAATACACTCTGCCTCTGGCTTGCCTTCGCAAACCGATGGAGTACAATAATCGTTGTTGTCTTTGATACAAATTCCAACTCCAGGGCAGTTAGGAAGACCTAATCCTTTAGTACATTTATCAAAACATCTCGCTCCTTCTTTAGTCGGATGTTCACACCACTCTTTACCTGCGTTTACACACATCTCACAGGTCACGAGAGAAACAATAATCCTTCGGCCTCCCATATCATCGGGTCCCGGTTCTACCTCACCAAAGCGGCCATTAAGTTCGGCATAATATGTTACGCCCTCTTCAGCATAGAATTCAACAATAGCCCAAGCGTCTCCTACTGGGTTATAAATGCCGGGGCACATGCCGAAAAGAGGAGAATCCATAGCTTCAAATTTTAAACTTCCGCATTCTCCGCTGTAAATTGTAAGAGTTGGCTCGTAACAGGAATAAAAAGAATTTTCTTTCCAATATTCTGGCTGGAAAGTAACGGTCACTTCGCCTGATTTTGCCACTGTGAATTTAAAAAAGTCCCTGCCTACGTTTTCCAGATCGTCGTGTCCGCATACATCTCCACTTTCTGTTAATGTTATTTCTCCCAAATCGTGACCTGCATCTTCGATTTCGCTACATTTTCGTGCGCAGTCTCCTGTGTGTGGCTCTCCCAAATCGAATTTTAGCAATTTTATAATAATTCCCTTTATTTGTGGGGCGAATTTATAAAGGGATACTATCGTAACCATCACAACAATTAAAACTACTACAAGATTTCTCACACTGGTTTCCCATCCCTTTCTTTCGCCTATCATCCACTTACCAAACATACAACCACTATTTACAACCGTATTGATTTAATTTGTTGTCAGCCGCCTCCAGTCATTGGTTTAGTAATCAAATCGAATAATGTCTGAAAGAGCCCTGGGGAATATTTGTAAAATATAAAAACTATTATTAGGATTACAACTATTATTAGCAAAAGCATTGCCAAAAAGCGTGTTGCCAGACCCTTTGGGTTTTTAGTGTTTTTGCATTTTTCCATGTTGTGTTTTTTCATTTTGTCATCTCCATTAAGTCGGACATCCCCAACAAAACGAAAATATATTTTTCCAAGCACCAAGCAGTTCTCTACATAACGAGCATATCAGTCCCTTGGCGAGTTTTACTACTGCGCCTCCTATTTCTGGTGCAATCGCGTTCAAAATCACCCATAATACTATTAGCGCCACAACCGCTAAAATCAGCTTTCCCATGGTTTCTATTGCCATACCTTTCCTGGCCCTGTCTTTTGCGGCTTTGTCTTTTGATCGTTTGGGCTTGCTTTTGATTCGTGTTTTGTTTTTTGATTGTGCGGTTCTTTTTTTCCTCATTTTCAGCGCCTCTTTACATCAAAATCGCATCAAAACGGCAAAAACTCACTAATTACATTTGAGCTGATTGTATAAAATAAAATTATAATCAGCACAAGTAAAACCAGCAATACGACCACCCAGACCGGGCTTACTGAGCCGCTTTTCTCATTTTGGCTCTTTTGGTTCTTTTGGCCATTTTGGTTATTTGTCCTTATACGATTCTTTGTTTTGATCACAATATTCTACCCCTCACTTCCATCGACTCCCGTTCTTATCGACTAAATCGGTTCCATAACCGGCATTATGCCTTCAAATGTTGTATAAAGCAAAATCACTATTAAGATGTAGACCGCTGAGCCGAGAACAATCATTTTGCCTGTGTTGTAGTTCCTCATAAGGGTTTCTTCGCCGTGCTGTATCTTACTCAGGAACATCGCCAGCATCGCTATAACCTCTATTAAATAAATACCAACGACCATCTGAAAAATATGCACAGGCATCATCTTATCGAGGTTGATTATCGAGGTTAGGATGCTACCTCCTGCAAAACCAGCCGGTCCTCCGCCCAGCAAATCAGTATGCATCGTCTCCATTATCTCCTTGAACGACAGAAGCATCCTCATTATCATCGCCGATAGCGCCACTACAATGCCCGATGTGAGCGGTGCTAACAGGAGGGCCTGTATATGCATTGTTGAAGTGACTTCGGACAGCATGTCTTTCAGATCTTCTTCCACTGTATGCACCCCTTTCAAATACTCGGATATCGAAATCATAGCGCTGGACATAACACTCATACCGCGCTTGGAAATCTCAACGACAGCCTTCATTATGGCGTTTATTGTCTTGGACGGGTAGTATTTTATGGCCCCGTAGTTTTTATCAAAAACGGCCTGCTCGAAAGTCATTCCAAACACCCTTATATTGCTCAAAATTATCCCAAACATTTTTGAAATTTCCAAGTCCTTTATATTGGCTGACAGTTTGTCTAGTGCTGTTTCTATTGGTATGCCTCTTTCTAGTTGCTTGCCTAGTTGGAAGAGAGCTTCTGTGAACTCGTTCTCTATTTGGACCACCCTTTTTCTTATCTGCAGTCTCCTATAGGTTGTGTATATTAGATAAAAAGACACAGCTCCAGTCAGTCCGGAAAAAACTATCAAAGAACTTGCAAGGAGGTTGAAGCTGAACACTTCTTTTGTTGTTAAAAAATAATAACCCCCGTAAATGGCCGGTGGTGTAAATATAAGTAAAGAGTACAGCAGCGCCTTGTCGAAAAATTTTCTCTCCGCATTCCCTAGGTGTTGCCGAATGTCAGGCTGGTGGAAACTATAGGGCCTTCTCTCAAGCGAAGACTTCATCATCCAATAAACACCAAAAGGCAGCAGTATGTTGTAACCCAACGTTATGAATGCCGGCTGAAACATCTCGGCAAGGAAAATACCTATTATTGGGAAGAACACCAATCCGATTATAGGCAAAACTATACCTATGGCGTTGATAACAGTGACAGGTGTATTAAGCTCCTGAGCATAGTGTTTCATCCTCTCTTTGCTTCCATTTAACACGACATCCACTGCTTCAGTCATCGTGGTTTCCCTCTTTGCCGTAGTCTCTGCAATAGAGGTTTTTATAAGATACAAGGCCTCTGTAAACTCCTCGTTTTCCATCTTCCATTTAACTATAAAACCGTCAAGCGCCTCGGACATAGAATCGTACTTCCTCATGTAAACGTCCCACATGAGCTGTCTCAGGTCTGTGGCCAGAGGCCCAGAGAGGTTTTCAGAAGCAAATTTTATAGCGTTTTCCAGATTCGGAGTCACTCTCATCGCTATTGACATATACACAATGGAAAGTACCATCTCTTCGCTAGCACGTATTCTGAAAATTACCGAATAGTGCATCGGATAATCGTACGCGTAATAAAAGGACAGTGCAGAAAAAACAATTATCAGGGCAGAGAGACTTAGAGACAAATAACCCAATATGATGATTAAAATAAGCGGCACGATAAAAACAACAAGCGCCGCTAAGATTGCGGTTGAGAAGGCTCCCTGCGGCGTAATCTTCAAATGCGAAAAATCTATCGCTTCTTTGTATTTGTCGCGCAGTCCTTTCCAGGGAGGTATCGGCATTGTTTTTTCTGAAAACCTACAAACCCGTTCGTAAAATGACAATTTTTTGACTTTAAGGTTTTCTTTCAGGAATTCTATGTACTCTTTTGATTGGACTATTGGGACTACCATAATGGTCTAAAAATAATTTGTCTTTTCGAGAAATTAAGAGTTTTAAAAGTTGGCAAAGGCCAAAAAAAGATGATATTCACTAAGCTATGGACACCAATGTCCTAGCAATCCTTCACATTCAGTAACATCTGGAACATCACATTTGTCGTCCCAACCAATGTCTATTGGTTTTACGTCTGCACAACCTAAGTTTTTCCAATTTTGGCAATAAGTTATTTGTTTGGCTTCGCACTCCGCAACAGCTGTTTTCCCTCCTATTTTGCCACCGAGATTGAAAAACCAATAACCTAGAACTAGAATCACCGCAACACCGAGTATTACAGCGATTATATACCAGATTGCGTCACCTTTTTTACCTATTTTCATATTGTTCCAACTCCGTGTCAATTGCATTTCAACCCTCTAAAGATAAATTTGGGGTTGTTCCTTATTATTCCTTAAGTTTGTTTTTGAACCATTGTTCCCAGCGGTTGTATATCATCTTTGAATCCAAACTGCCGACCTCCCTCTTAATATCCTCTGAAATTATATGGAATGTTTCGTTGCTGGAAACCGTCCAGTCTGCCTCTAATATGTCCGGCCTGTTAAGTTTGTTTGCGAAATTAAGAGTAGCCTCTTTTATTTTTGCCCTGAGTTGTATGTTTTCCCAGACTTCGTCCCATCTGCCGTGCCAATCTCGCACACGCTTTGCGATTTCGTTCAGTACTTCCGACTCGCCGTCTATCAGTACAGAAGTCGGCCTCAGTGTGTCCTCTTTCGCTGAATATTCCATAAGGTTAACAAAACCGTTTTCATCCATCGGGTCGTCTTTCCAATGTTTTCTGACTTCTGTAAGCCCTACGACACGCCTGAACCTGTGCAAACCTTCTGGGCTGCTTAACATGTTGCATATTGTTATCAGGTCTATTGCTTTGAAGCTCGTGTTAGGCACACCTAAATCGTTTACCACTCTATCATACACGCCGTAAGCCGACTCGCCGTGTATTGTGCCGCCGACAAAATGGGCAAGCGCCCCTATGCGCATAGCCTCGAATAAGGCCTTGCCTTCAACGCTTCGAACCTCTCCGAGTATTAAGACCGAATCGCCTAGCCGTAAGGCCGTACGCAGGGCCTCGTCAGCCGGCAGCTCTGTCTCGACCCTCGTAATCACAGAACGCGACTTCAACCGTTCTATATTATATCCCATCTTTCGCAGCTCCACTACAGGCAGCTCGAGCGTGTCCTCTTGGACAATTATACGGAACTTTCTCATAATCTCAAGCATCATCGCAGCCAGAAGCGATGTTTTTCCAGAGCTGCGGCCGCCGGAAATCAGACATGCTCGGCCGCCGTCTACAATAAAACTCATAAGCCCGGCATATAGTGGATTGAAGTAGTTTACTTTTAAGAACAATGGGAAAGTCCATGGTCTTTCTCTGTGCCTACGAAGTGTAAACGCAAGGCCTCCTGGTGAAAGCGTTCGTGTTATTGCTGCCACACGTGCGCGGCCGCCCGGTACTGTTAGTTCTGTGTCGAGGACAGGGTTGGCCTCGTCTAACGGTCGGCCGGAATAAAGCCTAAATCTAGTTGCCCAGGCATCTGCGTCTTCTTTTGTCGGTATAAGGTTTGTTTCGCATTCCTCAAAGTCCGAATGGTATATGTACACAGGAGTCGTGCCTATTGGCGAATTTATATAAATGTCTTGGATCCTATTATCTCCTAGCAATAGTTCAAGTATACCAAATCCAGAGGTGTATCTTGCGAGTATTGTTGCGAGCTCTTCTGTTTCTTCAGGTTCAAGCGAAACACCCATTCCGCTAGAAATGTCTTTTATGAGGTCGCGACCGATGTTTGTAAAAATCTCTCGCATGCGCTCCGGGTCTGTAGATTCGCCTTCGCCTGGTCTGTGTTCTGCCAGATATCTCTTGGCTGTGTCTAAAATAGTGTACTTCTCCTCGCTCAGCATAAACTCAGGCGGTATTATGTGATATCTGTTACGCACCTGACCTGTTACTTTATAAATTTCTACTAAAATGTTCCCAATTTGGTATTTTGTTAACAACCTTCCTGTTTTCGGAGGCATTATCATATACCTTGTAAGCATGAAATTGGGCCGAACTACTGGGCTGAAAATCTCCCTGTATATCTTTCTGTCACCTATGGTGTGTCCTTTAAGCATCGGCTTTGCTGTCTGTATCAATTTACAAGATTCCAGAATGTTTTTTATCGGCAACAGAGCATGTTCAACATAGTGGGTATAACATTGCCTGATTCTCATATTTCGTGATGTTGCCGCAGCGGCATTCTCATGTGTTATCATCCTATTCAATTTCACGTATGCCCCTATTGGATCTTTGCGTAGTGCCTCCATTACCAAAAATTGTAGATTCGCTAGGCGGTCCGGGTAGAACCTTTCGCACCCCACAGGGCCCAGATTGTTCAAAGCGAGCAGTTTCTCTTCATTCAATATCTTATTGAAGGTGTTTGCAATCTCCACAAGCATCTGCGTTTGTTCAGAGTCGTATTCGTTTTCCCTAGTTTCAGCCAGTATTATCCTGTCTACGCCTTTGTTTTGTATTAACTTGTCTATTGTGGTTGCCATGCAGGCTTCAAAATCCTCTATGCTAGAACCGTACACACACCCCAGACAGTTCACTCTTAGGGTCCTATCGGTAATTTCAAAATCGCATGTCATTTGAACCTAATTAAATTTATCTGCGATTACACAAATTCTTTATTAGTGATGTTTAAATCAGCGGTGTTTTAATGGACCTTGAGAAAGCGGGAGATGTCAGAAAGGTTCTGACTGAGATAATCAATCGCATAAATGAAGATAGGAGAAGAATCCGTTTAATTGAACAGAACATAGACCGTGTCGAAAGCGGTATAAATTCGCTTGAGCGCAGCGTCCTAGCCCAGCTCGGTGATGTTAAAATCTCGGTTGAGAGGGTAAATAATAAACTCTCTGATTTGTCTAACAAAACGATTGCTATGGAAGCCGAAATATCGAGGATTAGCAAGACGACCAAAAAGGCAGCCACAAAGACAGAAATACAACAGTTAGAAAAATTTATAGACCTTGTAAATCCCATAACTTCTAAATTTGTCACAAGAGACGAATTAGAAAGGGCATTAGAAGAGAGGATAAGAAGAAAGACCCAAGTTTAAAGGAAATAAAGAAGGGAGTTAGAAGAAAGTTTATAGAAAGTTTATTATTGATAAAAAAAGAAAATTAAATAAGTAAGAGACAATTAATCGGGTGAATTTTTTAATGAAATTGCCGTTTTTTGGGAAGAAAGAGGGTGGAGAAGGGGCTAAGGGCCGTGGTTATGTACCTATTGACCGAGTCAGAGAACTTACTGGAAGGGGTTTTTCAGAGATTGACACTATTGATGTTTTACGCAGAGAGGGTTTTTCTCCGGATGAGATAGACAGGGCTTTAGAACAAAAAATAAGAGAAGGTACAGTTGGTGGGGGCGTGGCCACAACACCTAGAATGGCAGCTGCTCCTTTACCAGACATTGGCAGGGCAGACTTCCAAAGTCTCGGTCAGACATTTGAACAATCCCAACAGGGCCCAACACCAACATTTCCGCCTTCAAACAGGAGAGAAACACCACGATTGGAGTTGCCAACAATAGAAGAATTGGGTGGTTTGGGTGGCAAAAGCGGGCAAGAGGGGTTCGCAGTTCCTGAAACATCACTACCATCCGAATACTACCAAAGCTATCCTACAGAAGAATATATCGATTATGTAATCCAAGAGCATATGCAAGATATAAACGACAAACTGAATATTTTTACTTCCCGGTATAAAGAGCTGGAAGACCGCATACTTGAGATGAGCGAGCACTTGAAAAACATGTCAACAGTGCAAACAGGCGAAGAGCAGAGAATAGTAAACCGTATAGAAGGTTTCGGCGATATATTGAACGACGTGAACATGCGCATGGCCGGCCTTGAAAAGGCTTTCAAAGAGACGCTACCGGCTTTAATCGAGTCTGTCCGCGCGCTGAGCGACGTTGTCCAGAGACTAAAAAGAGAGGCCTAAATTTTTCTTCTTGTTTTCACAAAATCCTATTATGGACGAGTTTGCCGCAGTAAAATATGCTCTATCACAGATGTTTGGTATCCCTTATTATTGGCTTGAAGGCCCACACTTTATAACCTATCTAATGGTGCCTTGCGCGCTTGTCACCTTCTTCTTCTACACAATATTAAAAGGCAGTGTCAGGGTTTTTAGGAACGATGCAGTAAATCTCGTTATTTCTGTCGTGCTTACCTTTTTTGCTATACCTGTCATAGTGATTAACCCATCTGCAGCTATTTTCTTTTCAGTTTTTGGTTCTGTGTTACTTCAAGGCGGTTTTAAAATAAGCTGGGGTAGAATACTGCTTGCGAGTGTTTTGGGTTTTGTAACCTTGTTTTTCACAATTTTGATAAGTTCCATTTTTCTGAGGCTTTTTCTTTTATGACGTGAATATAATATAATATTATAAGTGAAAGTGGGGGTTAAATGAAAATAATGAAGCTGGCTGCAACCATGCTTTTTATTTTCACGATTCTCTTGTCAGTTCCTGTGGCCATGTCGCAGGATTTCGGCGACCTGACTGCCGACGATGTAATCGAGATAGTTTTTACGTTCATTTTCGGGCCAGACATTCCGAGTTCGTGGCTGACTTGGAGGTCTTTCATGCAGTTAATCGTATTCCCATTCATAGCTCTGTTTGCTGTCTCTTACGGGATTATGAGCGAGATACGGATATTCAGGTCTACGGCTGGCAGAAAAGTGGGCTTAGTAGTTTCAGCTATGATGGCCCTAATAGCTGGAAAAGTTGTACTTAGTACAATACGCGGGATTTTGGTTGTGAATGTTTGGCTGGCTACTGTAGGGTTCGGTTTGGTATTAATTATGGGATTAGTAGTTTGGATATTCCTACAAGTCGTGTCTGGCGTGTCCAGCATCTAGTCTATAGGCGAGCAACGCAACAGAGCTAAAGTATAACTAAAAATAAATAAAACAGAACTTTAAATTTCTCTTTTCACAAATTCTTAATATGGCCGACCCTTTTTACGAAGCTATGTATTTTTTCTCAAGGACCTTTGGCGTGCCTATGGAAATTTTTAGGTGGCCGTATGTTCTGTTTTATTTCATAATTCCGTTAATTGGATTGATATACCTTTGGTATACTTTTTTAGATAAGAAACTAAGGATATTCCGATCATCCTCAACAGCAAACTTTGGAATAGCTGTAATTTTGTCGTTTGTTTCATGCCCAATTATTGTAGTGGGTTCGCCCTTTATATTGGCAGTAGCTGCGGGAGGCAGCGTACTTTTGAGGGAAAAAATCACTTTACGGAGAATCGTTATAGGTATTGCTGTCGCGCTCATTGTTGGCATCATAGTGCAACTTTTAATGGCCTTTTCCCTCAGAATGATGGGTCTGTCTCCTTTAGCGTAACATTAGATATATTAAAAAGTTTAAAAAAACAAAATCTAAATAGTGATTTAATGAAAAAACTAATTGCGCTTTCGATTTTTATGGTTGTACTTGCACAACCAGTTGCCGCTATGTTTGGGGATGTTGGGGGTATCAACATTTTCAAGCTACTTTTTGGGTCAAATGTGGAAAACGTTTTTACACAACAAAACGTAGAAATGGAAACCTATACTGTTTTACAGTATCTTTTCTTCCCTTTCATATCTTTGTGGCTTATACTTTATGGTATTCTGATAGAACTAAGAATATTTAGAAAAAGGGACGCCCTTAATGGGCTTCTGGCCTTTTTTATAGCCATTGTAGCATCAGTAACCGGCGGACTTGTAATAGCTGTTCGTTGGATATTTATGGCCATGGGTGGATATGGGTTCTTAGCATTCGCGGCTTTGTTTTTTGTCGGAGTAACCATGTGGGTCGGAGCGCGTTTCTTAGAGTGGGGAGTCCCTGGGTTTAGCCGTGGTGGGTTTGGACGTCATTTCAAGCAATCACAAAAAGTTTTTGGTATAGAAAGAGAAATTGGAAGGCAACAAGACTACTTGAGACATCTACAATCAGTACCACAAACTGATAGAGTTTTAGAAAAACAGAAAGAGATTCTACAAAAACTTGAAGAGTTAGAAAAGGCGAGAAAGCATGCAGCTGAAGAAGCAGTTGAAAGAGCTGCTCCATAATTTCTGAAAAATCGATTTTGAGTTTTCTATTTCTATCCAGTGGTTCTCTTTTTACGGACCATTGGAATTTGTCGCTTATTTTCAAAGACTTCAAGGCCAAGCGATTCTGGGGTCTGAGCTAATGCCCCTTCTGGGTCTTTGCTCATCGTATATAATTCCCGTACTTTTCTATGTAAATGTAAATAGTAGGTATCGTTTTTTGTTGACCTATGAGTGTAAGGTGTACCTAAATCGTGCAATCCGGCTTCTTCCAATGGAGGTTCTTCTATTATTGATTCTTCAGCCGGTTCTTCAGGAACTGCTCTTTCTGTTAAATCTCCAAGCACAATTTTGCGTGGCATTCTTTCAAGCCTTAATCTGAACCAATATGGCTCGGCCCTAGCCCTAGCCTCTACTACATTTTTTTCATAATCCTTTAATCCAAGTCTTTTGACATCATCAACATCCATCTGCAATATTATATTCATTTTGTAAGAGGATAGACCCTCAGGGCTATTATCTATCTTTATCTTCTTTCTAAGACCTTTGCGCATTGGGTTTTTGTGACGATCATATGGTATTATTTCGACCGTTTCACCGTCTTCTAACATGTCCCTACCATCAAATAATATTACCGGCCAGTACGGTCCGACCGTAAGCGTGTCCTTTTCTTCGATATTCGACGTTTGAACCGCTCTAACAGGTATTGAACTGTTATCAAAGAATTCGTAGAGTTTTTTAGTCAGGTCATGAAGATCTTTCTTTCTTACGCCTTCTGGAGGCTCGCGAAGGTCATGTAAAATTTCATAAGCCCATTTCAAATCCCCATATAAATCAGGAAAAATCTCAGATAGTCTGCCTTCTTCTCTTAATCCACGCCAACGGGACAGATTTCCCACTTTGTCGTGAATCAACAAAGGCCTTTCCATGATGTAGGCATCCATTATGTCTAGTGTCCTCATAGTATTACTACTATATAGTGATAATATTTAAATGTTTCGGTTGTGGTGTTTGGATAAAAAGAAGGCGCAGAACCCATTAATAAATTTTTATGCCTTAATTCTAAGTGTATGAAAAAAAGCAATTATGTGGTACCTTTTTTAGAATACCTAGAAAGATAGTATCGAAAACTTCCTTAATGTTCCATGGGTCCTCTCTTAGAAGCTTCAAAGCTCCGTTGATTTTCGACGATTCTTTAGCAATATTAGGGTCTTTATACAGCGCTGAAAGCCAATTGTCAGTTAAGGTGCGACCACGAGTCAATGTGTTGTCAACATCAATTATTACACACCCTCTTACGTTGTAGAAACCATCAGAAACATATTCCCATTTTATTTTATCGTCAAAATGGTATGCTTGGCATAGTTCTTCCCACCTTCTTTTAATAGCCGACATGATGCTCTAATTTAAACTTCGGAGTAAAAATATTAATTATGGAAGTGATAGAAGTCCTAGCTATGCCGATAGAAGAGATGTTTCATGGACTCATTTTACCGTTTTTAATCATCTTTGCAATAACGTGGGGAATATTGAGCTCGTTGGGTGTGTTCGAGAGGAGAATAAATCTTGTATTGTCGTTGGCTCTCTCTATATTGGTAATATTCACTCCGCAGTTCACCTTATTTTCAACCTATATTGCACAACTTGGCGGGCAAGTCGCTATAATAGCTTTTGGTGTATTGTTCGGTTTTGGTGTCATAATGTGGGCATTGGGACGTGGCAGGGACATATACGAAGAGCAGCTTGGAGGTTCTGGAAAGGTTGACAGACTTATGAAGAAAAGAAGCAAATACTTGAAAAAGGCGCGTGATGCAGAACTACGCGGGGATAAAAGAAAAGCAAGGGATTATATGAAGAGGGTCAAAGACATCGAAGATGATATGAGGTTGGCAGAACGACGTTAAGCCTGAAGGGAGTTAATTTTGCGTTTGATGTAAACTTAAATTTCTCGCGAACGAAAATTAATTTAGAAATTAATTTGAGATTAGAAGGTTTGGGTAGTAAGTGACCTTTATGGAAAACGTATTCGAACTAGTTGTGAATAGGTTATTAGAAGTGGGTTTTTACGACTTGTTAATTTTTGTAGTGGCGTTAGCCCTGTTCTACGGTATTTTGAAAAAAACGAAGCTGTTTGAAGGGGTGAGACTCGTAAATGAGATTTTGGCATTTTGTATAGCGTTTCTTATATTCGGGTTCCCAATAATTTTGAACTACAGCTTAATTCTTCCAATAGCAACCTTCTTCACACACTCGTTCTTGTGGATATTGATATTTTTTGTGGGCATGTTAGTCGCGAG